>Ga0208048_1000811_pt1 | contig 16568 bp, 12 predicted proteins | sample Malawi_45m_30L_FD_184163 | JGI IMG/M metagenome (GOLD analysis project Ga0208048, IMG submission 184163) | Freshwater microbial communities from Lake Malawi, Central Region, Malawi to study Microbial Dark Matter (Phase II) - Malawi_45m_30L... | ecosystem: Environmental > Aquatic > Freshwater >...
GGCCGAGCGCGAGCCCACCGAGCGCGCCGACGGCGTACATGAGCGCTGCGAGTCGCGGCACCTTCTTGTCGCTGGCCATCACGAGCCCGATGAGCAGGTTCTCCGGGCTGAGCAGGATGGCAATCCCGAGCGAGAGCAGGACGGTGAGGTGGGCGGACATGAGTGAGGTGAAGCCTACTGCTGCGTCGGGGCGGGGCGAGGGACACCATCTGTCCCCTTCACACTGACACTCTTTGGGGCCTGAGCACAGGCTTTCGACGAAGTCCAGCTGGAGGACTGGATCGTCAATGCCACCCTGCGCAGCGGTAGCCGGCACGCCCTGCGCCCATGAAGCGAGAGAGCGCGCCCACCGAAGGTGGCCGCGCTCTCGAACGGAATGGGCGAAGAGGGATTCGAACCCCCGTAGGCATAAGCCAGCAGATTTACAGTCTGCCCTCGTTGGCCACTTGAGTATTCGCCCGTTGGGTTGTCATGCCCCGCGCACGCCTGCGGGGCGGGAATCCTACCTCGTCGCGGGCTTCCGGGCAACCGATTGGCGCAGCGAATCAAGCCACTTCACGCTCACGCGCGGCTTGTCCTTGCCCTTGGCGCGCTGGGCGATCACGAGGTGGATGCCGAACATCAGGGCCGCCACGGCCAGCGTGGCCGCGATGTAGAGCATCCATCGGTGCGCATCGGACTCGAACTGCCGGCCGAGCTTGGCTACGCCGACGCCGATCAGCATCTGCGCAGGCGCGGTGATCGCCACGCCGCACATCTCGACGAGCAGCACCTTCCACCACGCCAGGTGCATGAGCCCGCTTACGGTGATCATCGGCGTGCGCGCGCCCGGGATGAACCGCGCGATGAGCAGCGCGATCGCGCCGCGCTTGTCCATCTGCCACTTCACCTCGAGTAGCGTCCGCGGGCCGATGAGCTTGAGCACGCGGCGGCTGCCGATGAGCCGCGCGCCGAAGTGCCGGCACATCCAGACCCAGCCGACATCGCCCATGATGATGCCCGCCCACGCCGCGATGCCGTACTCGGCAAAAAGCGGCCAGTCGACGGTGCCGGCCGCCGTGACCGTGGCGATCCCCGCCGGGATGAGGATGAAGTCCTCACTCAGGTGCAGGCCGATGCCGCAGAGGACGAAGGCGATGAAGATGGCGAGGGCGCCGTTGCTGGCGAGCCATGCGCCCGCCTCGCGCAGCATGCCGCCCGATGTGGCGTCGGCCTCGGGGACGACGGCGCAGGCAAGGGCGACAAGCAGGGCAGCACGCACGGAAGGAGTATAGGGACGGAGCGTTCAGCCCAAACGAAAGAAGGCCGCCCGTGGGGGCGGCCTTCGAGGTCAGGCAGGTTGCTCCGGCGCGATCACTTCGCGTCGGTCGGGATGCGCATGCCGTAGAAGCTGCGCCACACGAAGAAGCAGGCGATCAGGCTGCAGCCCACGCCGATCCACATCTTGGCGGGGTGGTCCTTCATCGCGATCGCGATCTCGACGGCGAGCAGGCCGAAGAGGGTCGTGAACTTGATGACGGGGTTCAGGGCCACTGAGCTGGTGTCCTTGAAGGGGTCGCCGACGGTGTCGCCGACGACGGTCGCCGCGTGCAGGTCGGTGCCCTTGGCGCGCAGGTTCACTTCGACGATCTTCTTGGCGTTGTCCCAGGCGCCGCCGGCGTTGGCCATGAAGATGGCCTGGTACAGCCCGAAGAACGCCATCGCGACGAGGTAGCCGATGAAGAAGTAGGGGTCGAAGAAGGGCAGGCCCAGCGCGAAGAAGAAGACGACCATGAAGATGTTCGTCATGCCCTTCTGCGCGTAGACGGTGCAGATCTCGACGACCTTCTTGGCGTCATCGATGCTGGCTTCGGCCTTGTCGAGGTTGATGTTCTCCTTGATGAACACCACCGCGCGGTAGGCGCCCGTGACGACGGCCTGCGTGGCCGCACCAGTGAACCAGTAGATCACTGCGCCGCCGATGAGGAGGCCCAGGAGGATCTCGGGGGTCACGATCGAGAGCTTGCCGATCACGAAGGTCGAGGCTTCCTTCAGCTGGGCCACGGTCGCGTCGGCCGGGGCGACCGACTTGATCAGCGCCAGGATGATGCCGAACACCATCGTGGTCGCGCCAACGACGGCCGTGCCGATGAGCACGGGCTTCGCGGTGGCCTTGAAGGTGTTGCCGGCGCCGTCGCCCTTCTCGAGGGTGTGCTTGGCGCTTTCGAAGTCAGGCGTGAAGCCGAAGTCGCGCTTGATCTCGTCCTTGATGCCGGGCTGCGCCTCGATGCGGCTGAGCTCGTACACCGACTGGGCGTTGTCGGTCACCGGGCCGAAGCTGTCGACCGCGATGGTGACAGGGCCCATGCCAAGGAAGCCGAAGGCGATGAGGCCGAAGGCGAAGATCGGGCCGGCGAACGAGTACGCCTCGGGCATGAGCGCCGCGACATCCTTGTTGGTCGAGAAGTACCAGCCGATCGCCATGAGGCCGGCGATGACGAGGCCCTTCCAGAACGCCGAGTAGTTGCCGGCGACGAAGCCCGAGAGGATGTTCAGCGACGCGCCACCCTGCTTGCTGGCGTTCACGACTTCGTCGACATGGCCCGAGGTGGTCGAGGTGAACACCTTGGTGAACTCGGGGATCAGCGCGCCGGCGATGGTGCCGCAGCTGATGATGACGCTGAGCGCCCACCAGAGATTCTCGAGCTTCTGGCCGTTGTACTCGATGCCGCCGAGCAGCCACTTGCTGGCGACGAAGGTCACGATGATCGAGATGATCGAGGTGATCCAGACGAGCCAGGTGAGCGGGGCTTCCTCATGGAAGTCCTTCAGGGTGGCGTAGCGGGCCTTGCTGATCGCCTCGTTGATGTAGTAGCTCGCGAGCGAGGTGACGATCATGAGCGCGCGCATGGCGAAGAGCCACACGATGAGCTTGCCGCACATCTCGCCGGCGTTGCCGATGTTGCCCAGCGAGTAGGCAAGGAACGCGATCAGGGCCACGCCGGTGACGCCGTAGGTCTCGAAGCCGTCGGCGGTGGGGCCAACTGAGTCGCCCGCGTTGTCGCCGGTGCAGTCGGCGATCACGCCGGGGTTCTTCGGGTCGTCCTCGGGGAGCTTGAAGACGATCTTCATCAGGTCGGCGCCGATGTCGGCGATCTTGGTGAAGATGCCGCCGCAGATGCGCAGGGCCGACGCACCGAGCGATTCGCCGATGGCGAAGCCGATGAACGAGGGGCCGACGAGCTCTGCCGGGAGGAAGCAGAGGATGCAGATCATGAAGAAGAGCTCGACCGACACGAGCAGCATGCCGATCGACATGCCCGACTTGAGCGGGATGCCCAGCACGGGCAGCGGATAGCCCTTGAGGCTGGCGAACGCCGCTCGGCTGTTGGCCTGCGTGTTGATGCGGATGCCGAACCACGACACGCCGTAGCTGCCGAGAATGCCGAGGATCGAGGCGAGCAGGATGACGGTGACGTCACGGAAGCTCTTGTGCTCGAGGTAGCCGAAGTAGAAGATGATCGCGCCGGCGATCAGGATCCACAGCACCGACAGGTACTTGCCCTGCTGGATGATGTAGCTCTTGCAGGTCTCCCAGATGATGTTGGAGACGGCCAGCATGCTCTTGTGGGCAGGCAGGGCAACGGTCTGCTTGTACTGGACCAGGCCGAAGAGGGCCCCCAGGACGGCGACCACCAGGCCACCCATCATGAGGTGCTTGCCAGTGAGGTCGCCACCGAAGGTCACGGTGTTGACATCCGGCAGTTTGAGGTCGGCCTCGCCGGCCATGGCCGAGGCAGTGGCGGCGAAGGCCGCCAGGGCGGGAACGATGAACGATGAGAGCTTCATTGGTTCGTGTCTTCCGTGTTCGGGACGGGGGCAGCGGCCCCATGGGGTACCGCGATTTTGAGGGGCAGGAGTGTACCGGGCCCCATCCCATCGACAAGGGAGGACTGGGTTCGTGACGATTGGCACGAGCCCGGGGTTGGCGGGGGGCGACTTCGTGAAAAGTTTCGCGAAGTGGGAGGAAGTCGATTATAGGACTGTCACATCGAGGCCACTTGGCGCGACCTGCAGCGCTACCTCGCGGGCACCAGGGGCGGGTGGGCGGCGACGCCACCGATCCCTGATCCGGGCCGCCGCACGGGCATCCTTGGCCACGAGCAGCATGAAGCCGCCGCCGCCAGCGCCGGCGAGGGTCCACGCTGCGAGTTCGCGCTCGACCGGCGCGACCATCGCCTCGATCGCCTGGTTGGTGCTGGCCGGATCCATGACGCGCTTGAGCCGCCAGTACTCGGCCAGGCGCTCGGCGAAGCCATCGACATCGCCTGCGAGGAGGTGCGAACGCATGGCTTCAGCACCGAGCTTGAGCCCGTGCACGGCGGCGACGCGACGAGGATCGCGCAGGAGCCAGCCACCGACCACCGTCTCGAGGATGTCCTTGGCCATGCGCTGAAGGCCCGTGTAGACGAGGACGGAGCGCTCGTGGAAGGCGTCGATCGTGCTGTGGTGGAGCGCGAGTCGTTCGACCGCCGGCCATTGGTCGCGACCAGGTTCGGTGCGCGTGATCTTGAAGCCGCCGACGAGGCCACCGACCTGGTCCTGCCACCCGCCGCGCGTGCCGATCATCTGTTCGAGCAGGCTCGTGCGCACGACGAGCCGCTCGATCGCTCTGCGCTTGCGTTGACGAAGGTCGGCATCGGCACGCTGCGCGGAGAAATCCTCGCCGACCATGGCGGCCAGCGCGGCGAGCATCGTCGCACCGAAGATGCTGCTGGTGCCGAGCCCGCTGCCCTTGGGGACACCGCTGAAGATCGTCAGGCTCACGCCGCCGCCGAAGCGCTGCAGGGTTCGGCGCAACGTGAACGATGGATCGCTGGGCACGATGCCCGCAAGCACGAGCGCGGCCTTGGGCAGGGCATCCCACTCGCGCGGATCCGCATAGTCCAGCGCCGTGGCCGTGTCGCGGATCGTGACGGTGTGGCCTTGGTCCACGCTGTGGATCGTGATCACGGGTTCAGGCGTCAGCCGGGCCACGACCTTGATCGGGTGAGTGCCATGGAGGAGCAGCGCCGTGTTCAGTACGGTGCCTCCGACTTCGTTGCAGATCGGCGGCGTGTCGCTCCAGCCGCCCGCCAGGTCCAAGCGGACGGGCGCGTGTGCATGCACGGTTTGACCCGTGCGGATCGCTGCGCGCGCCGGCCGATCCGGCAGCGCGATCGATTGCGCAACGGCCTCGCCCACGCTGCGCATGGCCGCTGCACGAAGCTCGTTGGCAGGAACGGTCCCCGGCAGATGACGCGCCGTCACGTTCGAGAGCGCCATCTGCACGCGCGCACGATCGAGCGGATCGCGTGCGTGCCGAGCAGCGGCGATGTAGCCCGTGGCGAGTTCGAGCGCGGGCGCAGTTGCGGTCAGCGCCTCGTGCGCGTGCAGCGGGCAGGCCATGCGGTCGCGCATGATCCATGCGGGCAGCTCATGCACGAGCGATGCGCGCACGCAGGCATGATGATGCTCGACCATCGCGCGTGCATCGGCCTTGGACGCGAGCTCCGCGACGCTGAGGCGCTCGCTCGCGCGCCAGGCGGCGCTTGTCCGATCGGCGGGACGCAGCATCCAACCCAGCAGCCGATCCATCAGGCGTGGATCGCGAGCGGCGCTGTCGATCGTGACGACGGGCCAGAGGCGAGCTGTCCAGAGACTCCGCGCGCCGCCGCGTTGGTCGAAGACGTCCGCGGTGTCGATGGATCGTTGCCCGAGGAACTCGACCAAGGACTGCGGGCCGAATGTGGCGCCATGCTCGAGCGCGGTCTTGAAATCGTCCTCGAGGCCGTGCAGGACCCGCACGGCGCGCTGGCCGCGCAGCGGAACCTCGAAGGCGCACCATGCCTTGGGCAGCGCGATGGCCGGGCCGAGCAGGCCGAGGCCGACGAGCAGGTTGTTGCCCCCAAGACGAACGCGGTCAAGCAGGCACTCGACGAGCGCCGTGCGATCGGCGCGTGCGGTTCGGCGGGCACCGAGCGGTGGACCATCGGCGCCGAGCGCGGTGCGAACGGCGCGCGCGTGCAGCCGGACGTGATCTGTCTTCGCGAAGCGGGTGAGGAGCTCGAGGTACTCGCGTGACGAGCCCGCATGATCAAAGGAGCACGGCGAGAGGAGCGTGGCGTGGATGTGTCGCGATCGAAGCCCCTGATGCACGCGCGCGAGGTCATCATGCCACTGACCGTTGGCGCGGTAGGGCGCAGCGAAGTCGCGCAGCGAGAGCCCCGGCATGGCGGCGCGCATGAGGTGGTCGTACAGGTCGATGGTGGGTGCATCGCCGCGGGCGATCCGCTGCATGAGCCGTGGCCCTGTGGCACGCAGCATCGATTGGCAGGTGGCGGGGCTGAAGGCGATCACGCCGGTATCCACGAGGAGCCTGCCATGGCGATCGACAGCCCCGGCAGCACGCGCGGCAGCGAGCGACGGCTTCTGCAGCGCCGAGTGGATGCGCTCGCCCTTGGCCACGAAGACACCATGGCGCTTGGCGCGGGCGTGCGGCTGCGGGCTCGCCAGCACGGTGATGTCCGGCCCTGCAAGATCGATGCCGCGGCCTTCAAGGTGCAGCATCATGTCGCCGGCCGTGACGATCATTTGGCCCGGACGCGGCACGATCGAGACGAGGTCGCGCATGAGGCGAGCGAAGACGCTGTCATCGCCACCCGGCGCGCCGGGCATGGGCGCGAACACCTTGCCGTGTGCGCTGAACGCCGGCAGCCTGCGGCTGTCGCCGCCGCAATGCACGATCGCGATGCGGCGCTCCGCGAGGGCGCGTGCAACACCAGCGGTGTCCCTGGCCCCGAAGCGGCGCGCGGCCCAGTCGATGGCCAGGAGCGTGCTCGAGCCGCTGCCAGCGCGGCGCCCAAGCGGATCGGGGAGCACATGCGTGGCCGCGATGCCTGGCAGGAGACCGCGCTCGGTGCGCCACGCGAGCTCGAGCCGGTACCCCTGCGCCTGCAACTCGTTCGAGGCGGTGACGATGACCAGGTCGAACACCGGAGCCATGCGGGCGAGTCTACGGCGCAGCGACCATTACGCTTCCTGCATGCCGACCTTCGCCCAGTGCCTTGACCTGGTGGATGACCCCGCGCGCATCGCTGAGTATCGACGGCTGCACGAGCGCATCTGGCCAGAGGTGGCCGCGGGCTTGCGCGAGCTCGGCCTGCGCAACATGCGCATCTGGATCAGCGGCACACGGCTCTTCATGACCTACGACGCGCCCGAGGGGTTCGACCCCGCGCGCGACTACCAGTCGTATGCGGCGCAGCCTCGTGTGCAGGAGTGGGATGCGCTGATGCAAATGTTTCAGCGCAGTGTGCCGGCCGCTCGACCGGGCGAGTGGTGGTCGGCGATGGAGTGCGTGTTCGACCTGGATGCGCAGCCCTGATGAGGCGGCTGCGTAGTCGAGCCGTGCGCAGTCAGCGGTTCACGAGCGACCGCGCATGAGCAGCCAGCCCAACGCGCTCACGGCACCGAAGAGCGCGAACCCCACGAGCGCACCCAGCGCCACGGCGGCGAAGACGAGATCGGTCCGCGCTTCGCGCAGCGAGGCGAGCACCACCACGCCCAGCGGCGCATCGGCACCGGCGTAGCCGCTGACGAACTCGCCCACGATCGCGCCGATGACGGCGAGGCCGCTGGCGATGCGCAGGCCGGTCACGATGTTCGGGACGGCCCACGGCAGCGCGAGCTTCCACCAGGTCGTCGAACGGCTGGCGCCATAGAGCCTGAAGAGTTCGTGCAGGTTGGGATCGGTCGAACGGAGCCCATCGACGGTGTTGGCGATGACCGGGAAGACGCTGACGATCGCGGCGCTGGCCAGCGCGCTCTTGACGCCGTAGCCGAACCAGATCACGAGCAGTGGCGCGATCGCCACCAACGGCACCATCTGCAGCAGCGTGGCGATCGGGTACGCGCCGCGGTAGAGCAGTCGGCTGCTGGCCACGACGCTGCCGACGACCGTGCCGACGACCGCGGCAACCGCCAGCCCGCCCACCGCGGCAAGCGCCGTGAGGCCGAGCGAACGCGTGAGCGAGTCGGCGTTCTCGATGAGCGCGCGCAGCACGGCTGAGGGTGCGGGCAGGAGGAACGAACGGATCTGCAGCACGAAGACCAGGAGTTCCCACGCGAGCAACAGGACCGCCACGAGCGCCAGCGGCGGCCAGAGCGAATGAACGAGGCGCTTCATGGCTCGCCCCCGGCATGCTTGGCGAGGCTGCTCGGCGCGATGCCGCCGGGCGGTCGAGGCAGCGTCATGTCGCGGTAGATCGACTGCAGCGCCTGCGCGAACTCGACCGTGGTTCGCACTTCGGGATGGCGGCTGGGCAGATGGATGCCGTGCACGCTGACCACGCGCCCGGGGCGCCCGGTCATGACCACGACTTGCCGCCCGAGGTAGACGGCCTCGGCGAGCGAGTGCGTGACGAGCACCACGGTCATGCCGAGCTCCTTCCAGAGGTCGGCGAGCAATTCGTTGATCGTCTCGCGGGTGATCTCGTCGAGTGCGCTGCAGGGTTCATCCAAGAGCAGCGCCGGCGGACGCTCGACCAGCGCGCGGGCGAGGCCGACGCGCATGCGCATCCCGCCCGAGAGCTGCGCGGGCATGCGGTTCCAGGCATCGCCCATGCCGACCAAGCGGAGGATCTCGATGCCTCGGTCCTGGCACTCGTCGGGGCGGACGCCCGCGAGCTCGAGCGGCAGCGTGACGTTGTCCATCGCGTTGCGCCAGGGCAGCAGTCGGGGATCCTGGAAGCACATGCCCGGCCGCGCGCCACCGAGGTCGACGGTGCCTTCGCTTGGCGCCACGAGGCCCGCAGCGATGCGCAGCAACGTCGTCTTGCCGCAGCCTGAGGTGCCGACGATGCTCACGAACGAGCCGGCCTTGACATCGATCGAGACCGGTTCGAACGCGCGGACCCCTGCAAAGGTCATGCTGACTCCATCGAAGGAGATGCCAGCGGCAGGAAGGCGCCCGGTGTCGGCCATGCGCGTGATCCTATACCGTTGGTCCAACGCCATGCTCGCGAATCGGCTCGAGAAGCGCTTCCGTCACCTGCGCAAATGGGCGCGGCGTTTCGACGTGGAGTGCTTCCGGATCTACGAGCGAGACATCCCCGAGTTTCCGCTGATCGTGGACTGGTACGACGGTGATGTGGTCGCGTGGTTCTACGATCGCACCAAGGACGACACGCACGAGAAGCGCGGCGCGTTCGAGGCGCGCGCCACGCAGGAGATCCTGCAGGGCCTTGCGATCGCGCCCGATCGGTTGCACAGCAAGTTCAGGCGGCGGCAGAAGGGGCTCGACCAGTACGAACGCTTCGATGCGTCGGCCACGGTGCGCACGGTGCGCGAGCAGGGGCTGCAGTTCGAAGTGAACCTGAGCGACTACCTCGATGTCGGGCTCTTCCTCGACCATCGGCAGACGCGCCACTCCATCCGCGAGCGATCACAGGGGAAGTCGCTCTTGAACCTGTTCGCCTACACGGGGTCGTTCAGTTGCTACGCGGCCGCCGGCGGTGCGCGCCGCACGCTCACGGTCGACATGAGCCGCACCTACCAGGACTGGACCGCCCGCAACCTGCGGCTGAACGGGTTCGAGGTCGGCACTGTGCATGGCCTGGCGCACGAGGACTGCCTGCAGTTCCTGGCCCGGCCCACCGGCGAGCGGTTCGACCTGGTGGTGTGCGATCCGCCGACCTTCAGCAACAGCAAGCGCATGCAGGTGGATTCGTTCAGCGTGGACCGCGACTGGCCCGAGCTCTTCCGGCTGATCGAGCCGTGGCTTGCGCCCGAGGGTGAACTCTGGTTCAGTACGAATTCCAAGCGATTCGAGCTTGACCCCGTGCAGGTCCCCGAAGGGCTGCACACACTCGAGGTCACCGCGCGCACGACGAGCGAGGACTTCAAGGACAAGTGGAGCCACCGCTGCTGGATCGTCTCGCGAGTGCCGCCGCGGATGCCGAAGGTGCGACAGTGAGCGAGGGCTGAACGGCGCTTGGGCGCGCGATCATGGCGCTGGCATCGATGCGGCAGGTGCCGATGGCTCGAGGTTGCGGAACGCAGCGCTCACGTCCTGCGGCTTCGAGAGCTGCTTGGTCTCGATCAGGGCGTCGAGCACGGCTTGCCAGCGGGCGGCCTCCATGCGACCGAGCGATGCGTTGCCGCCGGGTGCGATGAGCGGGCGCTCGAGTTCGGCTGCGGTGTTCATCGCCTCCAGGCTCATGCTCGGGTTCATGGCGGCAATGGCGGGGTTGTACTTGGCCGGCTCGGCCAGATAGCGGGACCAGCCTTCCTTGAGCGCACCGACGAAGGCGCGCAGGTCGGCCTCGCGCGAAGCGAGTATGGATTCGGTGGTGGCGTAGACCGCGACATACGGGTTGTAGATCTCGCGCAGGCTGAAGCTCTTGCAGGCCACGCCCTTGAGCTTCATCGTCACGGGCTCGGCGGTCGCAAAGCATTGCGTGGCGGCCATCGGATCGGACTCGAAGAGCGAGAGCGACCCGTTGTAGGTGACGAACTTGGCCTTCTCCTGCCCATACTTCGCCTGCAGGAGCCGCACGTAGGGGAGGCCAGGCTCGACGGCGATCGTGCCGCCGCCGGTCCAGAGTTGCTCGAGGCTCTGCGCCGGGTTCGCCCCGTGCGCCATCAACGCATAGGGCGTGTCGATGAACGTGGCGTAAAAGCCCACGAGCGCACCATCGCGTGCGCGCAGCTGCAGCAGCTGGTCGGCGCTCATCAGCCCGATGTCGCACACGCCATCGGCGGTGAGCTGGGGCGTCGGGGTGCCAGCGCCGCCCTTGATGATCTCGACCGTGAGCCCCGCGGCAGCGAAGAGGCCATCCTGCTGCGCTGCGTAGAGCCCACCGAACTCAGGCTCTGGAACCCAGTCCAGCTGGACGCGCAGGCGCTTGGGGCCTGACGCACTCGACGGTGCCTCCCCGCATGCGGTGCACAGCAGGAGAGCGACGGCGGCGAGCAAACGGGGCATCATGGTGGCACGGTACTCCCGCGGGAGTTTCGTCGACCGCATGCCTTGGGATTCGTCGATCTGCTTGCAGCGATCTGGGAACGGAGGCAGGAGCCTGACCTGAACCAGGGCACCCGGCCTGTGCCGAGCGCCCTGGTTCATGGTCAGCCCCTCGCGGCTCTGGGCCCGGGCGTGGGCCTCAGGCGTCCCGCCGTCGCGAGCGCCGGCCGCCCAGGCCGAGCAGCCCAGTCAGCGCCACCGCACCGGGTGCAGGGATGGAATTGCTGACCCACTCGATTGCGGCGTCGTGATCCTCCTCGGACATGCCGAGGTTCCAGACGATGTAGAAGACCTCGCTCGACTGCAGCCCGGCAGAATCGAAGACGAACGACGAGAGGTAGATGCCGTTGGCTGGATCGGCGCCACCTGAGCCAAAGAGCGTAAAGCCGGCATGCAGGTCGAGTCCCTGCGACACCGAGAAGTCGAAGGCCCCACCGAGGAGCGAGTCAAAGCTGATGCCGCCGTACGCGACGGACAAACCCTCGCTGGCTGCGCTGAAGCCGCTTCCGTTCCATGCGCCAAGTCCCGCGAGCATGCGGAAGCTGAGGGTGGACCCGATGAGATCTGACCCAATGCCCGGCTCGTCGATGCTGAATGGGAACTCGGGGTCTTCGCCCATGTCTGCCTTGAAGACGCGGAGGAACGGCGAGGTGATCTCGCCGGTGTCATGGTTCCATCCGCCGGTGTAGAGCGTGCCGTTGGATGAACTGACCCAGATGTCCTCGTGCTCTTCTTCGGCCAGCACGGGCATGGCAAATGTCGCCGAAGCGACGGTGGTGATCAACAGTGAACGAAACATGATGACTCCTTGAAAAGAATTGGGGAGAAAGGGAAGACCCCTAGAGGGGACGGGATGGCACTGGAGATGCCAATGATCGTTGGTGCAGGGTGAGCGGCTCACGGGCAGACCCCCCACGCGCTGAGCAGCGTGCCGAGGTCAGCGCCGTCGACGATGCCACTGAGGTCGAGATCGGCGGGCCCACTTGAACCCCAACTGCTGAGAAGAACTCCGAGATCGGCGCCATCGACCGCGCCACTCGCATCGATGTCGCCGATGCACGGCGGATCCATGGCATCCATGGCCGCGCTGAGCGCTGCAGCGAACGAGGCCGCATCGCTACCGCCGTTCAGGACGAGCCAGAATTCCTCCGAGGCCTCAATGAGTGCAGATGTGGAATAGAGCTGAAGTGGCACCAAGTAGGTTCCTGCTTCCGGAGTCACCGACCCCGGTGCGGCAAGGAGCGTCATGTTGAGGTGTCGGTGCCAGCCTCCGTCGGACTGCACAGCCAGATCGAAGCCAGGAGAGGGACCCGCGCCGCTGGTGGCATTCGCCGTCAGGAACGAGAGCCGGAGTCGCTCGCCTGCCAACGCGCCTGAGGGCGAGGTGAGCTCGAAGGAGTCCCCGTCCCAGACTCGGATCGGACCCATGAAGCGAACGCCGAGCCGAGTACCGAGGGGAAACTCACCCGAAGGCGCGTCGTAGCCCGGATTGGCGGTGAACCATGGCACGCCAGTGTCCGCGAAGGCACCGGGGAAGACTCTCACTTGGTCCCCGAGCCCTGAGGCGGTGATGGCCCGGGTCGTGATGCGACCTGCATCGATGGTCAAACCGACATCGCCGACATGCTGCGCTGCGGCGGATCCGGTGCTGACGCCGGCCAGCAGCGCTGCGGGGAGCAGCATGCGGATGGCCGCAATGGTGGTTGAGGATTGAATGTTCGTGCGGTTGGTCATGGTGTGGCTTACTGCAGGCCTGACTGCATCGCCGACGAGATGGCGGGATCGAATCTGTTGGATGTGGATGTCTCGAAGAGGCGCCCGAATTCGAGGGATTGCACCCGGCCATCGACAAACGACCAGGTGCTGCGGCTTGACTCGCTCGGCTTGCCTCGGTCGATCGAGTTCATCTGCACCTGGGATGCGGCGACCGATGGGCTGTCGGCACTTGAGGAGGCGTCGGGATCCCACTCCTCGACATGGGGGTGGTCACTGCTGGCATAGATCCCTCGATCGACCATGCGAAGGAAGCACACGGTCGAGTCCGGGCTGCGCACGCGGCTCAGTGCATCCGCTCCCGCGCCCGCTCCCTCAAGCGCGGCCAGCGGCGAGAAGGTGCGCGAGAGGTAGTTGTTCATGCCGTAGCTCGTCAGCCGGTACAGCGGCGTCGGGCCGGAATTGATGGGCTCGCCTTCGCCTCCGAGCTCCGCCGGCCAGTGCGGGCTCGTGTCGAGCGGGCTCCTGAACATGAGCGGTTCGTCGCTGTACGGCTTGAGCGTGTTCACGAATGAACGCGCGGGGGCACCGAGCGAGCCATGCGGCAGCCCGACATCCGCAAAGTGCTCCTTGTGCACCGCCATGTAGGACAGGTGCGCGATGGAGATCTGGCGGAGGTTGGACAGGCAGGAAGAGGCGAGCGACTCACGGCGGACCGAGGCGAGTCCCGGCAGGAGGATGCCGAGCAGGATCACGATGACGCCGATGACGACGAGCACCTCGACCAGCGTGAAGGCTCTGGGGCCGACACGGGGTCGTTGCATGGAATGAACCGTGCTGACTGAGGAAAGACGGCGCCGTGGTCCTGCACGGACCAGGCACCACGCGGGTTCAGGCGGCGTGGTGCGGGGGCGGGCGGGCCCCGAGTGCGGCGTGGGCCGGGACGAGCGTCGGCACTTGCGCGAGCGACGGTACATCCCGGTCAGGGGCCAGATCGATCACCGCGATGATCGAGAGGTTGGGCAGATCGGCGTGGAGCACTGCCATGGCAGCGCAGAGTTCGCACTCGGAATCGCCGCCGTGGCGATCGGGGGTCCGTTCCGATGGCGTGACCGGCTCGTCGCCATGGTCATGCTCGCAGCACGCGTGGACAACCTGTGCGTCAGCGCACCCCTGGTGAGCGCCAAGCGCGTGTGCCGCCCAGTGCGTGGGCCGGAGCGCTGCCAACGCAAGCACGATGCACAGGGCAAGAATGGATCGCACGCGCGTCACGGTACAGCGAGTGTAGGCCGGAATCGGCCCAAGTCAAAGGATAGGACTGGCCGAGCGGCTAGCCTGATGCCATGCGCCGCCCTCCGCTTCGGGTCATGACGACCACGCTCTGGGAGTATCCGAGCCAGCATTACGACGCCCGCGACGGCTCGCGGATGCAGGGGGACAAGGATTATGTGGGCGCGACGCCCTCGTGGGTGATCTGGCAGGTTCTGACGCGCTACACCCGTGAGGGCGACACGGTGCTCGACCCCATGTGCGGTTCGGGGACCGCGCTCGATGTCTGCCGCGATCTCGGCCGGCAGGGGATCGGCTTCGATCTGGCGCCATCGCGGCCCGACATCCGCCAGGGCGATGCGCGCACGATCGGCCTGCCTGATGCGAGCGTGGACTTCGTCTTCATCGATCCGCCGTACTCCACGCACGTGGACTACAGCGAGGACCCGCGCTGCATCGGCAAGCTCGGCGCTGCGGGCGATGATGGCGGTCGGGCGTACTACGGCGCGATGGAGCGCGTGCTCGGCGAGTGCTGCCGTGTCCTGCGCAACCGTCGATACCTGGCGCTCTACGTGAGCGATTCATGGAAGAAGCGCAAGGGCGGGCCCAAGGGCAGCGGTGCGGGCACGTTCATGCCGATCGGCTTCGAACTCTTCTCGATCATGCGGCGCCAGCTCGAGGCGGTCGACATCGTGACTGTGGTCCGGCAGAACGCCAAGCTCGGCAAGGGCAACTGGCACAGGGTCGCCGAGGAAGAGAACTTCTTCCTGCGGGGCTTCAACTACCTCTTCATCATGAAGAAGGTCACCGACCGACCGGGAGAGCCGCGCGCTGCAGCCACTCCAGCAGCGCAGCGCGGTCAGGCCGGGCTCGATCGAGCGCCGCGTCGCGCACCGCGCGATCGGTCGTGACGGTGCGCGCCCACACGGCGCCGAAGAGTGCGGGATCGCGTCGAAGGATCGCGGGCCAGTCGCCCTCGGGGTCGGCCAGCGGCATGCCCGGGAGCCAGGGCGTGCGGCCCGACTGGGCATCGACGCGCTCGAGTTCGCGCTCGACTGCAGCATCGAGCGGCTCGGCATCGAAGGTCGACGGCAGTATGGCGCGCACGCTGACGAGCCCATGCTGATCGACCGGATCGTTGCCAGTTGCAGCAAAGAACTCCGGCCAGGCCAGCGCGCGGAGTGCATCGCGCATGGGTGCGTCGAGGCCTGGCGCTGCGTTCGCGCAGGCGCGAGCGAGCTCGACCTGCGAGGCCACGAACCGGGCGGACATGTCGGCGCTCGATGCGAGGGCCGCCCGCGGCTGCGTGGGGTTGAGGGCGAGCGGATCGCGCTGCACGATGACGAGGGCCTCGAAGACGGCCTTCCACGCCGCAAGCCGCGACCGGTCGAGTTCACGCGCAAGGGCAATCCGGTCTGCAGCCGACTCGGCCATGGCGCGCAGGATGGCGTCGCGCTGCGGTGCCGTGGCCACGGTGAGCGCAGCGAGTTCGACGAGCGCGCGGTCGCGCCTGCAGGCGCCCATGCCGAAGGCGCGGGCCAGGCCGGTGCCCGGCGCATCGCTCGGTCGAGGCGGTGCGGCACGCATGGCACGCCACCAGGCGATGACCTCGGGCGAGCCACCGTCGCCGAGCGCGGCGAACAGTTGGTCGTCAGCGACGGACTCGGCCTGCTGCACGTTGCGGATCGCCGACTCAAGTGCGCCATGGATGCGTTGCGCGAGCTCGCGCGGCGAACCGCTTGCAGGATCCTCGGCGGAAGCCTGGGCCCAATCGATCTCGACCTTGGCGAGTTCAGCGACGGGTTGGACCGCCGCAGTCCATGTTGATTCCCACGCCGCGCGCAGTGGCACGATCGCGCCGCGCTCGACCGACGCAGCGTTGGCAAGCGCCGTCCATTCTGCATCGGTCGGCGGAGGGGGGAGGAACATCGCCACGGCGCCGGCATCATCGGGGTACCGGGCACCACCCGGCGCTTGGGGAGCGGGCGGCAGCGTGACGATGCCCTTGAGGCGCTGCGTCATCGACTCGCGCCATGCTGCATCCACCGATGCTTCGAGCGCGCGCGCGGTGCACTCGGCGCCAAGCGTGCGCACACGCTCCTTGATGGACTCGTCGATCGGGTCCTTGCCCGGTGAACCATCGGGATTGGGTGCAGGCGGAGGCGCGAGCCGGCGATCGAGTGGTCGCACGAGCAGGGCATCGTTGAGCGAGGTGAGCCGTGGCGCGAGCCAGGCCCGGTGCTCATCGGCCCACGCCTTGACGCGGGGCGTGTCCCAGCCCGGTGGCGGCAGCGCGGTCATCGACGCGATCGCATCCGGCAGCGAGCCGAAGCCGGCTTGGCCGAGGAGATCGAGTTCGCGCTCGGCGCGACGTCGAAGGCTCCATCGCTCGGCAAGGTCCGCGCCGATGACGCCCGCGGCCGCGAGGTCGCCGAAGAGCGAGGCGTCGTAGTCGAGCGCGCTGAAGCGCATCGCCACCGCGGCGTACTGGGCGGAGCCCTCCTGCCAGGCCTCGGACAGGTCGCCCTGCTCGAGCTTGACC
>Ga0208048_1000812_pt1 | contig 16557 bp, 12 predicted proteins | sample Malawi_45m_30L_FD_184163 | JGI IMG/M metagenome (GOLD analysis project Ga0208048, IMG submission 184163) | Freshwater microbial communities from Lake Malawi, Central Region, Malawi to study Microbial Dark Matter (Phase II) - Malawi_45m_30L... | ecosystem: Environmental > Aquatic > Freshwater >...
TTCCCGGCCCCTCCGCCATGGAGGGGCGTCCGTTTTTTTCCCCCCTTTGCCGCCGTCCCTTCCCGCCGCCATGAGTCATCCTTCGCTGGCCCACGATCTCGCCCTCAAACGCACGGTCCACGCCCCGGTCGAACAGAAGCCGCATTACGCGTGGCGCGACGTGATCGCGGGTCAAGGCATCTCGGTGCCGGAGATCGTCCTCTTGTGCCCGCACGGTGAGGAGCGATTCGCGCTGGCGGAGGTGGCCGACACCCTTGGGAAGGCGCTGACCAACGTGCATCTCGCGCGCGGCGAGAAGGAGATCTTCACCGAGCAGAACCGCCTCTGGGTCGCCAAGATCTGCCGCGAGGTCGCTGGTCACCTCGCCGAGCTCGCTCGACGACAGGCGCCGGTCCGGCTCTCGCTTGATGCCCTCTACGAGCTCATCGAGAAGACCTTGGTCGACAACAACTCCTATTTTATCGCCAAGAGCCTCCTCCTCAACCGTGCCCGCAAGATCGCCGTGGACCGCGAGGCGGCCGCCGTCTCGACCCTGCGGGTGATCCGGCGCAACAACCAGGTTGTCCCGTGGAGCGAGCGCAAGGTCGAGATCGCGGTCCGGAAGACTTTCCTTTCGCTCCAGCGGGATTCCGCCCCCGCTGTCGCCATCACCCGGGCGGTGTCGCAGCGGGTGCATTCCTCGAAGCAGTCCTTCATCCACATCGAGGAGATCCAGGACATGGTGCAGGAGGAGCTGATGAAGGCAGGCCATTACAAGGTGGCCGAGGCCTACATCCTGTTCCGCGCCGAGCGCGCCGCCGCCCGGGACCTCGGGCTGGTTGTGCCCGCCGTGGCCGCGGCCCCTGAGGCCATCCCCGCTGCCGGCCAAGCTTCGATGATCGTGGTCAAGAAGGCCGACGGCAGCAACGTATTCTGGGACGGCGCCGACCTCCGCCGCCGCATCGAGTTCGCCCGCATTGGCCTAGACCTCTTCCTGTCCAACGATGAGATCGAGGCTGAGCTCCGCCGCTCGGTCTATGACCAAATCAGCCAGAAGGACCTCGACGCCACGATCGTCCTCAATTCGAAGACGCTGATCGAGCGGGACGCCGACTTCGCCAAGTTTGCCGGCCGCATCCAGCTGACCTACATTTATGAGGAGGTTCTCGGCTGGGACATCATGCGCGATGGGATCGGCGCCCTCAAAGCGTCCCACCAGCGCGGCTTCCGCAAGTACCTCGAGCACGGGGTCGCCATCAAGCGGCTCAATCCCCGCCTCCTCGAATACGACCTCTCCCGTCTGGCTGCGATCCTCGATCCCTCCTCCGACCTAGAGTTCGACTTCCTCGGTATCCAGACCCTCTACGACCGCTACCTGATCATCGACAAGACCCGGAAGCCCTCCCGTCGCCTTGAGACGCCCCAGTACTTCTGGCTGCGCGTCTCGATGGGGCTGATGCTGGACGAGCCGGGCGACCGCGAGGCCTGCGTGGCGGGGCTCTATGAGCTCTACAAGAGCCGCCGCTTCTGCAGCAGCACGCCCACGCTCTTCAATTCCGGGACGCTCCATTCCCAGCTCTCCTCCTGCTACCTCTATTACGTCGATGACTCCCTCGAGAGCATCATGCTCCGCGGCATCGCCGACAACGCGTTCCTCGCTAAGTGGGCGGGCGGGTTAGGCGGTTCCTGGACCGCGGTCCGCGGCACCGGAGCCCACATCTCCGGCACCAATGGCGAGTCGCAGGGCGTCATCCCCTTCCTTAAGCTCCACAACGACCAGCTCGTCGCGGTGAACCAGGGCGGCAAGCGCAAGGGTTCCGGCTGCGCTTACCTCGAGACTTGGCACAACGACATCTTCGAGTTCCTCGAGCTCCGCAAGAACACGGGCGACGATCGCCGTCGAACGCACGATATGAACACGGCCAATTGGATCCCGGACCTGTTCATGAAGCGGATGGAGGCGCGTCAGCACTGGACCCTGTTCCGCTCCAATCAGGTGAAGGACCTGCACGAACTTTACGGGGCCGCTTTCGAGCGCCGCTATCTCGAGTACGAGCGCCTCGCTGAGGAGGGTCGCATCCACGGGCAAAAGATTGAGGCGCTAGAGCTCTGGAAGAAGATGCTCTCGATGCTCTTCGAGACCGGACATCCTTGGATCACCTTCAAGGACGCCTGCAACCTGCGCTCGCCGCAGGACCACGTCGGCGTGATCCACTCGTCCAATCTCTGCACGGAGATCACGCTCAACACCAGCAACGAGGAGACCGCCGTCTGCAACCTCGGCTCCGTCATCCTCGACAGCCACCTCAGGCCCGATGGCTCACTGGACCACGAGATGCTACGCGAGACCGTCCGTACTGCGGTGCGCGCCCTCGACAACGTCATCGACATCAACTTTTACCCGACCGAGGCGGCCAAAGTCTCCAACCTGCGCCACCGTCCGATCGGGATGGGGGTGATGGGCCTCGCTCACGCCCTTTACCTACGCGGCCACGCTTTCGCCTCCCCGGAGGCGGTGGATTTCAACGACGAGGCGATGGAGGCGGTCGCCTTCTACGCCTATGAGGCCAGCTCCGACTTGGCCGCGGAACGCGGCACGTATTCCAGCTACAAGGGCTCGAAGTGGGACCGCGGGCTGCTGCCCCAAGATACTCTCGACCTGCTGGAAAAGGAGCGCGGCCTGCCGGTGGAGGTTCCGCGCGGTGGCCGGCTAGACTGGACGCCCCTGCGCCAGAAGATCGCGCGTCAGGGGATGCGGAACTCCAACTGTCTCGCCATCGCGCCCACCGCGACGATCTCAAATATCACGGCCACCTCGCCCTGCATCGAGCCGACCTACAAGAACCTCTTCGTCAAATCTAACCTCTCGGGTGAGTTCATCGTCCTAAACCCCTTCCTCGTGAAGGACCTCAAGGCCCGCGGGCTGTGGGATCAGGATATGATCGACAACCTGAAGTACTTCGACGGCGAGCTGAAGGACATCGAGCGCATTCCCGCCGACCTCAAGGTCAAGTACCTCACCGCCTTCGACATCGACCACAAGTGGATCGTCGACGCCGCCGCCCGACGCCAGAAGTGGATCGACCAGGCTCAGTCGGTGAACCTCTGGATCAAGACCCCTGACCTCAAGACGCTGAGCCACATGTACCGACACGCGTGGCACGCGGGGCTCAAGACCACCTATTACCTCCGCAGCCTCGGGGCCTCCAACATCGAGAAGGCCACCGTCGCCGCTAAGAAGGAGGTCCGGGGCATCGCCGCCGAGGCCGAGGCCAAGTCTGCCGCCAAGCGGGAATTCTCCGAGGAGGAGAAGAAGGCCTGCGGCATCGAGGCGATGCGCCGCGGGGAAACCTGCGAGGCGTGCCAATAGGCCTCCCCTAGAACAGCCCTGGGCGGCGTGGTCCATCCCGCCGTCCCCAGGACCTTCGTTTGCGTGAATTCGGGCGCCCCCGCCCTCCTTTCCCGTTACTGTCGCCCATCCGCCCGGAAAGCTTGGCCAAGGGGCGTCCGCGGTTCCGCCAATCGTCGTGGAGGGGCGGTCATTGTTCTCGCGAGGCAGAGAGCGGGCTCATCCGCCCGGGCGGCGGTCACTTCTTCTTGGCCGCCGCCTGCTCGAGCTGCGCCGCCTCTTCCTCGGTCACGAACATATAGATGTGCGCCTTCTCGATCACGACCGAGTAATTCCGGTCCAGGGAGAAGCCGTAGGCCTTGCGCATCAGGGCGTTGTTCTCGTTCAGCTTCGTCATCAGGGTCTCGAGGCGGCCCTTTAGCTCCTTCTGCTTGGCCGCATCCTTTTCGCGTTCGAGCGCGGTGTTGAGCTCGACCGCCGCCTGCCGCTGGGCCTGCAGCAACTGCACGTTGGCCTGGAACTCCCGGTTCGCCTCGATCGTGTTCAGGGTCGAGACCTGCACGAGCTTCTGGGCCTTGGGCGCGTCCGCCTTCGCGGCGGGCTGGGCCGCCGGGAGCGACGCGGCGAGGAGGCTGAGCGGGGCGAGGAAGGTTGGGAGGCGCATAGCCGGGTAAGTGATTCAGGGTATTAGGGGCGTTCGGCGGAGGGAAGGCTAGGCTTTTTTGGCGGGCCGCAGCCGTGAAACGTTTGCCTCGGCAGGGCGTTTAGCCTTGTCCATCCCGGCCGTCTCCACGCTCCCCGATGCTGCCCTTCGCCCTGACCATCTTCACCGGCGCCTTCCTGCTCTTCCAAGTGCAGCCGCTCATCGGCAAGTTCATCTTGCCCTGGTTCGGCGGCAGCCCGGGGGTCTGGACGACCTGCATGCTGTTCTTTCAGGTGCTGCTGCTCGGTGGGTACGCCTACGCCCACGCCCTGAGCCGCCACCTCCGGCCGCGGACGCAGGTCGGCGTGCACCTGATGCTCCTGCTCGCGGCCCTGCTCACCCTGCCCATCTCGCCGGGCGAGGCCTGGAAGCCCGCCGGGGCAGGCAATCCCACCTGGCACATCCTCACCCTCCTCGCCGCGACCCTTGGCCTGCCTTATTTGGTCCTGGCCGCCACCGGTCCCCTGATGCAGGAGTGGTTCCGCCGGACCTCCCCGAACGCCTCGCCTTGGCGCCTCTACGCGCTCTCGAACGTCGGTTCCCTCCTCGCGCTGGTCAGCTACCCCTTCTATGTCGAGACGTCCTTCTCCCGGCAGGCTCAGGCCGTCGGCTGGTCCTGGGGCCTCGTGCTCTACGCGGCGGGATGTGCCGCCTGCGCTTGGCGGGTCTTCCAATTGCGGCCCGATCCGGCCGCGGCCGCCGCCGCGACCGAACGGGAAGCGCCGAACCCCGGCGCCGGGGTCCGCCTGCTGTGGCTCGCGCTGCCCGCCTGCGCCTCGGTGCTCCTCCTCGCGGTCACCAACAAGATGTGCCAGGACGTCGCCGTCATCCCCTTCCTGTGGGTGGTCCCGCTCGCCCTGTACCTGCTGACGTTCATCATCAGCTTCGACGGGCCCCGCTGGTACTCGCGATTCTACTCTACCCTCGCCTTAGCCGCCGCGATGGCCGCCGCCGCCTATGCGCTGATCAAAGGTGCGGATATGGACATCCGAGCGCAGGTGGCGATCTACGCCGTGACCCTCTTTGTCGGCTGTATGGTGTGCCACGGCGAGTTGTACCACCTCCGGCCGCACCCGCGCCACCTCACCGAATTCTACCTGTGCATCTCCGCCGGCGGCGCCTTGGGTGGCCTGTTCGTGGCCCTGGTGGCCCCGGCCGTCTTCGATAACTATTACGAGACCCACCTCAGCCTCGCGCTCTGCGTGGCGCTGCTGCTAGTCCTCACCCTGCGCGACCGGACCGCGCTTTCCCCGGCGCGCTGGCGGATTCTGGGCGTGCTGCTGGCCTTGCTGGGCGCCGGCGGGCTCTCCCGGCTCACCTCCGGCGGCGGGCAGTGGCTGCGGACGGAGTTCGGCACCGTGGGCTGGCTGGCGCGGGCGTGGGACTTCCTCAGCCTGCGTCCCTGGCTCCCCTGGGCGCTGGTGGTCGCCGCCGGCCTGTTCCTCATCTGGCGCGAGCGGCGGGCCGCGGTCAACTGGCACCGCCTGACCGCCGGGCTGCTCGGCGCGGGCCTGGTCGCCCTGGTGACGGTGCTCGGCCTGCAGATCCACAGCACCCGCCAGGGCGCGCTCGTCAGCGGCCGCAACTTCTACGGGGTCCTTTCGGTCTTCGAATACGAACGCGGCAACCCCCAGTCGCACCACCTTCTCCTCCAGCACGGGCGCATCACCCACGGGTTTCAGTTTGTCGACGAGGCGCGCGCCCCGATGATCACCTCCTACTTCGGACCTTCCTCGGGCATCGGCCGGACCTTCCGCGAGCTGGAGGGCCGTCAGGGGCGCCGGATCGCCATTCTGGGCCTCGGCGTCGGCACCCTCGCCGCCTACGGGCGCGCGGGGGACACCGTGCGGATCTACGAGATCAACCCGCAGGTGGTTGACATCGCGCGCCGGCCCTTCCGCTACCTCGAACTGTGCCCCGCGAAAGTCGAGCTGGTGATGGGTGACGCCCGCCTCTCGATGGAGAACGAGCCTCCACAGGCCTACGACGTCCTCATCATGGACGCCTTCAGTAGCGACGCCGTCCCGGTCCACCTGCTGACGCGCGAGGCGTTCGCGATCTACCAGCGCCACCTGAAGCCGGACGGGTTGATTCTGGTGAACATCTCCAACCGCTACCTGGACCTGCGTCCGGTGGTCGAGAATGCGGCCCGGGAGTTCGGCTACGCGTCGCTGCACTTCGACAGCGAGGACGGGATGGCCGAGGACCTGGAGGGCGGCTGGTGGTACTACGCGGCCTCCTGGATGGTCCTGAGCAAGGACCAGGCCTTGATGAACCGGGAAAGCCTGCGCCGGGCCGCCAGCGCCCCGGTGCCGCCCCGTTTGGACATCGCCCTCTGGACGGACGACTACAGCAGTATGTTCCGGATTCTCAAGTGAGGGGCTGCTCCCGCCTAGGCGCGGGGGCCAAAAAAGTCCCGCCCGGAAAGGGGCGTACTGGTCAGGGGAGCGATGCCCCGTGCTCAGGCGGTCGTGATCCGGCGCTTGGCGTGATCGTACAGCGTCTTCTTGCCGGTGTCGTAGGAGATCACCGCCATCAGGACGGCGACCGCGTGCTGGTAGCCCGCGTCGATGTCCGCGTGCGGGGTCTGGTTGTCCCGCATGCACTGCAGCCAATTCAGGAAGTGGTCCGGGCGCTCGATCGGCGTGACCTCCTGCTTGCCGCGAATCTTGCCATCGCGCTTCGGGCCACCCTCCGCGCTGTAGGTCGGGACGTTCCAGTTGCCCACGTCGAGCGTGCCCTTGTCGCCGAAAAACTTCCGCAGGTTGCCGGAGCTGTTGCCGAAGTTGTTCGAGCTGGTGACCATCATCCCGTCCGGGTACATCCACGTCGCCATCACGTTGTCGGGCGTGGTGAAGCGGTTCTCGTCCTTCCAATAGGTGACGCCGCCGATGCACATGCAGGACTCCGGGAAGCCGCAGGCTGTCACGTAGTGCATCAGGTCGAGGAAGTGGGCGCCCCATTGAGGCACGGGGCCCTGGCAGAACTCGTAATAGCCGTACCAGGCCGCGTATTGGCGGGCATCGAAGGCGCGCGCCTTCCGGTCATTGAGGAACTCCTTCCAGTCGACATCCTCCTCCTTCACGTCCCGGCCGAGGTAGGAGTACCAGTAGGGCTTCTCGGAGTTACGGGTCTCGTCGACGCGCGTGATCTTGCCGAGGAGGCCGCTCTTCACAAGCTCCCGCGCGCCGGCGACGCCGGGGATGCTGCGGAGCTGCGTGCCGACCTGGATGATGGAGCCGCGGGCCTGCGCGGCCTTGGCGGCATCGTACGAGCGCAGCAGCTGGTCGAACTCGGTCGCGAGGGGCTTCTCGACGTAGATGTGCTTGTTCGCCTTGGCCGCGGCCTCAAGGTGCAGGGTGTGCAGGTGGTCGGGCGAGGCGATCATCACCGCGTCCACATCCTTCATCTCGAGGACCTCGCGGTAGGAGACGCACATCTTCGCGTCGCTGCCGAAGGCCTCCTTCGCCTTGGCCTGGGCCTTCTCGCGGGCCACGCGCCACGGATCGGAAACCGCCACGACCTCGATGTTGGTGGCTTGGGCGTGCTTCTGGATGCCGGCCATATGGGCGCCGATGCCGCGGCTGCCGCACCCGATTTGGGCGATGCGGATGCGGCTGTTGGCTCCGATGGAACGGGCGCGCTCGGCCGCGCTGAGGAAGCGGGGCGTTGCGGTGGCGGCGGCGAGGCCGGCGGAAGTTTTCAGGAAGCTCCGGCGGACGATGGGGGAGGCGGGGGAATCCATATCGACTGGGCGGATTAAGGGTTTCAGAGGGCGATGATGCGGTCCATCTGGGACGCGAGTTTGGCGAACCATTCGGGGTCGGACAAGCCCGGCGTGCGCCGTTGCTCGGAAGTGATCCAGCCCGCATAGCGGACCGCATCCAGCGCCGCGACCACCGCGGGCCAGTTGCTGTCCCCCTGGTGGAGCTCGATGTCGAAACCGGCGCGCGGGCCCTTCTCGTCCCGCAGCTTCCGGCTGTATTCCTTCACGTGCACCTTGGCGATGCGCAGGCCCAGCGTGCGGATCCACTGGTCGGGCCAGCCATAGTCGACCACGTTCCCCACGTCGAAATACCAGCGCGCCCACGGCGACTGGAACTGATCGACATAGGCGGCCGCCTCGCGGGGACTGAGCAAGAACTTGTTCCAGACGTTCTCGATCGCGATCGCGACCTGCAGCTCCGCTGCCAGGGGCAGGGCCTTTCGGATCTCGGCGATCGAGCGGTCCCACGCCTGGTCATAGGAGATCTCCTGGTTCACCACGCCCGGCACCAGCAGCACCGCGTCCGCCCCGTAGGCCTTGGCGTCCATCAGGCCCTGCCGGAGCCCGTCCAGACCGGTCTGGCGAACCGCCGCGTCAGGGGAGGAGAGGGGATGCGACCAATGGGTGGCTATGACGACGCTGTGCACCGCCAGGCCGGCGGCGTCGCGGGCGGCGAGCACGTCGGCCTGATTCATCCCGCTGTTCACCTCGACCCCGGCAAAGCCGGCGGTTTTCAGGTGCTTGAAGGTCTCGGCGAGACTGGGGCCGCCGCCCGTCTTTGGATCCCGGCGCGGCCCCCCGCCGTACATATAGCCTTTCCGGAGCGGGCGCTTGGTAGGCTGGGAACCGGCGTCCGCGGCGGAGGCCAGAACCGGCAGGGCCGCGGCCGCGGTGGCGGCCTGCAGGAAGGCGCGGCGGTGCATCGTCAGAGCTTGCGGATGGCGAGGTCCTTGAAGGCCACCGGATCGGTGTGTCCGGCGAGGCCGAAGTAACCGGTCTTGCGGTCCTTGCCGGGGTGGGCCTTGCCGCCCATCGCCTGGGCGAGATCGACTTTGGCGAGATCAGTGTCGAGGATGACCGTCCCGTTGAGTTCCACGCGGATCGTGGAGCCCTTCACGGAGACTTCCTGGAAGTTCCATTCGCCCACCGGGCGCAGGTAACCGCGGGCGGCGGCGACCAGGCCGTAGGCCGAGCCGTGGTACTGCCGCACGTCGATGTGCTTGGCCGGGGGGAGCTTCTTCACCGTGTTGTAGGCCTCGTCGAGGACCTGCAGCTCGGTCATCCCGTCGTAGGCCGCGTTGCCGGTGCCCGGATAACGGATCGCCAGTCCGTTGTTACCTCCGGGCGGGAGCTTGAACTGCAGCCGCGCCACAAAGTCGCCCACCTCGGTGTTCCAGTATGGCGTGCCGCCCTTGCCCTGCTTCCACACGATGGTGCCGTCCTTGGCCTCCATCACGTCGCCCGGGGCCTTGTTGCCCGCCTTGGTGTCGCGGGTGTCGATCTGCCAGCCGGTGAAGTCGCGGCCGTTGAAGATGGAGGTGAACCCCGCGCCGCCCCGGCCCGCGAGCCATTGGTTGGCCTCCGTGGTGCCGATTTCGCGGACGTGGATGTTCCGCCAGTGGGTCGCGCCGCCGTGGGTCTGCAGCTGGATCGGCCCCTGCGCAGGCACCGGCCGGCGGTCGGCGGGCTTCAGCTGCTTGTTGTTCTTGTCGTAGTAATTCTCCAAGACCACGTGGTCGACTACTTGGCGTTCGTTGAGCCACACGCTGACGCGGCTGCCCACCATCACGATGCGGAGGGCGTTCCATTCGCCCACCGGCTGGTCCGCCTTGACGAGCGGATCGCGGCCGGGCGTGCCCTTGGTGTTGTTCCAGAGCCCCCCCGAACCTAGGGCGTAGCCGATCGGATTCTGCGGGTTCGTCTCCGGAATGTTCGTGTCCCAGATTTGCACCTGAGGCACGCCGCGGAGATAGATCCCGGAGTCTGCACCCGCCGCGAGCTTGTACTCCAGCCGGAGCTCGAAGTCGCTGTAGTCACGGAGCGTGGTCGCGTAGCCTCCCAAGCCATCGTTGACCAACACGCCCTTCTCGACGCGCCAATGCGGCTGGCCGTCCTTGAGCTCGGTAAGGCTAGCGGTCCACTTCGCGACCAGCGCGTCGCGCTCGGCCGCGGGCAGTGCCAGCAACTGCCGGTGGTCGTAGGTCGAGCCGCCGCGCCAGCCGCTCAGGTCACGGCCGTTGAACAGGGCGGTGAAGCCGGCCGGCGGGGCGGCGGCGATAGCCCCGGCCGTCAGGGCGAGGGTGAGCAGCAGCGAGCGCGCGAGGGCAAGGCAGGTGGGCATTAGGGAGAGGGGGAGCAGGGGTTGAACCGCAGGATGATTCGAGTGGAGACCTTCGGCGGGTGCGAGGCAAGACGCGGGTTGGGGCGCCGCGGTTGCCGCCGGCGCGGGCCGGGGCGGATGCCTGAGCCGGGACGCTGCGCCCAAAGGCCGCGGTTGACCGACGTACGGCTTAACGTACGTTCCCATCATGATCTCGATTCCCGTCACCCAAGCTCGCGCGCAGCTCTACCAACTCGTTGATGAGACGGCTTCGAGCCATGAGCCGATCCACATTACCGGCAAGCGCAGCAGCGCGGTGCTCGTCGCCGAGGAGGATTGGCGCAGCATCCAAGAGACGCTCTACCTGCTTTCGATTCCCGGTATGCGTGATTCGATCCGAAAGGGAATGAAAGAGCCGCTCGGCAAGACGGCCAAAACCTTGGCTTGGTGAGCTGGGAACTGCGCTACAGCAAGCAAGCGCAGAAGGATGCCAAGAAGTTGGCCTCCTCGAATCTGCGCCCGCACGCCGAGCGACTCTTGGAGATCTTGAAGATGGATCCGTTTTCCAATCTTCCGCCGTTCGAAAAGTTGGTGGGTGATCTTGCCGGATCATATTCCCGTCGGATCAACATCCAGCACCGCCTTGTTTATCAGGTGTATAGGATCGAGAAGGTGGTGAAGGTGATCCGGATGTGGACGCACTTCGAATAATCAGGCGAACCAAGGCGCCAGAGCCAACTTCACCATCGGTCACAATCTGTGCTGGCGCACCGCTCGCGCCAACCGGCATCGTGGCGCATCTTCGACGCTTCAGTTGATCGGGTCGCATCGGGGTGCCCCGCCGGTACCCTTCCGTGGCGCTCTCCCGTCGCCATACCCTCCGGGTGTTCCTCGGTCTCTTGCCCCTGAAATGCGCTCGCCAGCTCACCCCGCTGCTCCGCCTTCATTTGAATCGTGCCGGCTAAGCGGAATTGTCTGGCCCCGCGGGTCGTGGCCGGGCCACGTTGGTCCTGTCGTGGATGTAATCCAACCATCCGAGCCCCGTCCCAATCCCGGTTACCGGGCCCTGCTGTCGGATCGGCTCCACGGCGCGACGTCACCGCGGCCCGCGGCCCCCGCCTGAGCGATGCGCATCCCGCTCTGGGCCATCCGTTGGCTGTACCGGCAGAAGCTCTCCCGCCGCCATATGCGGGGCGGCAAGCTGCACTCCTGGTTCGGCGACCGCATCCTCGCCAAGGAGCTGTGGCGCCCCACGGCGAGCTCCCTAGCCCGCGCCTGGCTCGTCGGCTTTCCCGTCACGGTCACGCCCTTCCTGCCGCTGCAGTCGGTCTTCGCTACCATCGCCGCCCTGCTGGTGCGCGGGAACCTTCTCCTCTGCATCGCGATGCAGTTCCTCTCGACGCCCATCACCGCCCCGGTGCACCTGCCGGTGTGCTTTTTCGTTGGCGAACTCGTGCTCGGCCGCACCCCTCGGGAGGCGTGGGTCCAGGCCGCCGATTTCCGCCAGAATATCGGTTCCTTGGATCAGGTTCTGGCCGTTTACGTGGGCCCCCTCTACCTCGGGGGCGTGGTGGTCGGGCTGCTGGGCGGGGTGATTGGCTACGCGATCATTCTCCGCGCGTGGCGCGACGCCCCGCGGCCCCGGAGCGGCTTTTCGAAAACAGGTCCAGGCTCGCCCTGAGGCCCTCGGCCCTGCCAACCTTCTCCCCTCATCCCCACCCAATGAAAAAAATCCTGATCGCAGCCCTGCTGTCGGCCGCCCTCTGCAGCCACGCCACCGAAATCAACACCCTGACCGCCGCGGAAAAGGCCGCCGGCTGGCAGCTCCTCTTCAATGGCAAGAACCTCGATGGCTGGAAGGCCAGCGAGAACCCCGGCGTCTTCACTGTCCAGGACGAGCACCTCGTGGTCTTCGGTAAACGCTCGCACCTTTTCTACACTGGCCCGGTCAGCGGCGCCAACTTCAAGAACTTCGAGCTCTCCCTCGACATTAAGACCTTCCCCAAGGCCAACTCGGGCGTCTACTTCCACACCGCCTATCAAGAGACCGGCTGGCCGGACAAGGGCTACGAGGTCCAGGTCAACAACACTCACAAGGACGTGAAGAAGGGCGCGGGCCTTTACGGCATCAAGGACAACGCCGACGCTCCCGCCAAGGACGGTGAGTGGTACACGATGGTCGTGCGCGTTCAGGGCAAGAAGATCGTCACCTCCGTCAACGGGAAGACGATCGTGGACTTCACCGAGCCCACGCCCGCCGCCCCGCCGGCCAATATGAAGGGCCGGATGGTCTCGCAGGGCACCTTCGCGATCCAGGGCCACGACCCGGAGAGCAAGGTGATGTACAAGAATATCAAGGTGCGTGCGCTGCCCTGAGTCAGGGCTGAGAACAGCGCGCTGAGCGCAGGCCTGCGAATCCCGGGGGGCACGCCGCGAAGCGGCGGCCCCCGTTTTTTTACACGGCCTCCAGCAGCTTATTCAGACGGGCGACCATCGCGCTGGGGTCGTCCAGCAGCCCGGCCCCGATCAGGGCGTTATCCAAGAGTTGCTCCGCCACCAGCTTGGCCCGGTCCGGGTTCGCCGAGTGCATCTCGTGCAGGCGCCGGATAACGGCGTGGCGCGGGTTCAGCTCCAGGTTAACCCGCAGCGGCGCGTCCGCCCCCGGGCGGTTCATCGCCTTCATCACGCGCCGCAGGTGCGGGGACGTGAAACGGTCCGCGTTCACCGCCAGCACGGGTGAGTCCACCAGCCGGTCGCTCGCCTTCACCTCCGCCACCCGCTCACCGAGGGTCGTCTTGAGCCAGCTGGTCAGTTCCTGCACCGCCGCCTCCCCGAGGGCGCCCTCGGACCGCGGCAGGTCGGACAGCTTCACGTCCGCGTGGTCGGCCGCGATCAGCTTCCGGGAGTCGAACTCACGGGCATTGTTCATCACGTAGTCGTCGACCGCCTCGTAGCAGAAGAGCACCTCGAGGTTGCGGGCTTTGAAACCCTCGAGGTACGGGCCGCTCTCGATCGCCGCGCGGCTGGGGCCCGTCAGGTAATAAATTTCCTTCTGCTCGCCGCCCATCCGGGTGACGTAGTCGGCCAGCGAGGTGGTCTTGCCCGCGGCGGTGAGCGAAGACTCGTAGCGGAGCAGCTTCATCAGTTGCTCCTTGTGGGTGAAGTCGAGCGCGGCGCCCTCCTTCAGGAACTGGCCGAACTCGCGGCTAAACGCTTCAAAGTCTTCCGGCCGGTTGCGGGCCTCCTCTTCGAGGAACTTAAGGAACCGCTTGGTGATGACCCGGTTCAGCTTCTCGACGAGCGCTTTGTCCTGCATCGTCTCGCGCGAGATGTGCAGCGGAAGATCCTCGCTATCGACCACGCCCTTAAGGAAGCGCATCCATTCCGGGAGCAGGTCCTTCGGCTTGGCCTCGATCAGGACCTTGCGGCAATAGAGGGCCACGGACGGCTCCAAGCGCGCGAAGCCTAGTTTCTCGGTGTTCTCCTGCGGCACGAACACCAGGGCATTGATCGAGAGTGGCGCGTCCGCGCTGAAATGCAGCCGCAGCCGGGGCGCATCGGAGGCGTGGGCCTGGAACTTGTAGAACTCGGTGTACTCCTCGTCTTTGATCTCCGCTTTGTTCCGCAGCCACAGCGCCTGCACGGTGTTCAGGCGCTTGCCGTTCAGGTTGATCGGGAAGGCTACGAACGCGCTGTATCGCTCCAGAATCTCCTTCAGGCGCCACTCCTCCGCGAACTCCGCGCACTCGTCCTTCAGGTCGAGGACGATCTTGGCCCCGCGCCGCTCACCCGCGCTCTCCTCGATCGCGTAGCTGCCCGAACCGTCGCTCGTCCAGACGTGCCCCGCCTCGCCCGGCTGCCAGGAGTGCGAGTGCACGCGCACCGACTTCGCCGCCATGAAGGCGGAATAGAAGCCCACGCCGAACTGGCCGATCAGGTTCGAATTCTTCGCCCCAGCCTCGCCCAGCGACTTCAGGAAGGCCTTTGAGCCCGAATGCGCGATCGTGCCTAGGTTCCGGATCAGCTCGGCTCGCGTCATCCCGATGCCGTGGTCCTGAATGGTGATCTGCTTCGCCTTCTCATCTGAGGTGACGTTAATCTCCAGCGGCAGCTGGTCGTTGTGCACGTTCTTCTCCGTCAGCTGCGTGTGCCGCAGCTTCTCGAGGGCGTCAGAAGCGTTGGAGACCAGCTCCCGGATAAAGATCTCCTTCTCCGTGTACAGGGAGTGGATGACGATATCGAGCAGCTGCTTGATCTCGGCTTGGAACTCAAACTTCTCGGGCGTGGTGGTCGACATACCAGGAAAGGGTTTAGTTTAGGGCGGACGGGGAAAAATCAAGCGGCGCGGCGTCGCTCCTCTCACGGGTGCGTCGCCGGCAGGCGCTCGACGCGGACGCGACGGGCCTTCTCGGCCCCAACCTCGAGCGCGCATACCCGGAATTCACCTACGTCGAGGATCTCGCCCCGCCGCAGCGGACGGCCCCGATGGCGCTCCGCCCAGCAGGCCACGGTCTCGCGCGGCTCCCATTCAAGGGACCAGCCGGTCTCGGCCTGCAACTCGCGCATCGTGAAGCGCCCGCTCACCTCGATCGCGGCCTCCTCCCGCGCGAATACCGGCCCTCTCCCAATGTCCAGCTCGTCGCGGATATCCCCTACGATTTCCTCCAGCACATCCTCCAGGCTAACCAGTCCCGCCGTCTTCAGGTCCGCATCCAGCACCACTGCCAGATGCACCCGCGACTGCCGGAACAGCTCGATCATTGTGTGCACCGGCGTCCGCAGCATAAAGGTGAGCGCGGGCCGCAGCAGTGGCTCGAAGGACGTCTCCAGGCCCAGCGCGTGCGCTTGCCACAGCCATTCGCGCACCAAAAGGAGGCCCTGCACGTCGTCCAAGGAGCCCCGGCAGACCGGGAAGCGGCTGAAGCCCGCCGTTTGCGCGATGCGGAGGTTTTCCTCCATCGGACGGTCCGCCCACAACACCACCATTTGGTCCCGAGGTCGCATCACCTGTTGGGCCGTGACCGACCGCAGGCGCAGCGAACTCACCATGATGCGGTTGATCAGGGCATCGCCTGGATGGCTGTGCCGCGCCTGGCTGAAGACGTACTCCAGCTCCTCCGAACTGAAGCCGTGTTCGCCCTCGCTCGCTGGTTCTAGGCCGGCCCAGCGCAGGATCCGATTGGCGGTCCCGTTGAGCACCCAGATGAGCGGGAAGAAGGCCTTGTAGAACAACACCAGCGGCCCCGCCACCCGCAGCGACACCGCTTTCGGCCGCTGGATCGCGAGCGACTTCGGGGTGAGCTCCCCCAGCACGATGTGCAGGAAGGTGATCGCCGAGAACGCCAGTGCGAACGAGATGGATTTCACCGCCGCCGGATCCGTGATCCCCAGGTGACCCAGCAAAGGCTCCAGCCGCTCGCCGATCACCGGCTCCCCGAGCCAGCCCAACCCGAGACTGGTTAGGGTAATGCCCAACTGGGTTGAGGAGAGCACCGCATCCAGGTGGGTGGTCGCGAATAGCGCCATCCGCACCCGCCAGCCCCCGTTCCGCGCCAAAGGGCGCAACTGGCTGGCGCGGATCTTCACTAAGGCGAACTCCGCCGCGACAAAGAAGCCGTTGGCGGCCACCAAGCCAAGCACCAGCAACACCTCCACAACGATCTTCAGGACTTCCACGTTCGGTCAAGGCTGAGGGACACCACGAGCATCGGGTGAGCGTGGGACCAGCCCCGCGAGGCACAACCCGAATCGCCACGGCCGCCCGCCGCTGCGGGGTCAGCGTGACCGGCCCTTGGGCCCGGACGGCTGCCGCAGCCAGCCCGCGTCATCGAACGTCTTGTAGTTGATGTTCACAAAGTTGATCTCGCGCATCATCTTCCAGTTCACCTTGCGCCGGTCGAGGTCGCGGATGCGGTTGGTGGCGAGGTTGGTGATCTTCAGTTTCAGGACGTTCCGCCCCGGGCGGGCCAACCCGTTCAATTTTTAGCCGGGAAGGCACGCTTTGAGGAGGTGCCCGACGGCTGCCTTTGAGCTTCACCCGAGCGCTTTCGCGCACGTCACCCAAGTTTAGGCTCCAGTCGGCCGCCGGCTGGGCCAAGGCCTCAATCTCGATCCGGCAACGGGGCGTGCCGGCGAATCGCGGCGTCGCCTCTCCGGCCAGCTAGTTCCTAGCGCGCACAGGCCGGCGTGCGCAAAGGGCAGGGCGGCTCCGGACCGCCCGCCACGAACTCCACCTGCCATTCGCCGTTCAGCGCGAGGGCCCTGCCGGCGCCTGCGACGACGGGCCATAGTGGCACCGCTACTTCCGGCTCCGCGTCGGAGGTGCGCGGTGAGCCGCCGGAGGTGAAGGACGGTCAGCATCTGCGCCAGCCCATTCGCGCCGCCCTTGACCCCCGCTGCGGGGGCGGCGGCCCGCGCCAGGAGGGCACGCAGGGCAGTAA
>Ga0208048_1000821_pt1 | contig 16388 bp, 9 predicted proteins | sample Malawi_45m_30L_FD_184163 | JGI IMG/M metagenome (GOLD analysis project Ga0208048, IMG submission 184163) | Freshwater microbial communities from Lake Malawi, Central Region, Malawi to study Microbial Dark Matter (Phase II) - Malawi_45m_30L... | ecosystem: Environmental > Aquatic > Freshwater >...
ACCAAGGGTGGTCTCGACCTCGCCACCCGTGAAGACTTGCTTAAAGGCGGCACCGAGGGCGCGGCTATCGTGCCGTTTAGTGCGAAGGACAGCCGGTTGCTAAAACTCGTCCGTCACGCCGAGGAACCGCACATGCCAGAAAAGGCGGAGAAGCTCCCGCCCGAAGTCATCGCCCGGCTCGCGTCATGGATTGACGACGGCGCGCCTTTCGACGGCTCGCTCATCCCGGGTCGCGTGACGAAGGACAAATCAAAGGTGACCGAGGACGACCGAAAGTGGTGGGCGTTTCAGCCGTTGGCGAAGGTCCAACCTCCGAGTGTTCAGTCTTCAGTATCCATTGTTCAGTCGGGGCAACCTCGCCGGGGTGCCAAACTGAATACTGACCCACTGAACACTGAACACTCTCCCCTCGACCGCTTCCTCCTCGCCAAAGCGGCCTCGCGCCAGCTCGCCCCGCCCGCCGACCGGCGCACGCTCATCCGCCGGGCTTACCTCGACCTGCACGGCATCCCGCCCACGCCCGAGGCCGTGGAGGCTTTTCTGAAGGACACTTCGCCCGACGCTTGGCCGAAGCTCGTCACGCAACTCCTCGACTCCCCGCGCTTCGGTGAGCGGTGGGGGCGCCATTGGCTGGACGTCGCGCGCTTCGCAGAGAGCAGTGGCTTCGAACACGACTACGACCGCCCCGGCGCGTTTCACTATCGCGATTTTGTCATTAAGGCACTCAACAGCGACATGCCCTTCGACCAATTCCTGAGCTGGCAGCTCGCGGGCGATGAGTTCGAGCCCAACAATCCACTTGCGCTCAGCGCCACGGGCTTCTTAGGCGCGGGCGTTTTCCCCACGCAAATCACCGCCAACGAAGTCGAGCGCACGCGCTACGACGCCATGGACGACATGCTCTCGACCACCGGCTCCGCGTTCCTCGGTCTCACCATCGGCTGCGCGCGCTGTCACGACCACAAATACGACCCCTTGCCGAACGAGGATTACTACCGGCTGCTGTCCACCTTCACGACGACCGTCCGCAGTGTGCTCGACCTCGAAATGGAGCCCGAGAAAACCCGTGACGCAAAAGCCAAGTGGCAATCCGAAGCCGCGCCCCTCGCCGCTGAACTCAAACGCCACGAAGCCGAGCTGGTGCCGAAGTTCGACGCGTGGCTCGCGGCGGGCGCAGCGATGCCCACGGGCGGCGTGTGGTCGGTCGTGGAACTGGCCAGCACGAAGTCCAAGGCCGGCACGACGTTTAAGAAGCTCGACGACTTGTCTTACTTGGCCGAGGGCGCAAACGGCGCGAGCGACGAATACACGTTCACCTTCCATACCGCGCAGCGGCGGCTTACGGGTTTGCGCCTCGAAGCACTCGCCCACACTTCCATGACCAAGGGTGGGCCGGGACGCGCGGACAACGGCAACTTCGCCCTCAGCAAAATCCTCGTGACCGCTGCGCCGCGTGGCAGCGCGGAAGCCAAGCCCGTCGCGCTCGTGAAAGCCATCGCGGATTTTGAGCAGAACCAGGGCGGCCTCTCTATCGCGTCGTCGCTCGACGACAATCCGAAGACGGGCTGGGCGGTAGACCCGCAGTTCGGGAAGGACCACGCGGCGGTGTTTACTTTTGGCGAGGTTGTCGATTTCCCCGCCGGCGCGACCTTCACCGTGAAGCTCCAGTTCGAAGTGAACACGAAACACAACATCGGACGCCCGCGTCTCGCGCTGATGGCCGACGGCGAGCCGACACTGAAGGGCGAGGACTTGCCCGCGAAGGTCGCCGAGGTGTTGAAGAAGTCGAAGCAGCCGGATTTGATCGCGAAGTTATCCGCCGCCGAGCGTGCGACTTTGCTCGACTGGTGGCGGCACAAGGACGCCGGCTGGCGTGATCGACAGGCAAAAATATCCATGCACGCCAGCCGCGAGCCCGGCGTGAAGACGCAGGTGCTTGTTTGCGCCGAGGGCCACAAGCCACTCCGGATGCACACGCAGGGAGCGGATTTCTTCGAGCAGACCCATTTCCTGCGGCGCGGCAGCACGGACCAGAAGCTGGGCGTCGCACCGCAAGGTTTTCTGCAGGTGCTGATGCGTTCGGCCGACGCCGATAAACGTTGGCAGTGGCAGCCGCCCGCTGGGTCGAAGTTTTCTGGCCGCCGTCGCTCTTTGGCGATCTGGCTCACGGATGTGGAGCACGGCGCGGGTGCGCTCGTCGCGCGCGTGGCGGTGAACCGGCTTTGGCAGCACCACTTTGGTCGCGGTCTCGTGGCAACACCCGATGACTTCGGGCGCACTGGCGCGCTGCCGTCGCACCCGGAGCTGCTCGACTGGCTGGCGGCGGAACTTATCAAGAACGGCTGGAAGCTGAAGCCGATTCACCGGCTGATGATGGAGAGCGCGGCTTACCGGGCGGGGAGTAATCAGTATTCAGTGTCCAGTGTTCAGTCGGGAAAGGTGGTGGCTGGACCTTCGGGGAAACTGCCTTCACTGAATACTGACTCACTGAACACTGAACACTTTCTTCAACGCCAGCCGCGCCGCCTCGAAGGCGAGTCCCTCCGCGATGCGATGCTCGCCGTCAGCGGCCAGCTTGACACCACGATGTTCGGCGCGGGCACGAAGGACGAGCGCAGCAAGCGGCGGAGCATTTACTTCACGATGAAGCGCAGCCAACTCATCGGCTCCATGGTCGTCTTTGACCAGCCGGAGCCGCTGGTGGCCCAAGGTGCCCGGCCCACCACTACCGTGGCCCCGCAGGCGTTGCTGCTGATGAACGGCCCGCAGGTGCGCGAGTGGGCGGAGGCTTTTGCTCGGCGCGTGGAGGCAGAGACTTCCGGCGGCGAAGTCCCGGCACAAATCAATCGCGCCTACCTCCTTGCCTTGAGTCGCTCCGCCACGGCGAAGGAGCAGGTCAGCGCGGCCGCTTTCCTGGCCTCGCAGACAAGCAGTTACGTAGCGGAGAAGAAGCCGAATGCCACGCACCTCGCGCTGGCGGACTTTTGCCAAGTGCTCTTCGGCCTAAATGAATTTGCGTATGAGAATTGAGACCAAAGCCCGTGCCGGCGACTTGCAGTCGCCGTCTGGACCGACCGAAAGCCACGGACGGCGACTGCAAGTCGCCGGCACAGTCTCTCGCCGTGCGTTGCTCCAGCGCGCGGGCGGCGGCCTCGGCTGGCTCGCGTTCGCCAGCTTGCTCGGGCGCAACGCGACTGCCGGCCCGCTGAACCCGCTCGCCCCAAGAGCTTCGCACTTCGCCAGCACAGCCAAGTCTGTCATCTGGATTTTTGCCAACGGTGGGCCGAGCCAAGTGGACACTTGGGATTACAAACCCGAACTCGCCAAGCGGGACGGCACGGAATTGGCGGGCTTCGACAACAAGACCGGGTTTTTCCCCGGCTCGGTCGGGCCGCTGATGAAGTCGCCGTTTGCGTGGGAGCAGAGCGGGCAAAGCGGCACCTGGACTTCGGATTTGTTCCCACACCTCGCGCGGCAGGTGGACAAGCTCGCGTTCATCCACTCGTGCTTCACGAACTCCAACAACCACAGCCCGGCGCTGTTCATGATGAACACCGGCGTCACGCGCATGGGTTACCCGTGCGTTGGCTCGTGGGTGACCTACGGTCTCGGCTCGGAAAGTGACGCGCTGCCGAGCTTTGTGGTGATGAGCGACCCGCTGAACCGCGGCCTGCCGAAGGGCAACGCGCTGAACTGGGGCGCAGGCTTCCTGCCCAGCGTTTATCAAGGCACTTGGCTCAAGCCGCAGGGCGAACCCATCGCGAACCTCAAGCCGCCCGCGAATCTCAATGAGCAACGCCAGCGCGCGCAGTTGGATTTGCTGGCGTCGCTCAATCGCGACCATCTCGCCGGCTCCGCGCTGGACCACGAGTTGGGCGCGCGCATCGAGAGCTTCGAGCTGGCGTATCGGATGCAGGCGGCCGCGCCGGAGGCATTTGATGTCTCGCGTGAGCCGGAGCACATTCGCCGCCTCTACGGCATTGGTGAGAAGCATTGCGGGCATTTCGCCGCGCAATGTCTGACCGCGCGCCGGATGGTCGAGCGCGGTGTGCGTTTCGTGCAGGTTTACAGCGGCGGCATGGAAAACCAGCAGAGTTGGGACTGCCACTCGGATTTAATCGGGAACCATCGCGGCTTCGCGGCGGAGGCGGACCAGCCCGTTGCCGCGCTGCTGGCGGACTTGGAGCAACGCGGCCTGCTCAAGGACACGTTGGTCATCTGGGCCGGCGAGTTTGGGCGGCTGCCGGTTTCACAGAAAGGCGGCAAGCCGGGCCGCGACCACAACCCGCACGCGTTCACCGCATGGCTGGCGGGCGGCGGCGTGCGGGGCGGCGTCCACTACGGCGAGACCGACGAGATTGGTTTTCGCGCGGCAGTGAACAAAGTGAGCGTGCGCGACTTCCATGCCACCATTCTGCACGCGCTGGGCCTCGACCACGAGCAGCTCTCTTTCAAGTTCCAAGGACTCGATCAACGGCTCACCGGGGTGGAGCGAGCGCGAGTGGTGAAGGAGATTTTTGCCTGACTATGAATTGCAATGACCATCAATTCCGTGATCTGTCTCCGGCGCAACGCCTCGCCGTCACGCGTCGAACTTTTCTCGCCAACTCCGCCGCCGGACTCGGCCTGGGCGCGCTTGGCTCGCTGATGAGCAACCCAGCCAGCGCTGCCCCCACGCCTGCCAGCGCGTTCCCGAATTTCGCGCCGAAGGCCAAACGCGTCATTTATCTTTTCCAGTCGGGTGCGCCCTCTCAAATGGATTTGTTCGACCCCAAGCCGGTGATGGACAAGCACCGGGGCGAGGACTTGCCGGAATCCATTCGCAAAGGACAGCGGCTCACGACGATGACCTCCGGCCAGAGCAAATTCCCCGTCGCGCCGAGCCTCTTCAAGTTCGCGCAGCATGGGCAGAGTGGCGCGTGGTTGAGTGAGTTGCTCCCGCACACCGCGCGCATCGCGGACAACCTCTGCATCATCCGCACGTTGCACACGGACGCCATCAATCACGACCCAGCCATCACGTTCTTCCAAACCGGCCACCAGCTTCCCGGCCGGCCCAGCATGGGCTCGTGGTTGAGTTACGGCCTTGGCAGTGAGAACCGCGATTTGCCGGCTTATGTCGTGCTGACTTCTTTCGGCTCTGGTCGCCCCGATGACCAGCCGCTTTACGACCGGTTGTGGAGTAGCGGATTCTTGCCAACCCAGCATCAGGGCGTGAAGTTCCGCAACCAGGGCGACCCCGTGCTCTACTTGTCCAACCCGCCGGGCCTAGACCGCGAAACGCGGCGCGAGACGCTCGATGAACTCGGCGCGTTGAACAGCCGCCGCTTCAAGGCGCTGGGTGACCCGGAAATTCAAACACGCATTTCGCAATACGAGCTGGCGTTCCGCATGCAGGCCAGCGTGCCGGAGTTGACAGACTTCTCCCATGAATCAGCGGCTGTTCTCGACACGTATGGGCCCGATGTGAAGCGCCCCGGCAGCTACGCAGCGAATTGTCTGCTCGCGCGGCGGCTCGCCGAGCGCAACGTGCGCTTCATCCAGCTTTTCCACATGGGCTGGGACCATCACGGCGGCCTACCGCGCGCAATTCGCGGCCAGTGCAACGACACCGACCAAGCCACAGCCGCGCTCCTGCTCGACCTCAAGCAGCGCGGCTTGCTCGACGACACGCTCATCGTCTGGGGCGGTGAGTTTGGCCGGACAATTTACTCACAGGGCGGTCTTACGGCGGACAACTACGGTCGCGACCATCATCCGCGCTGCTTCACGATGTGGCTGGCGGGTGCAGGTGTGAAGCCCGGCCTCACATATGGCGAAACGGACGACTATTGTTACAACATCGTCCGCGACCCCGTTAGCATCTACGACCTGCACGCGACGATGATGCACTTGCTCGGCATCGAGCACACACGGCTGACTTATCGTTTCCAAGGCCGCGACTTCCGGCTCACGGACATCCACGGCGAGTTGGTGAAGGGGGTTCTCTCTTAGCGAACACTCGGCGCCATGGGTATGATAACAGCGCGGCAGAAGTTCAGCTGCCACCAAGCACCAACGAATTTCTCCATGAGAAAGTCCACCTCGGATGCAGCCTTCGGGGAATGTAACCAACCAGCAACGACCCTGCCAACGTGGGCGTCCGCGCTCTTGTTGGTGTTGATTTTGGGCGTCCCCTTGCTGCCACTTGAGGCCGCGGATAAAGCCAGGCATTTTCGTGCCGGTGCGGCCACCAGTAATCTCACGCCGCCCATCGGCGGCGGCATCATCGGCGGCTTCCACCCGATTCCTTCCACGCACATTCACGACGAGTTGCACGCACGCTGCCTCGTGCTCGACAACGGCGAGGCTCGCGTCGCCCTCGTCGTGTGCGACCTTCTTGGCGCGTCACGCGAGGTGTATGACGAGGCGCGGCGGCTCGTGACGGCAGAGACGGGTTTGCCCGGCGGGCATCTGCTGATGTCGTCCACGCACACGCACTCGGCGACGAGTGCGCTCGGAACGAACCGGTTTCAGGTCAACACGCCGCTGGACGACTATCAGAAATTCGTTGCGCGCCGCATCGCGGACGGCGTGCGTCGCGCCATCAACAACCTCGCACCTGCGCGCATCGGGTGGGCCACCGGGAGCGAGCCTAAACATGTTTTCAACCGTCGCTGGTTTCTCAAGCCGGGCACGATGCCGATGAACCCCTTCGGCAGCACGAACGATCTCGTGAAGATGAACCCCGGCCGCGCGAGTAAAGACCTCGACCGCCCCTCTGGCCCGACGGACCCGGAAGTCGTCGTGCTCTCCGTGCAATCGCCCGAGGGCAAGCCCATCGCCGTGATGGCCAATTACTCGCTGCACTATGTCGGTGGCGTGCCCGGCGGGCACATCTCGGCAGATTACTTCGCCCTGTTCTGCGACCGCCTCCAGCAACTCCTCGGCGCAGACCGCCAAAGCCCGCCGTTCGTCGCGATGCTCGCCAACGGCACCAGTGGCAACATCAACAACATTGATTTCAGCAAGCCCGGCGTGCGTGAAGAGCCTTACGCGAAGATGAAGATTGTCGCCGACGACGTGGCGGCCGTCGCGTTTCAAGCCTTACAAGGCGTGAAGTATCACGATTGGGTGCCGCTGAAAGGCGAGTTGCGCGAGCTAAACCTCGGCACGCGCCGGGTGACGCCGGAGCAAATCAGCCGCGCGAAGGAAATTGTCGCGCGGCCCAAGACCGTCGCGCGCCCCGCGACGCTGGAGGAAATTTACGCCGAGCGCACGCTGGGCATGGCCGAGTATCCGGCGACTCTGAAGATTCCCGTGCAGGCCGTGCGCGTGGGTGACTTGGGCCTGGGCGGCATCCCGTGCGAGACGTTCGTGGAGACGGGCCTTGCGCTGAAAGCGAAAAGCCCGTTCAAGCCGAGCTGCATTCTCTCCATCGCCAACGGCTACTTCGGCTACCTGCCCACGCCGGAGCACCACCGGCTCGGTGGCTACGAAACGTGGCTGGGCACGAATCGGCTGGAGGAGCAGGCCTCGGAGAAGATCCTCGTGGCGTTGCTGGATATGCTCAGTGGTATGAAGTGAAGGGCAGCAATCAGTATTCAGTTTTCAATGCGGCCGTGCTTCCGACTGAACATTTTGAATACTGGTTACTGAACACTCGCCCGCTTGCGCTCCTGCGCGAAAGGGCATTTTCTCCTTACATGAAGACCTTGTTTGCCGCCGCGCTCCTTGCGCTGGCCACATCCGCCTTCGGCGCTGAAGTCCGCCTCCAGCGTGCGCCGGACGGGGCGTTGCAGCCGCAGGCCGTGATGGACGCGCGCGGTGTGTTGCACCTCGTTTATCTTAAGGGCGAGCCGAAGGAATGTGATGTGCTTTACGCGCGGCGTAACGCCGGCAAGACGGAGTTTGGACCTCCGTTGCGCGTGAACAGCCAGCCGGGCAGCGCGGTCGCGGTCGGGACCATTCGCGGCGCGCAGTTCGCGCTTGGCAAGGCCGGACGCGTGCATGTCGTTTGGAATGGCTCGGGCCAAGCCACGCCGAAGCCGCCAACGCAGAGTGCGCCGTTGCTTTACACCCGACTGGACGACTCGGGCACCGCCTTCGAGCCGCAGCGCAATCTCATTCACTCCACGCTGCACCTCGACGGCGGCGGCACGGTGGCGGCGGACGCCACGGGCAATGTCTATGTCTTGTGGCATGGCGCGCCAGAAAACAACCAGGCCGGCGAGACGGGTCGGGCGGTGTTCCTCGCGCGGTCGCGGGATGACGGGAAAACTTTCGAGCGCGAGCGCGCGGTCAGCCCCGAGGAGAGCGGGGCTTGCGGTTGCTGCGGAATGCGGGCCTTCGCGGACGCGGCGGGCACCGTCTTCGCGCTGTTCCGGACGGCCTCCACCGTACTCAATCGGGACATGATGCTGCTCGTGTCGCGCGATCAGGGAGAAACCTTCAAGGGCGACTATGTCCACCGTTGGCGCATCGGGCAGTGCCCAATGAGTAGCGTGCATTTTGTCGCCGCAAACGGGAAAATGTTCGGCGCATGGGAGACGGCCGGCGCGGTGCAGTTCGCCGCGCTGGACGCGGCGGTGGTCAAGGCGATCACCCCCGCCAGCCCGACCGCCCCGGGCAAGGGCCGGCATCCCGTGCTCGCCGTGAACCAGCGCGGGGAGACGCTGGTGGTCTGGACCGAGGGCACGGGGTGGCAGCGCGGTGGCGCGGTGGCATGGCAGGTGTTTGGCGCGGACGGGAAGCCCACTGTAGAGCCGCACCGCCGCACTGGCGTCCCGATTTGGGGGCTAGCGGCAGCGGTGCCCGAACCGGACGGCGCATTTACCGTGATCTATTGATTAAGGCGAACATTGACACTCATACAAGCGGCCGCTAATCCTATGCGTTGTTTAACCGAACCAAACGATTCCAATGCTCGCTCTACGGCTAATTCTTGGTCTCATCATCCTGGTCGGCATAGGCGTCATTGTCGTAGGCGAGTTAAAGCTTAAGCCTCACCTCGCCACCCTCGCTGCCAAGCAAAAGAAGACCGCCGATGACCTTGCTAAGGAGCAGCAGGAGAAAACTAAGCAGGAGACCCGCGCCAAGACCGCTGAGCAGCAGCGTGACGCGCTTGACGTAGACTTAAAAGCTGCCAAGCAGGCCGAGGCCGAAGCTACCAAAGCTGCACAGATTGAGCGCGACAAGGCGATCGCTGCTGCTGAGGAGACCAATAAGGCTAAGCAGGAGACTGAGGCCGTCAGAGTTCAAAGCGCCGAATACCTCGATCTCGCCAAGCTTGGATTAAACCCGCAAAAAATTCGTGAGATTAACGACGCTTTGCCAAAGGCGACTAACGAGCTCAGCGTTCTAAAGCAGGAACAAAAAGTCACGATGGTGCAGCTCAACAAAAAGTCTGGTGAGTTGAATGCGTTGCTTAACCCAGCGGGCAAAGTGGCTCTACCCACGGGGTTAAACGGCAAGGTGACGGTCGTGGATCATAAGTGGAATTTCATCGTGTTAGACATAGGCGCCAACCACGGCTTGCTTCCCAATGGCGAGATGACCATCCATCGCGAGGGTAGGCTAATTGCGCGCGTCAAGCTTGCCAAAGTGGATACCGAATATGCCATCGCCAACGTCATGCCAGGTTTTAAGCAGAACGACATCCACGAGGGCGACTCCGTTTTGACTCCGGACGCCACACCACTACCGCCCCGAAATAAGTGACATGAAAGCCTGTCTTTTCAAACTTAGCCGTGGCCTGGTTGTCCTCTCGGCGTTGCTGATTATCCTGCTCACCACCGGCTGCAACACGCCCGAGCCGGGTAACCAATCTTCCCGCCCGTGGAATATGCCTCGTAGTTGGGAGGGTGGCGTCCCCGGCATGATGGGCGGTCCGGGTGGTATCGGCCGTTGACCCATCGGCGCACGGAGTTCTTCCGCCGCCTGTTTCCCGCCATCCAAAACTTCCCTTCGCTCGCAAAGGCGTGTCAAATCACGCCCATGCGCAGCTATCAAAACTTAATCGGCGGCGAATGGTTGCCCGCCGTCTCTGGTCAGACCTTTACCAATTACAACCCCGCCGATTCGCGCGAGGCCGTCGCGCAATATCCCTTGGGCGGACGCGCGGATACCGAGGTGGCCATCGCCGCCGCGCAAGCCGCGTTTCCTGGTTGGGCGGCGCAAACCTCCGTCGCGCGCGGGCGCGTCTTGAGCAAGGCCTCGCAGCTCATCGAGGTAAGGAAAGCCGAATTAGCCGAACTGCTCACGCGAGAGGAAGGCAAAACGCTCGCCGAGGCCACCGGCGAAGTACAACGCACAGCGGACATCTTTCGGTTCTTCGGTGGGCTCGGCTATCAACTCGGGGGGCAGACCATCCCCCACGACTTGCCCAGCCAGTTGCTTTTCACCCGCCGCGAACCGCTTGGGGTCGTTGCGCTCGTTACGCCGTGGAATTTTCCCATCGCCATCCCGGGGTGGAAAATGGCTCCCGCGCTCCTTTGCGGCAACGCAGTCATCATTAAGCCCGCCTCGCAAGCTCCTGCACTGACCTGCGAACTGGCGAAGATTCTGCTCGAGGCCGGCCTGCCGAAGGGCGTGCTGAATGTCGTCGTGGGCGACGGCCGGGCGGTTGGTGGTGAACTCGCGACTAACCCCGCCGTCGTCGCTTTATCATTCACCGGCTCACATCCGGTCGGCACGCAGATCTATCAGCAGCTTGCTCCGCGCATGGCCCGTGCGCAGATGGAAATGGGCGGCAAGAATCCCACCATCGTCCTCGCTGATGCGGACCTTGACCTTGCGGCGCGGCTCGTCGCTATCGCGGGTTTCGGCCTTACCGGTCAGGCCTGCACCGCTACCAGCCGCGTCATCATCGAGCGTGCCGTGGCCGAGGCATTCACCGCCAAGCTCATCGAAAAGGCCAAAGCCATTGTCGTCGGCAACGGTCTGAAAACTGGTGTCACGATGGGGCCGGCGGTCAACCAAGCGCAACTCGAAGGCAACCTAAACTACATCGCCATCGCGCAGCAGGAAGGCGCGTCGCTCTTGTGCGGGGGTATGCGGCTTACCGATGGTGAGCTTGCGCATGGCCATTTCATGCAGCCCACCGTGCTGGGCAACGTGCGGCCCGCTGCACGAATTGCATGTGAGGAAGTCTTCGGCCCGGTCGTCGGCATCATTCCCGTGGACAGTTTTGACGACGCACTTGCGGTAGCGAACAGCGTGGACGTGGGTTTGAGCGCGAGCCTTGTCACGCGAGACCTCAAGAAGGCGATGCTTTACACCGAACGCATCCAGGCCGGCGTGGTGAAGGTGAACCAAATTTCGACCGGGCTTGCGTTGCAGGCGCCGTTTGGTGGGGTGAAGAAGAGCAGCACTGATTCGTTTAAGGAGCAGGGGGCCGGTGCAGTTGAGTTTTACTCGAAGCTAAAGACGGTGTACTTCGACTACTCGGCCTGAGCCGGACCGTTTCCATTCGGGCAGCGCACGCTTGACCCATTTACGGGCTGTCTCTAGTTTGCACACCTGCGAGTGGTGGCCGTAGCTCAATGGTAGAGTCCCAGATTGTGATTCTGGCTGTTGCGGGTTCGAATCCCGTCGGTCACCCCATCCCAAACCTCCGCCAGTTAGCATCTTGGCACTCGAAACCCGACCGCCAATTTTGATGCGCCCGCCTGTTGGGGCAATCCTCGAATGGCGACTCACTTCAATTCGTAATCCACGGCGCGCCCGGGACACTTGGAACCGATTTTCATCGCTAATGGCGGCAAGTTGATCGCCCCCTTTGGTCAAACCAGTCAAAATTCACTTGCGCGGCGCAGGCCGTCTTCGTAATAAACACCCCATCAGCCGCATGGCAGATAGCAGTTACAAAGTCTCTCATGGATAACCCTCAAAAGGAGAGGGCGCTTTGAGTCGCCCCTTTTCCCCCCGTATTCCTCCCGCGCCGGCCTACCGCATCAACGGGAAGATTCGCGCCCGCGATGTACGCGTCATTGGACCCGAAGGCCAGCAGATCGGGGTTGTCGGCCTGCCCGAGGCGCTCAACCTAGCTCGCCAGCATGGCGTGGATTTGGTGGAGATCGCCGCCACGGCCAACCCGCCGGTTTGTCGGCTCGTTGACTTTGGCAAATTCCGTTACGAACAGTCCAAGAAAGAGAAGGATTCTAAGAAGCATCAGCACGCCAACAAGGTGAAAGAGGTGCAGCTTTCGCCGAACATTGACCCGCACGATTTTGGCGTAAAACTGGCGCACGCGATCGACTTTCTTTGCGAGGACATGAAGGTCAAAATTTTGCTCCGCTTCCGTGGTCGTGAAATGGCTCACAAGGAAATCGGCCAGCAAGTTGTCGCCAACTTTATAAAGGATGCCGCGCCGTGGGGCCATCCTGACTTCGAGCCGAAGCTAATGGGCAAGACCATCAATGTGATGATCAGCCCGCTGCCAAAAAACAAGCGCGCCAAGCATCCCACAAAGAACGAGCGGGGCGAAATCGAGTCCGTGGCCCACCACGCGCCGATTGCAAAGCCCATCATCCACGGTGCCGAACCAGTACCCGTCCCAGCGCCCAGCTCCGCGGATCCACGCTCAGTTCCCGTTCGGGGCGGCAAGCCGCAGGCCGATGGCTTCTCTAACAGCCCATTTGCCAGTCTCAATTTGAACGGTCAGCAGCAAGGCTGATCCCCAGTCCAACAATTTGTTCCAGAAAGCGGCGGGCATTGTGCTCGTCGTTTTTGTTTTCAGCTTACTACTCCACGTTGGCGGAGAATGGCCTCCATCGCCTTGTCCATGAGCAGGTCGGCGAGGGGATGCGTGGCGGTGTCGAGGGCGGTGTGAGCGGCTTTGAGACGGGCCACATCGCCGGTTTTGGTGGCGGGGGATTCCGTGGCGAGGGCGGCTTGCAGTTCGGTCACGGCGAGCTCGACTTGCGAGCGGGCGGCGGCGTCCAGTTCCGCGCCGCACTCAGTGAGGCCGGATTGCGCGGCGATGAGGACTTCCTGCGCTTTCAACTTCGCCTCAATCCACCGGCGCGCGGTCAAATCCTCGAAGGCGTGCTCGACGGATTCCTCTACCATCCGCTGCACTTCGGCGTCGGCCACGTCCACGGCGGATTTCATTTCCACGACTTGTTGTGCGCCAGTTTTGAGGTCGCGCGCGAGGACGTGGAGGATGCCGTTCGCATCAATTTCGAACTGCACACCGACCCGCGGAACGCCGCGCGGGGCACGCTCAAATTGCACGGCGAATTGACCGAGGCTCCAGTTGTCGGCGGCGCGCTCGCGTTCACCCTGCAATACGTGGATGAGCATCTCGCGCTGGTGGTCCACCGCAGTGGTGAAGACTTCGCCCGCTTTCACGGGAATGGTGCTGTTGCGCGGGATAATGACATTCATCAAGCCGCCGAAAGTTTCGAGCCCGAGCGAGAGTGGGGTGACGTCGAGCAGCAGGAGGTTTTTGAATTCGCCGCTGAGAATAGCGGCTTGGATGGCGGCACCGAGGGCAATGGCTTCGTCGGGGTTTTGCGAGGTGTTGAGCAACGGGCCGCTGCGCTCGTGAAAGCTGTCGCCGAGGCGCAGGCTGCCGCGCTCCTCCTCGAACTCCGCGCAGCCGAACCACTCGCTGACAAGGCGGCGCACGAGGGGCATCCGCGTCTGGCCACCGACGAGGATGACCTGGTCGAGTTGACGCGCTTCGAGCTTGGCGTCGGCGAGGGCGCGAAGGCAGTGGGCGCGGGTTTGCTCAATGAGGTCGCGCATGAGGCGCTCAAGTTCGTCGCGGGTAACGCGGTGGCTGAAACTGAAATCCGGCGTGAGAAAGGGGAGGGAGATTTCGGTCTCGGTCTCTGTGGAAAGGCGGATTTTGGCAGCTTCGGCAGCTTCGCGTAAGCGGGCAAGGAGCGGCCAAGTTAGCTCGGGGCCGCCGCTGGCTTTGATGCGTTCCACCAGGAAGTCCACCAACCGTTTGTCCAAGTCATCTCCGCCGAGGCGGGTGTTGCCGTGGGTGGCGAGGACTTGGAAGACGCCGGCGTTGAGTTCGAGAATCGAGAGGTCGAAGGTGCCGCCGCCGAGGTCATAAACGGCGATTTTGGAATGTTCCTTCAACCGGTCGAGGCCGTAGGCGAGCGCGGCGGCGGTCGGCTCGTTGATGATGCGCTCGACGGTGAAGCCGGCGAGTTCGCCTGCGCGCTTGGTGGCGTTGCGCTGGGCGTCGTTGAAGTAAGCTGGGACGGTGATGACGGCGCGGCTGACGGGTTCGCCGAGGTCGGCTTCGGCGGCGAACTTCAGCTTCTTGAGGACTTCGGCGGAGATTTCCTCGGGCGTGAAGTCGCGGCCGTGAATGGGAATCGTCACCGGGCCAGCGCCTTCACCGCGCACGGGATAGGTCACGAGCATGTCCTCGCGCGGGATGTCCGCGCCGCGACGGCCCATGAAGCGCTTCACCGAGTAGGCGGTGGTGGCAGGATGCAGCACGCGCACACGGTTCGCGGCGTGCCCGACGACGGGCGCGGCCCCGGCGGCCGGGAAATGCACGACGCTCGGGCAGAGGCGCTGGCCGTCGGCGTCCGCGATGACGTAGGGGATGCCGGAGTCCACCGTCGCGACGAGCGAGTTCGTGGTGCCGAGGTCAATGCCTACGATTTTTGGCATGCTGGGCAAAGTTGTTCTCTCCAGCAAAACGGCCAGAGCGTTGCTGCCCTGGCCGTTCGCGAAGGGTTCATGGAAGCTTACTTCACAAGGGCCAGCGCGGACTCGACTAGCTTGTCGGCGCTGAGGCCGTGGAGCTTGTAGAGTTCCTCGGCGAGGTAAGCGCTCTGGCCGAACTCGCCGGGGATGCCCAGCGAGGTCATGCGGTGCGCGATGCCCGCGCGGCTCAACGCGTGGCTGACCTGCGCGCCCATGCCACCGACGACTTGGTGATCCTCGATAGTCACGACGCGCCCACCCGCGGCCTTCACGGCGGCACCGATGGTCTCGATGTCCACATGGTTGATGAACGGGTTGTTGATGACGGTGGCCTTCACGCCTTGCTCGGCGAGTTTCTTGCCAGCGGCAATGGCTTTGTCGAGCAGCACTCCGCAGCCAATGAGGACGACGTCGGTTCCTTGAGCAAGAACTTGCGCCTTGCCCCACGGATAGGTCGCACCGGGAATCCAACTCATCGGATAATTTTCGCGGCCCACGAAGAAGATGTAGCTCTCGCCGTCCTTGCCTGCCGCGCGGTCGGCGGCGTAACGCGTGATGGCCTGATACATGAGCGACTCCGCCTCGTCGGGGCAGCTCGGCATGATGACGCAGGTGTGCGGGATGGAACTGAGCGCCGCGAGATAGGTCGTGGCCTGGTGGCTCGCGCCGTCGGCGGCGTCCTGGAAACCGATGTGGCTGAACATCGCGATGACGGGCGCTTGCGAGAGCGCGGCCATCGTGAGCGGGAGATTTCCCTTGGTGACGCCGAACTGACCGAACGTGTCCACGATGGGGATGAAGCCGCACTTCGCGTAGCCGGCGGCCACGCTAATCATGTTCGACTCGGCGATGCCGACTTCGACGAAGCGGTCGGGCAATGCTTTCTGAAACGCACTCACGCCGGTGGAGCCTTGCACGTCGCTGGAGACAGAGAAGACCGGCAAGCCCTCGGTCGCGGCGCGGACGGCCCCTTTCGCGAGGCCCGCTTGAACTTTGTCCTTCTTCACGGCCGGCGCGGCGGGGGCAGCCGATGCGGCGGCAGCGGCCTTCACCTTTTTTTCGGCTTCCTTCTTTTCCCAATCCGCACGCAGCGCAGCGCCCCACGCGACAAACTCGGCGGGGGCGGTGTCGCCGGTGTAAAGCTCCGTGACCCAGTCGCCGATTTTCTCGCCGTTCGCGAGCGGGAAGCCGTGGCCGCCGGCGGAGTTTTCCACGGTGGCCTTGATGCCGACGCCCTTCACGGTTTTCACCCAGAGGCAAACGGGCTGCTTCGGGTTCGCCTTCGCGGCGGCAATGCCCTTCTCCACTGCGAGATAAACCGCCTGCAAGTCGTGGCCGTCGGGAACGGAAATCACGTTCCAGCCCAGCGTGGCCATCGCATTTAAGCTCGGCTGCATGGAGAAGGAATCCTCCGTGATGCGGCCGGAGAGCTTTGTGTTGTTGTCGGAAAGGATGAGCACGAAGGGATTTACGCGGTCCTTCGCGGCGAGGCCGGGGATGGCGGCGAAAGCTTCCTTCGCCTCGCCTTCCATCGCCGCGCCGTCGGACACGGTGCAGATGGTGACGCGGTCGCGACCTGCGGTGCGGTCACCCATCGCGAGGCCCTGCGCCTGCGGGAGGCTGGAGCCGAGCGGGCCGTTGGAGACGAGTACGCCCTCGGGGTTGAGGTGCGACTCGCCGTGACCGGTGAACTTACTGGCGATGCTCCGGAAGCCCTTGAGCGTGTCGAA
>Ga0208048_1000823_pt1 | contig 16384 bp, 14 predicted proteins | sample Malawi_45m_30L_FD_184163 | JGI IMG/M metagenome (GOLD analysis project Ga0208048, IMG submission 184163) | Freshwater microbial communities from Lake Malawi, Central Region, Malawi to study Microbial Dark Matter (Phase II) - Malawi_45m_30L... | ecosystem: Environmental > Aquatic > Freshwater >...
AGCTTCCGATCACGCTCATCATAAATCGTCTTCTGGCGGCCCTCGAGCATGTCCAGCGTTGTAACGTAGTCGATTGCCGAATGCAGTCGCTCAATGTTGCAATGCTCCACGAAGTTGCCGACCGCCCTCTTCGTATCGTCGATCGTGAGCGACGTCGAAGGACGAGTACACTGACTTTTGATCGTCCGGTGATAGCGTTCAATCGTAACATTGCTCTGAGGATAGAACAGGCTGGTGCGGACGTGCGTCATCCCGGAGATCTTGACGAGATGCCCGAAGCATGTACGGAAGAACCGCGGAGCAATGCCAACAGTGTCGTACCGTCTGACTGGCCGCTGCTGTCGCTTGAGACTGCTGAATCGACTGGCCTGGCTCGTGGCTGGATCAGCGGTCTGATCTCAGCAGTTCTGGGGTTGTCTGCTCTTCGCGCTGTCATTTGCTTTCACGTTCCGGGTCTGACAGTACAGCAGGTTTGCGGTTATTACCCTGTTGAATTGATCCGCTGGCTGCTGCATGCGTTCATGGTGGGCCTGTTTTTCCAAGGCATGACCAGTCTCTGGTTGCGCAGAAACAAAACCATGGGTCTGATTGGCATTGGCAGTACTTTGATTGCAGCAAAGCTGGGAGGATCAACTGTTGAGATCAATGGTGATGTTCGGGATACCTGGCTGGGACTGGACTGGGTCGTCATCAACGTCAGGTTGTACTAGGCTGTGTACATTTCTTTGGAGCGACTGTTTGCTTCGCATCCGGAACAGCCGCCATTTCGGGCTGAGTGGACGACTGACCTCGCGTATTTTTTCGTGAATTCACTGCTGGTGCAGATCCTTTGAATCCTGACGATCAAAGGCGATGCTGCTGTTTTATGGGTTTCGGATCGATGGAGTTGTCGAGTTTCTGTCGTCATTACCTGTTATTGTGCAGGCCTTGCTTTGTGTCTTTGCCGCAGACTTTGCACAGTACTGGGTCCACAGGGCGTTTCACCAGGTTCCAACTCTGTGGCGTTTTCACGCGGTGCATCATTCGGCTGAGTCCATGGACTGGCTTGCTGGTTCACGGCTGCATTTTGTTGATGCTGTTCTGACTCGCTGCCTGACCTAAACTCCGCTCTACCTGCCGGGCTTCTCGGATTCTGCTGTTGCAGTTTACGTGGTTGTGGTTGTGGTGCATGCTACATTTATCCATGCGAATGTACGCTGGCAGTTCTCGTGGCTGCAGAGAGTGATTGCAACGCCCAGCTTTCATCACTGGCATCATGCAGCGGAGCCGGAGGCGATCGATGTGAATTTTGCGGTGCACACTCCGATTCGGGATACTTTATTCGGTACTTTTTATTTGCCGGGACGCTGGCCGAAACAGTATGGCCTGTGCGGAAATCGCGACGTTCCCGGAGGCTGGTTCGGCCAGTTTCTGTATCCTTTTGAGTGGCTGTGGCGTGACACAAGTTGAGTTGAGCAGCCCAGGGAAATGCTGAAGTCATCTGACAAACCCGCTGATTTTGCGCGGCTGATGGGGGGGGGTGAGCCAGCTTTGTTCGGTCGGAGAGGGATTGAGCTGGGCTTTTGGACCGATCGAATTCAGGCTCAGGGAGATTCTCCCTTGTTTCAGTTTGCCGAGGGTATCACAACAAGTACTGCGGGGCTGCAAAAGTACCGTCTGCGGGTTCAGGATAACGGCTATCGACTGTTTCAGGGTGCTGCCGAGGTGCTAACTGGCTCGCTGCGAGAATACTCGTCTTTTTCCGGGCCTCTGAACCCCTATGTGCTGACAAATTTTCTGTTTCTGGGTGATAACACGTCCAGTGCAGCGGCGACCGTCAGTCTGGGGCCGATCGTGCTGCAATCGGATTTGTCTGCGGTACCGGATCCGGTATGACTTTGCTGCTGGCAGCGGGCGGGGTGGTGCTGTTTGCTCGTGTCTGGCGAAAACTGCGAGAAAAGACTGCTGCGAGATGTTATCTCGCATTCACTTCCTGTCCGAAATATGATTAATTCGACACTGAGTGGAATCATTCGATCGGAACAGGCGCTGGATTTGATATGAGTACTCCGCAGCATGATGCGTTTCGGGCTTCCAGGACAATTATTGTCAAGATCGGCACGAATGTTCTGACGACGGATGCCGATCGGCTGGATGTTCCCAGAATCCAGTGTATTGCCGATCAGATTCATCGCATTCAGCAGACCGGTCGGCGCGTGGTTTTGGTATCCAGTGGAGCAGTGGGGGCGGGTATTGGGATTCTGGGCTGGAACCGCCGTCCGGAATCTTTGCCGGAGCTGCAGGCTGCGGCAGCGATTGGTCAGCCTTCCCTGATGCGGACGTGGGACGATGCGATGGCTCGCAGCGGCCGTCGTACGGCTCAGCTGCTGCTTACCGGCAACGACTTTCGCAATCGTCAGCGTTATTTGAACGTGCGGAATACGCTGCGAACGTTGTTTGATTTCGATGTGCTGCCGATTGTGAATGAAAATGATACTGTCAGCATTCGCGAAATTGCAGTTGGGGATAACGATCAGCTGGCTGCGATGCTGGCCACACTGCTGCCGGACCCGCTGCTGGTGATTCTGTCGGGAATAGCAGGCCTGTACGACGGTGCTCCTTCGCACCCTGACAGTCGTGTGATTCCGTTAGTGGAGCGTCCTGATGAATCTCTGCTGAAGCTGGTTGCCAGCGAACAGAGTACTCGTGGGCGAGGTGGAATGGGGTCGAAGCTGCGTGCGATTCTGGCTGCCACCGGGATGGGAGAATCAGTGATCCTTGCCAGTGGTCGCAGCGACACCGTGCTGGATGAGATTCGTCTGGGCCAGCCGGTGGGGACTCTGTTCATGGCTCGTTCTGAAACCGTACCGGCGTGGAAACGCTGGATTGCGTTTGGAGCCCCGCCGGCGGGAACACTGGTTGTGGATGAGGGGGCCGTCAGTGCAGTACGGGACTCCGGGCGTTCGCTGCTGGCCGTCGGAATTCGTGATGTTCTGGGGGATTTTGAGTCGGGTTCGCTGGTGGGTCTGCAGGCGCCGGATGGCGCAGAATTTGCTCGAGGGCTTGCGAACTATTCGGCCGATGAAATTCGTCGCATTCGCGGACGCCGTTCGGATCAGATTGCATCGGCACTGGGGCATGTGCCATTTGGTGAAGTGATCCATCGCGACAATCTGGCAGTGGGCAGCAGGCTTTAGGCTGCAGTCTGCATTTTGCTGCCTGCCAGTCACGGTTTGCGGCTGGAGATCTCGATTTGCAGGTCGGGCAGTCGAGCGGGATCGTGGCACTGCAGTTTCAGGCGTGAGCGAGCAGCGGTCTGGCAGTCTTTTGGCAGCTGAACAGGTGGCTCGATGGGTTCCAGCCAGACTGTGTATTCACCCTTTTCCAGAACCAGTGGCCCTGTGGCCCCGGGGCAGCAGTAAACTAAATTCTCCGTGGTCATTAGTGATGCCGAAACCCCGTTCGGTGGTGTCATTCCCGTTTCGGCGACCGATGTGGATCATGATTTCACTGCTGGTTTCCGTGCCGAGCAGCAGTTTTCCTGCCGTGCCGCCGAGCACCGGAGCGGGCTGACTTGAACAGCCCATGCAGAGGCTGAGCAGCAGGCAGCTAAGCGGTTGTTGACGCATCATCATGATTCAGCTTGTTTAGGTTACAGCGACGGGTGACTGAAGTCCCAGCCAGTGGCTGGCGGTCGGAATTCGCCTTAGTACCAGCCATTCCAGCATCAGCACCACGGACAGAGATGCGACAAACAGCGGAAAGCACAGTCCCAGCAGCAGGATGATGCCCAGCAGGCCGCCGGAGAACTGCGGCTGAGCGACGCTTTGGGAGTTCCCAGCACTCCTGTATCGCGGCGTTTCCACCACATGATGACACCACTGACAGACAGCAGGATCAGGCTCACGCCCGTCAGCAGTTTGAGGGCAACGTTGGCCCAGCCGAACAACTGACCTTCATGTGCAGCGATCCCGTAAGCGACAGCTCGACCGATCCAGTGCCGATCGGAGAAATTCTGTCGCCCGCTGATCTGTCCGGATTGCGGGTCAAGATCGACGGAAACTCGCAGCGGGCGGTTTAGCGTGTCAGATTTCCCGGTCCATCGTTTTGATCGTCCGCCGGGTGCTGACACGATGACCGGGGCATCCAGGTGCAGTGCGGCCACAGTTGCGACCATCTGATTGATGTGTGTCAGATCGTGGGCTGGGCTGAGGTGGCGACCTGCTGAGCAGCCGTGTCCACTGTGCCCCGAGTGTTGGTCGACGTTCTGCTGTATTGGACCGGTCCTGTCGAATGACAGCAGTGCCTGTCACCTGACGCACAGCTTTGAAGTCGTCGCCCCAGATTTTGGCCCGCGGCAATCCGGTCAGCAGCTGGAACAGAGCGGGGCCGGTGACCCACAATCCCCAAACGGCATGCAGATCGCGTCAGAACAGGCGTGAGTCGACGAACAATCGTGGGTAGAGAACTCCGGCCAGGCCCTTCGCGGATCGTGGCCACTACAGCAAGATGCCGGACAACAGCAGTACCATGGTCCAGCAGGCCGCAGTTTCCACAATGTTAGAGCCGGGATCGCCCATCAGCAGCTCGCCGTGCAGTCTGAAGAACAGTCGCATGATCCGCTGGTCTTCGGGGATTGAACCGAGGACTGAGGCGACGCCAGAATGCACGTAGACTCGCTGATTACCCCAGTCTGTTGCCAGAACGATTCGTGCGGCGGACTGAGCATCCGCAGGAAGTTCGTAGCTTGTGAAGACAGAGCCGGGGAATGCCAGCAGAGCCGAGTCAATCAGTTTTGAAGGGGCCAGAAGACTTTGTGCGGGTGTGAGCGAGTTGTAGCTGCGTTCCGTCCGCGCTTCGATCTGTGGTTTGAACAGGTATACGCAGCCTGGCAGTGACAGGACCATGACAAAGGGAATGCAGATCAGGCGGGCATAAAAGTGCCAGCGCCAGACAGCGAGGTAATCCGGCCAAGAGGAGGCGGACGTTGAATAGCCCTGGGAATTCAGGAAGGTGCGTGATGTGTGGAACAGCAGAATACTCGGGGGCGGGAAAGAAATGCCGGCTCCTGGGCCGTCCGAGGTCAGAATTCGCCGATGACTTCAACGCCGTTGCAGCTGTGATGTCCGCGGTGGATTGCCGTATCGATGTTGTCACTGAGCAGGCGAATTGAGCCGTCTCCCAGCAGCACGTGGGCTCCGCCGGTATGCCAGCTGCGCGGGCCGAAGAATCCGGTGAAGTGGACAACCACATCTGGAATTTTGCTGCAGGGGGGATAGCCATCTGTGAGTGTACTGTCGGGGGAACGACAGCCACAGGGCCGATTATGGCAGGGAAACGGCACACTTTGGTCTTTAGCGTTTTGTGCTGAAACAAGGCTGCTGTTGGGGGGCTGTGTCAACCGAAAGTGAGCCGGTTGCAGCGGAATCTGCCATGGGCAGCGACAGCACAAACACGATGCACAGCAGCAGCGTCAGCAGGGCTGATGCATGCCAGAGCAGTGGTGAGTTATGTAGTTTGAATATCGGGAATATGATCTTTTTCGCGAGGCACCCCGACTCGACTCCGCGAAACTCAGTACAGCGGTTTGCCGACCTGATGGAAGAAAGATACGGACAAAAGTGTCTGGAGACGGGTAAACGGTAAGACTTTGTGGTCTGGATCTGATTTACCAGTTTGTCTGATTATCGCAATCTGCGGGCGAAGCTGGTGCATGGGTCGGGATGCCGGGCGGAGCGGTGTGTGATTGCTGACTTTGGCTGCGGGGAGGGGTGTGTGCCTTGCATCTGCTGCTGCTGAACTCAACAATGGTGGTTCCACAGTGCGGGCTTCGAAGAGCCTGTTCTGCCCCACCAATACAGCCGCAGTATTCACGAAAGAGTCGGCATGCGCACCACGCAACCCATCGATTCAGCTGACTGTGATCCACTCATCGAGCAGCAGCCGGGTTCGCCCAGCATGCCGAAGTGGCATGTCAACGAGTTGCCTGCGGCTCCGCAGTTTCGCTGGAACAAACTGCTGCTGATGCTGGGGCCGGGACTGGTGATGGGTGGAGCAGCGATCGGCGGTGGCGAGTGGCTGACCGGGCCGCTGGTGACAGCGAAGTACGGCGGGTCACTGTTGTGGCTGGCGACACTGAGCGTTGTTTTTCAGGTTGTCTACAACGTGGAAATCAGTCGTTACACGCTGTACAGCGGAGAACCGATTTTCACTGGGAAGTTCCGCATTGGTCCGCACCCGATGTTCTGGGTGGCGATTTACCTGCTGCTGGATTTTGGTTCATTTCTGCCGTATCTGGCTTCCAGCGCTGCGATTCCGCTGGGGGCCATGTTGCGGGGGTACATCCTGAATCCGTCCAATCCGGCGGACGCATCGCTGCTGACGTGGCTGTCCTGTCTGATCTTTATTTCGGTGATGATCCCGCTGTGTGTGGGGGGCAAGGTTTACAACTCCATTCGCGCCCTGATGACATTCAAGCTGGTCTTTGTACTTTCGTTTTTATTGTTTTTGGCGTTTCGGTATTCGACGGTTGATACCTGGAAAGAGCTGACCGGCGGGTTCCTGAAATTTGGCAATGTGCCGGTAGTTTCTGCCGAGGATACGAACGGGAACGGCAAGCAGGATGAGGGCGAGCAGAAGCATCAGCCGAAGGTGGACAACATTTTTTCGGCGTGGTCTGAAGGTCGCAGTCTGGCTTTTGACATTTCTCTGTTTGGGATTCTGGCTTCGATGGCGGCGATTTCGGGCAATGGTGGCCTCACAAATACTCCCATCAGTTCCTTTACTCGCGATCAGGGCTGGGGCATGGGAAAATATGTGGGTGCGATCCCCAGCATGGTGGGCGGGCATGCGATTCAGTTATCGCATGCCGGCACGGTTTTCAGGGTAAATCAGGCATCCCTGCAGCGCTGGCGGGGCTGGATTTCGCATGTTAGTCGCGAGCAGTATCTGGTGTGGCTGCCAGCCTGTTTTATTGGTTTGGCGCTGCCCAGTATGCTGTCCGTCCAGTTTTTGGAGCGGGGTAAGGTTCCTGCAGACAAATGGCAGGCGGCGGCCATGACGGCGGACAGTGTGCGGGATGTGGTAGGTGGCTCATTCGGGCCGATGTTCTGGTATCTGACGCTGTTCTGTGGTTTTCTGATTCTCGGCAGCAGTATGGTGACAACGGCGGATGGTGTGCTGCGACGGTGGGTGGACGTGTTCTGGACGGCCAGTCGTCGTCTGCAGACATGGGATCCCAAAGACATTGGCCTGCTGTATTTTGGCGTCTTGTTTTGTTATGTGCTGATTGGTCTTGTGATGCTGCTGCTGGTACGAGGGGACACGCTGCTGGTGACAGCCACGGGCATGATGTACAACTACGCGCTGGGTGTCAGCTGTCTGCATACGCTGGTTGTGAACACAACGCTGCTGCCGCCGGAATTGCGACCGCGACTGTGGCAGCGTGTCAGTCTGGTGCTTGGTTCGGTCTTTTTCCTGAGTATTGGCGGTCTGGCAACTGCGGCAGAGTTACCGAGGCTAAGGGCCGAGTTTCAGAAGATGTTTGCAGCGGCTCCGGTCGAAACGCCGGCTACACCGACTGCAGTTGCACCGTCGAGGTGAAACTGGCAGGCTCCCATGGATGATCAGAGGGCAGACAAAGCAGAGTTGGGGACAGGGGCTGGCCCTGTCGTGGGATCGGCACATTCTCCAGGCGGTGTGACGCTGCAGCTGCGGGATTTCAGTGTAACGGCAGGTGGTCGCGTACTATTGCGGCGGGCAACAGCTGAGTTTCCGGCCGGCCGGCTGACATTGATTCTGGGCTGCAGTGGCGTGGGGAAATCGGTGCTGCTGCGAATCCTGGCGGGTCTGATTGATCCACGGCATCCATCCATCCAGTATTCCGGTGGCATTCACTTTCGGGGGGCAGGGCCGGCGGGTGATGATTTCGATGCCGGGCGTCCCGCTGTTTCAGTAGTGTTTCAGCAGTTTGCGCTGTTTGACGAACTGTCTCCAGTGAGGAACGTGCGAATTGCGCTGGATCATGCCGGCAGCGAAGACAGGGGGCGAGCCAGGGAGTTTCTGTCCCGGCTGCAGGTTCCGACGGACCGTCCGGTTGCGGACCTGAGTGGCGGACAGCAGCAGCGGCTGGCGATTGCGCGAGCGGTAGCGCCGGGGCATCCGGTGATTTTGTACGACGAGCCGACGTCGGGTCTGGATGTGGCGACCGCAGCGGACGTGGCTGATCTGATCCGGGAAACTCACGAACAGTTCCAGCGGACATCCATTGTGGTGACTCATGATTACGCCAGTTTGTCGCGGATTGCGGATCGTATTCTGCTGCTGAATCATCGGACGCAGCAACTGGAGGAGGTATTGCGAGCTGAGTGGGGGCGACTGGGAGAAGTGACTGGTCGTCCCCCGGAAGCTCCTGTGCTGTTATCAGCGGCTTCGCTGGCATCGCGGATGTTGCGGGCAGTGCGTCTTCAGGCAGAGGCATCGGGTCAGTTTGTGGAGGATCTGCTGTTGCTGCCGGTGGTGCTGCTGCCGCGCTGGAAGAGCCCGCGCTGGGGTCTGTGTTACGCTGGCTACTATTTGCTGCTGGTGGCTGGACCATCAGCCTGTCTGTACATTGCTGCGGCGTCAGCAATTCTGGGGTACGTGGCTCAGGACTTTGTATTTCGCTATCTGCCTTTTCGTCAGTTTTCGGAACCGCTGCTGGTAGAGAACCTGCTGCACGCGACGGGATTTTCGCTGTTTCGTTTTTTGGTGCCAATACTGTCGACGCTGTTGATAGCGGCTCGTTCAGGGGCAGCGGTGGCTGCTGACGTTGGCAGTCGGAGTTGGGGCAATCGGCTGGATGCTTTGCGAAGCATTGGAGCCAGTCCGGATCGTCTGCTGAGGACTCCGATCTTATATGCCTTTTTGATCGGCACGCCGCTGTTGTCGCTGCTGGGTTATTTTATTGCGGCATTCAGTGCAGGTTTCGCATTCCTGCTGACGCACTCGGAGTTGGGGCTGCCATTCTGGGATGCTCATTTTCACAAAGAGCTACTCAGTCAGACGGGGTACTGGTACAACGGCAGTGGCTGGCTGGTTGCTAAGCTACTGGCGTGCGCTGCGGGAATCGCAGTGATTTCATGGCGGCAGGGGTCAGGTGCCAAGTTGTCGACCGAGGACATCAGCCGCGGGGTGACTCGCACGATTCTGTGGTCCACCCTGTTCGTGTTGACGGTGCACTTTTTGTTTTCGTTCTATGAGTTTGAGGCTAAGCGGTGAGCGGGCGGGATGGAAGCGGAGGATTCAGCCGGCGACCGCAGCGCCGCAGTCTGCACTGAATCGATGTGGCAGACCGCGTCGGGACAGTTCGTCGTTCAGTACGCTGTGGTAGTGAGCCAGTCGGACATCGGCGTCATCCAGTGCGGTACCGAAAGAGCGATCTTGATCGAGGTAGATACGAGGTACGGCAGTTTCGCGAATACGCCACCCGAGGCTGGCAGCCTGCACCCAAAGTTGCAGCGGCATGGCGTAGCCGGGATTGGTGATGTTCAGGTCTGCGAGGGCGCTGACGCGATAGGCTTTGAAGCCGCAGAAGGCGTCGGTGATTCGCAGGCCCAGTTTTTCATTGAGGCAGGCGGTGATGCGGGCGTTAATACGGCGACGATCGGTGGGTGCAACGCTGTTACAGCGGAATTCACGCAGATAGCGTGACCCGGAGATCATATCGGCCGGGGCGTATTCGTTATCGATCAGTTCGGCGAACTGTCGGATGAATCGGGGTTGGTGCTGGCCATCGCAGTCCAAAGTCACAAGGACGTCGTAATTGTGCAGCAGGGCTTGACGGAAAGCGGTGGCAAGGGCCGCACCGTATCCGCGGTTGACGGCATGCCGAGCAACGTGGATGCCGGGGATCTGATCGACGATCTGCGAGGTCCCGTCGCTGGAGCCGTCATCGATGACCAGGACATCGTCTGTGTGCTGCAGAACTTCCTGCAGAACTGCTGAGACTTGGCGGCCCTCGTTGTAGACGGGAAGTGCTGTGAGAATGCGATTGCTCATGGGAAGATCGTACGCCTCTCGCCGGGGAAGTCAAACTGAGGCACTGTGAGCGGCCGGACTTTGTAAGGTTTGGCGAATAGATGGTCATTTCGCAGCATTCGGGCAGAGATGTGCGGGGGCGGAGCGTGCCGGGAGAATCCAAGAAACTGTCGAAATTTCCTGATGCCGGCCAGTTTTTCGCCGCGCGGGTGTGCGTAGAATTCGTGGATAGGAAACGTCGCTGGAGCGTGGCCAGCGGATTCACAGTATTTTTGGTTGTATCCTCAGGGTTTTAGTCCGGAGTTTTCGATGCCGTACACACTGCCGCCGCTGCCTTATGCCTACAATGCTCTGGAGCCTCATATTGATGCCCGCACGATGGAAATCCATCACACTAAGCACCACCAGGCTTACATCAACAACGTGAATGCGGCCCTTGAGGGATCTCCGCTGGCTGCCAAATCCGTAGAAGATCTCGTCAAGGATCTGAACGCGGTGCCGGAGAACATTCGCACAGTGGTGCGAAACAACGGTGGTGGACATGCGAACCACGCTTTGTTCTGGACCATCCTGACCCCCGGCGGTGGCGGGACTCCTTCGGGCGATCTTGCTGCGGCGATCGACGCCGCTTTCGGCAAGTTTGATCATTTCAAGGAGCAATTTAACAAGGCCGCTACGACTCGCTTTGGCAGTGGCTGGGCCTGGTTGAGTGTACGATCTGACGGGACACTGGTGGTGGAAAGCAGCGCCAATCAGGATACGCCGCTGTCCGAAGGACGGACTCCGATCCTTGGTCTGGACGTCTGGGAGCATGCCTACTATCTGAACTATCAGAATCGTCGTCCGGACTATATCGGTGCGTTCTGGAATCTGGTGAACTGGGCCGAGGTGGCACGTCGGTTTGCAGCAGCAAAGGGCTGATGCCTCGCGTGTGTTTGCCATTTGTAATGTGAGAAGCACTGAAACGTCCGGTAGGGGAACCCGATCGGGCGTTTTTTATTGTTTTTTGCGGCGGCGGAACTGCGTCAGATTTGTCACAATCGTCAGGTCAGTAAGATCTGCAGATTTCGGCATTCTGCGTACAATGAGTTGTCCCACCCGTAGGTCCGTTGTATTTGATCACCACCTGTGGAAATTTGACAGCAGTCCTATGAAATCGCTGTTGATTTTTCGGCTCAGGGCAGATTCAATAATTTGACAGCGGAACGAATTGACGGTTTCCCATGTCTGTTTTCGCTGTCAGTTTATTCCGTTTGTGAGGGACGTGTGTTCATGCCCAAGGTCTATACTTTTCCTCGTGCTGCTCGTGGTGCCAGCATTTATCGCGTTGAATGGAACAAGGACGAGCCTTACGTTGCCGAGTACGTTGTGCAGACGTCAGCGACGTCGTCTATAGTTGTGCATGACTCTGAAGGTCAGGAGCACATCCTGGTTGGCAAGGTGACATTGCGGCAGTACGGCAAGTCTCCTGAAGACGCCATTTTTCGTGAATTCGAGCGACTGGCAACATTGGTTGCTCGCAACGGTGCCAATGCTCGACAGGCCATGCAGCAGACGGTGCGACTGGGAAAACTGTCAGTGTGATCTGTTGTCGGGCGTCGGTCTGCGGCCGGCTATTTCTGAAGATTCAGCCGGCCTGAAGCACTGTTGCTGTGGCTGCCAGAAGTCCGGCAATCCAAAAGGCTCGGACAATTCTCTGTTCCGCAATCCTTTGAAGCACAAAATGATTGTGCAGCGGGCTGCACAGCAGCAGTCTGCGTCTGGTGCACCTGAACCATGCGACTTGCGCGATGACGCTCAGGGTTTCGACGACAAACACGGCTCCGGCGGTGCACAGCAGCCATTCTCGCCGGGCCTGCAGGCACAGCAATCCCAGTGTGGCCCCCATCGCAAAGGCTCCTGTATCGCCCATGAAGACTCGGGCCGGATACCCGTTGAACCAAAGGAAAGCGGCTGCGGCTGCGGCCACGACGGCAGCCTGCTGACCGGTCGCCATCGTGGATTCTGTCTTTAGAAAAATGGTGGCCAGGGCCGCTGCACACAGTGCAGTACTGCCGGCTGCGAGGCCATCCAGCCCGTCGGTCAGATTCACGGCATTACAGGCAGCGACCATTACGAAGGCGAACCACAGTGCCAGCGATGTTTGTGTCAATCGGTCCAAATCTGGTGAAGCGGGCTGCTGTGCCGTCAATGCGACTGCGGTTCCTAGTGCCAGCAGAGTTTGTCCCGTCAATTTTTGGCGTACAGTCAGTCCCGGTCGTTTTGTGGTGGCTTTGATCCAGTCATCAATGGCGCCCAGCAGTCCAAACGAGTTGGCTACGACGATAGCCAGCAATCGTTGGGTCAGGCTGGCGTCACGGCAGAGGCTGAATCCTGTCGTCAGCGCTGCGACGATCAGGATTCCGCCAAGTGTTGGGGTACCTTGTTTGCCGGCATGCAGAGCATTGAGGGTGGCAGAGTCACTGACGATACGTTCGGTGAAGGTGCGTTTTAGCCATGCAATCACGAACGGTCCTGAGACGAGGCAGGTCAGGGCTGCGGCGAGGCAGGCTGCTGCGGTTCTTCCGAGCGACGCTGCATTTGCGGCGAGTGTCACATGGGAATCCATCCCCATAGCAGCCTCAAGTATTCGGGTGGTTCTTAGGTTTCAGCCAGACCCAGGCTTTTCCGAGTCGACCGCCGTAATTTCCGGCGGTGATGCGGACGATGCCGGGTACCTGCAGGGCCGCGTGGATTGATGCCTGCGTGGCAGTGCTGACGGCTGCGAGGTCACGTCCGTTGATGATGATTTCCATGACAGAAGCGACGCCGTCGGGTATTTTTGAATCGACGCCGGGGCGTTCTTTCAGTGTCGGGCAGAACGGATCGTTGGTGCTGGCGAACAAGAATTTGTATCGACTGCCGGCTTTGGATCCGCTGGCGGCGACACCGCCTGGGAACGGCGTGATGACTCCGGGAACATTTTCGCAGGCTGCAACGGCGGCCTCAGCAGCCTGCAGCGAGGCATCTTCGCTGGTGGCCATGAACCAGAGATTGCCCCCCATGACTCCGTCGAACCATGGAAATCTGCGATCGATGCAGAATTCACCGCCCATGGTGGGGACGACCCACATTTCGCGACCGAAGCGAGGCTGAAGCTGTTCGAAGCCGTCGCCGAAGAAGGCCAGTTTGCGTCCGAGCCTGAAGTAATTTTCTCCGGTTGAGGGGGCGAAGCAGCGTGTGGTGGGGCAGGTGAGCACGTTCTGGCAGACTCGCGACAACAGCGCTTTCTCAAGGGCTGCTTCTCGGTTTTTCCAGAATCGTGGCACGTGGAGTTGCACGATGGCTCCGGGCCGTCCGTCGGGAGTTGAGTAAGTGGTGTCGCCACCGGGGCCGACGCAGCGGTCCAGTCCGGCTTCGCAGTCACACATGATTGAGGAGGAGCCGTGCCCGGTGGCGGCATTGAGAGCGATGTCCAGCCAGCGGCGATCTCGAGCCGTAATGAGGAATTCGGTGTAGATACTGCGGAAGGCCTCTGCGTAGGTATCTTCGACAAGGTCTGTCATAGCTTCTGCCGATCCAAAATGCAGCTTAACAAGGCCACAGCTGACCTGCTGTTGAGTGGCAGCAGGTCAGGGCGGCAGATTCATCCGTAACAGCGATGTAATTCAGTGCTTTGCCGGCGTTCGGCCAAGTCCCTCGTAGACGTGATCTTCGGTGATCAGGCGATCCATAAAGATGTCGTGGTCAGCGACAGGTATTTCTTCAAACAGCTGGCATTCGAAGGCGAGTGCTACCAGTGGGGTATTGAGGCGTGCGTGTTGCAGGAGTTTGTCGTAGTAGCCTTTGCCGTGGCCCATGCGGGCACCACGACGATCAAAGGCGACTCCCGGAACCATAATCAGATCCAGTTCCTGCACGTCCACCTGCTTTTCGGGCAGGCCCCGCAGTTCGACCTTTGGTTCGAGAATGCGGTACATACCGAGTTCCAGTTCGTCCATGGATGCGAGGCGGAACAGTTCCAGTTCGCCAGCTTCATTGCACCATGGAACAATGATGGTTTTGCCTGACTGCAGGGCCAGTTCCAGGTCGTTGCGGGTGCGAACTTCGCTGCGCACGTCGATGTAAAACATGACTGTATCCGCTTCGGCGTATTCAGGCAGGGACATGAACGCGCCGACGATACGACGACTGAGTTCATCCTTGTTGTCCTGAGCATTCCGGTTGGCGTGAGCCTGTTTGCGAAGTGCGTCTTTGCGTTCCCGAATGGAGTCCGTGCTCATAGGTTTCCAGATTGCTGAGACAGGTAAACAGGGTGGGCTGGCTGGTCTGTCGGGTTGTCCTGTACAGACGGACGGCCGGAAGTGGGATGTTATAGCCATTGCGATGCTGGTGGAACCAATCTGCGGGCGAGAAAAATCAGGACTCGCAACAGTTTTCTGGTTCCAAAAACAGCGTGCCGGTGCGCGTGCAACTGTTGACCGTTCCGCATACACTGGCCACTTCCGTCCGGTTTTACCTGTTGTTCCGGTTCAGGACTCATCGATGTCGCCCAGTCCTCGCTATGGCCTGACCACGCTGACCGGTGTGGTCATTGCCAGTATGATCGGGTCTGGGGTTTTCACGACGTCCGGCCATTCGATCGCCACCCTGGGAACTCCGGTGGCCGTGCTGTGTGCGTGGCTGGCTGGCGGTCTGGTGGCCCTGTGCGGTGCGATCGCGTATGGGGAACTGGCCCGACGTCTGCCACTTTCGGGTGGCGAATACCTGTATCTCAGCCGCACGCTGGGTACCTGGGCGGGATTTCAGGCTGGCTGGGTGTCGTTGACAGCTGGCTTCAGCGGTGCGATTGCGTTATCGGCGATCGTGTTTGAAGCCTATCTGGCGCCGCTGGTCGGACTGTCGAGTTTGCCGCAGGGCAGTCTGGCGGTGGCGATCATTTTGTTGTTTGGTGCAGGCCATGGCCTGCTGGCGCGACCGGCAGCACTGGCGCAGAATACCGTTGTGCTGATTAAGCTGGTGGTACTGCTGTTTTTCCTGCTGACAGCAGCGTCTTGCTGGTCCAGTCATGCATGGTCATGGTCGGGGTTGCCTAACGCGGCTGCCAACGTGAAGAAAGGCGGCTGGATTCTGGATTTTTCTCGTTCAGTAATGTGGATCTCGCTGAGTTATGCGGGTTTCAACGCGGGAATTTACGTGGCCGGGGAAACGCGTGACCCGGAACGCACGGTGCCTCGTTCGCTCTGGCTGGGCACGATTCTTGTCACGTTGCTGTACCTGTTGCTGAATCTGGTGTTTGTGACAGCGCTGCCGGCAACGGAGATAGCAGGACGGCAGAATGTTGCGGCGCTGGCAGCAGAGGCGATTGGCGGTGCACCGCTGCAGACTCTTATCAGTCTGATTGTCTGTCTGGGCACGCTGTCGTCGGTGGCGGGAATGCTGATGACGGGCCCGCGAGTGTTTTCACGGATGGCGGATGACGGTTTATTTCCGCAGTGGTTTTGTTCGGGCCCGGCGACCGTGCGGCGCACGGTGGGACTGCAGGCAGCAATCGCCACGGCCCTGGTGCTGTTTCTGCGGGATTATTTGAGCCTGCTGGACTACCTCAGTTCTGTGCTGGCGCTGTCGTCGGCGGTCACGGTGGGAACACTGTTGCTGCCTGCCGCTGGTGTTGCTGGTCCCGGTTCGCGACGTTTTGCGACTCCGGTAGACCTGATTTCTGCGGGACTGTATGTTGCGGCAACGATGACGATCGCGGTGTTGATGGCAATGGATGATCCGTGGGATCTGTTGGGCGCAGTGGTGACAGTGGCGACTGGTACGGCGGTGTGGGCGGTATTCAGGGTGGGGCGAGGCGGGCAAGCGATGCAGAGAGGCTGATGCAGGTTGCCGTCAGGTGGTTAAAGAACTGGCGGTGTAACGGACTGTTTTTTCATTTGGCAGGTTATGGCTTCTGACAGTTTTCAGCAGCATTTGAAGTGTCTGCAGCAGCAGGTGGAGGTGGCACTGCGGCGTTCACTGGAGGGCCGCGCGTGGCCGCAGCCGCTGGCTCAGGCCGTTGAATACAGCCTGATGGCTGGTGGAAAACGGCTGCGACCGGTGCTGGTGCTGCTGGCTGGCGATCTTTGTGGCGGATCGCCTGAAGTCGCTATGTCGCCGGCGTGTGCCATCGAAATGATCCATACGTATTCTCTGATTCACGATGATTTGCCGGCGATGGATAATGACGACTACCGTCGTGGTCGTCTGACCAGTCACAAGGTGTTCGGGGAGGCTTTGGCGATTCTGGCCGGGGATGCATTGCTGACGCTGGCGTTTGAGGTGCTGGGCGAGAGTGGTGCAGGTGCGGAAGTTCGGGCTGAGCTGATGTGTGTGCTCGCGCAGGCGGCTGGCGGGGCTGGTATGGTGG
>Ga0208048_1000826_pt1 | contig 16371 bp, 18 predicted proteins | sample Malawi_45m_30L_FD_184163 | JGI IMG/M metagenome (GOLD analysis project Ga0208048, IMG submission 184163) | Freshwater microbial communities from Lake Malawi, Central Region, Malawi to study Microbial Dark Matter (Phase II) - Malawi_45m_30L... | ecosystem: Environmental > Aquatic > Freshwater >...
CTCCAGCACCCCATCAAGCCCCAGCAGCTCCCCGGTGATGGCCAGCAAGAGTTCGCTGGCACTTGGATCTGGGGCGAGCGGCAACTGCTCACAGGCCCGTCGGCCTGGCGCCGTGCTGGCAAAACTGGCCAGCTGCTGGGCCAGCCGCGGCCACTCGAGCAGCTCCAGGGTCTCGGTTTGGATCGCTGTCCTCACACCCGCTTCAGCGCAATCGGCTGTGCGCCGATGTTGGAGGGGAGCCCCTCTTTGGGCTCGTAGAGCATCTCCAGCCAGTTGCCCTCAGGATCCTGCATGTAAAACGACGCGGTGCCATCGCGATGGTCATGCACGGGGCCGCAGGCATGGCCCTGTTGCACAAGCTGCTCACGGGCCCGATCCACATCGCCGCGCTCATCAAAGTGCAGGGCGAAATGGGGCCCTGCCGCGCGATAACTGGGGCTGAGCAGGGCAATGCCTTCGCCGCTGGCAGGCCACTGCAGGTAGCACCAGTCCTCGGCGTCCCAGGTGAGCCGGAGACCCAGACCCTCATAGAAGGCTTTGGCCCGCGCCATGTCCTGCACCCGCAGGGCGACATGGCCAAGGCGATGACGAGCGGACATGGGCAGATCCCGGACTCATTCCATTTTCGGCATCAGGACGCAACATTGAGGCCACGATCCCCGCTGCCAGCCCCGACGCGTGCCAAAAACCCAGCCAGGTCAACCCAGCAGCTTCTGGCTGACCGACCGGGGAGTTGTGGCCATTGGCTTTGTGCTGCTGGAGCTGTTGTTTTTTGCCACCGACTCGGTTGGGGTGCCCGCGCACAACTATGTGAGCGGCGATGTGGGCGGCACGCCTTACCTGTCGACCTGGTTCATGGTGGCGTTTCTGGTGCCCGCTGCGCTGATCATGCCCCTGCTGGGCAGCCTGCGCGCCCGGATCGGTGCCAAGGCGATTGCGACCTTGGGCCCTGGGCTGTTTGCGGTGGCCTGCCTGATCGCCTCTGTGGCCAGCGATCCGCAGCTGTTCATCGCCATGCGGGCCTTGCAGGGGCTTGGCGCCGGAGTCATTCCGGCGGCCGCCGGTGGATATCTAGGAGGTCAGCTTGGCGAGACCTACACACCCATGGGGAAAGGCTTGGTCGCCCTGGCCTTGGTCAGCAGCTCAAGCATGGGCATCCCGGTCGCGGCGCTGGTGACCTGGCATCTGAGCTGGCGGGTGCTGTACGCCGGGCTGGGTCTGCTAACCCTGGCCGTTGTGGCCGTGATTGCGCGGCTCATGCCAGCCACCCCTGGCGACCCAAAGGCAGAGATTGACTGGCTGGGCTATGGGCTGATGGCGGGAGGCTTTGGCCTGTTGACCATTGGCCTGGAATTTGGCAATCAGCGCGAGTGGCTGGCGAGCCCCTTGTTGGCGGTGATGCTGGTGAGCGCAGCGCTGCTGCTTGCGCTCTTTGCCTGGCGCGTGATCCAAGTCCCGAAGTTGATTGACCTGCGCATTTTTCAAGACATCAATTACTGCATCAGCGCTTTGATCCTGAGCTCGGTGCTGTTTTTCCTGTTCATGATTTTCGCGATAGTCCCGCGTTTTCTGGTTGTTGTTGTCAACAACACCATTGAAAACTACGCATGGACCTTCATGCCTTTTGTGCTCACCACTGTGATCACAGGACTCATGGTCACACCGGGCGTCAGTCCGCGCCTAATCGCAGCCAAGATCTCGGCCAAAAAAAGCTGAGCACGCCAGCCATCCTCGCCTTTGCCTGCACTGCGCTTTGGATGGCTCAGACCAGCGCGCAGCAACGCAATGTCAACATGATCCTTCAGCTCATGGCTGTCGGCAGCTGCTTTGCACTGATCAATTGCCTAGAAATTCAGATGGCATTCTCGACCATGCCTGCCGAGCTGATGACCAGCGCAAGCTCGGTGCTGTTTTTCTGCACCAATCTCGCCAAAGCTCTCTCTGGTGCAGTCAGCGCCATCATCCTCACGATCAGCAGCCAGGGCAGCTGGGAGAGATTTCGCGAGCACGTTCACGCAGGCAATCCAGCCCTGGAGGCGTTCCAAGCTCCTCTGCAGGGCGTCTCCAGCGGCATCAAGGGCGATGGCTGGTCCCAGGGATCGCTTCACCTGATCGAGCGGGCGATCGCGCAGCAAGCCGAAGTCGTGTCTTACATCAACATCGCCACGATGGTGGGCCTGGTCCTGCTGGTGCTCTGCGCCCTGCCGCAATTGCACCGCAGCCCCAACACAGGCGCCGAACCCCAACACAAGCCTTAGGCTGATGCGATGACAAAGCGGTCCTTGCTGTGAGTGCCAGCGTTGATTCAAGGAGCAACGATCCAGGCAAGACCCTGCGGACACGGCTGATTGTCGCCGCATCGATCGGCGCCGCAGCAATCGGCCTGAGCGCCTACTTTGTGCGCAATCACTATTTTCCCAGCACCGACGATGCCTACGTGTACGCTTACACCGTAACGGTGTCACCCTACGTTGAAGGCTATATCAAACACATTCACATTGAGCCGAATCAATATGTCAAAAAAGGGCAGGTCCTCTATGAAATTGTGCCATTGCCGTTTCAGCTGAATGTTCCCGAAAGAAAGCACGAACTGGACGCCGCGATCGCCAGAGAAGCAGCTCTCAATGACGAACTACTGCAAGCAAGGCAATCACTGAAGGACCAGCGGGCGAAGCTATGGATCACCAATCTCAACCAACAGCGCTACGCCTACCTGCAGCGGCAGCAGGTCGTCGCTCTTGAACAAGAGCAGGAGCTTGAAGCCGCCAAGCTTGAAGCACGGGCGCGGGTCAATGCCGCGGAGCTTGAAATCTCGCGCGTTCAAAAGAGAATCAACGAGCAGAAAGCCACGATTCGCGCCCTCAAGGCAGCCAAAGGCAATGCGGAGGTCGACCTCAATTACACACGCTACAAGGCCCCAATGGACGCCTTTGTGAGCAACAACTTCAGCATCAGAGAGGGGCAATATGTCAAACCAGGCCAGACTATGTTCAAGCTCGTTGACAACAGAAAATGGTGGGTTGACGCCAACTATCTCGAATCACAGATTCATCGAATACGTGATGGCATGCAAGCCAAGATCAAGCTCGATATGTACCCGGGCGTGACCTTTCAAGGCAGGGTGATCAACATCAGCCAAGGCAGCGGCGCCTATGAATCGCTGCTGCCCCCGCAGAACGCCACTGGCAACTGGGTCAAGGTGCCTCAACGCTTTCCGGTGCGGATTCGGCTCGAGCAAAACCCCAGCCATCCTCTGCGGGCAGGCGCCACCGCCCGCGCGACGGTGAACACCCTGTAGACACCGCTCAGTCGGCGAGGGTGACAGGCAACGCGACCACACCCCCAGGTTGCCTTGGCACGGGCAAGAGCTCACGCAGGAGCTGGGCATAACTGAGATTGGTCAGGGTCATCGCCTCAGCGCGCTGCTCCATGGCTGTGGTGAGCGATTGGATCGTGTCCACAAGATCGGTGTAATCGGCCAGACCAAACTCGTAGCGCGCTCGCGAATCGCGATAGGCCTCACGTGCCGCCAGATAGGAGGCATTGGCGGCAATGATCTGGCTCAATGCTGCCCGGTGGTCGTAGTAGGCGCTCTCCAGCCGCTGGCGAATTGTGTTGCGCGTGCTGGCCTCCTGTTGCAGGGTGCGTTCTGCGGCAGCCCGTGTGGCAGCCACCGCCCCTGCGGTGATGCCGGCATCAAACACCCGCCAGTTGAGCAGGACTCCGGCACTCCAGTCCGTCGCCTAGCCGTTGAGGCCAGGGATCAACGCCGGACCTTTGCAACAGCCGTTGAGATCAATCACCGGTGAGGTGATTTGCTCGGCCTGATACCCCCCGGTGGCAAACAGGCCAATGCGCGGCAGCAGTTGGGCGGCGCTGCGATCAGCCTGGCGCAACAAAGCCTTGCGGGCTGCCTGCAGCGCCTGCAGTTGGGGATTGTCCTTGAAACCACGCACGATCGTCTGCTCAAGATCGAGCGGCCAGGGGGGCTGCAGCATCACCCCCTGGGCCGACTCGATCGTCACAGCAAACGGCACATTGACCAGGTTGCTCAGGCGGCGCTGGGCGCTGAGCCGCAGGGCTTCGGCCTGTTGCAGGCGAAACCGCTCCTGCTGCAAGCGGGCCTGAGCGCGCAACCGATCAACCCTTGGAACCAGACCAACCGTTTTCATGGCCTGCACCTGATCGAGAATGATCGTGTCGTTCTCAACCACCACCTGGCGAATGCGCCGCAGCTGGTCAGCCAGTTGCAGCCGGTAGTAGGCCTCGCTGACATCCAGCTGGAGCTGCCTCAGCCGGTTGCCATAGGCCTGACGCGACTGATCCAACTGTGCATTGACCTCGGCAAGAGCTGCGGAGCGCTCAAAACTGAGCAGTTCATAATCCAGGCGCAGCTGGCCAAAACCAGAGCCGACATTGGTCTGCGCACGGCTCCAACCGCCCGTGGGTACGTAGAAGGGCGAGGTTGGCCCATAGGCAGGGATTGCGCCATTGCCCTGCCAGGCCCAGTTGGCTGTAGCCAGTTGGCTGTAGCTGGCCCCCAGATCAAGGCCGAAGACGGGATACAACCGTCCGCGCACCGACCGAAGCCAGCCCTCTTGCTCCTTGACCCCGGCGATCTGCTGCTGAAGCTCAGGGTCGTTTTGTACGGCCAGGGACAGTGCCTGCTCGAGGTTGACCCGAAGCCGTTGCTCAATGGTGACCTCGCCGGGTTGTTGCGGCAGTGCCGAAGCAGCTGGCGCAGGCAGTTGTGGCAACGGCCCCGGCTGCTGCGCGCGGCCGGGTTCAAGCCAGAGCTGATCCAGGCGATCAACGTCGCGGGCATATGCCGCAAAACTGCGCATCAAGGGTTTGAGCGCAGGAGGCGGAGGCGTTTGAGCCCTGGCTCCTGCGGAGGCCCACAGCAGCGCAGTGATCGCGATGGGCAGGTGACGCCGAGCCATGCCCATCGATCAGTTCTGCAACATCATCCCTGCTTCAGCCAGGCCGCGGCATCACAGGCGTGATACGTGAGGATCAGATCAGCCCCGGCGCGCCTGAAGCTCAGTAGGGTCTCGAGCACCACAGCACGCTCGTCGATCCAGCCGTTCTGGGCGGCGGCCTTGACCATGGCGTACTCGCCGCTGACGTTGTAGGCGGCGATGGGCAACTCCGTCTCGCCGCGCAGGCGGTGAATGATGTCGAGATAGGCCAGGCCCGGCTTGACCATCAGGATGTCCGAGCCTTCCTGCTCATCCAGCTGGGCTTCGGTGATGGCCTCACGGGCATTGGCCGGATCCATCTGATAGGTGCTCTTGTCCTTGGGGATCGGCTTGCCGGCAGCCGCGCGGGGCGCTGAATCGAGCGCCTCCCGAAAGGGGCCGTAGTAGGCGCTGGCGTATTTGGCCGTGTAGCTGATGATCCCGACGTGCTCGAAGCCCTCCTCATCGAGGGCTTCACGGATCGCCCCAACACGGCCATCCATCATGTCGCTGGGGCCGATCAGATCGGCGCCGGCCCTGGCCTGGGCCACCGCCTGCTTGCACAGGATCGCGACGGTCTCATCGTTGAGCACGATGCCCTCGTCGCTGACGAGGCCGTCATGGCCATCACAGCTGTAGGGATCAAGCGCGACATCGGTCATGATCGCCATGCCGGGATGCACCTCCTTGAGCCGGCGAATGGCCCGCGGGATCAGCCCGTGCTCGTTGAAGCACTCGGCGCCGTCTTCTGTTTTGAGGCCATCAGCCACCTTGGGGAAGAGCACAACGCAGCGGATGCCGAGATCCCAGGCGCGGCCGACCTCATCGATGAGCCCTTCGAGGCTCCAGCGCTGGGCACCGGGCATGGCGCCAATCGGCTCATTGCCGGCCCCTTCATGCACAAACAGGGGATAGATGAAATCTGTCGGAGCCAGGCAGGTCTCGCGAACCAGCGCCCGCAGGGCAGGGGTGCGGCGCAGCCGGCGCGGGCGGTAGGTGAGCTCCATGGGGCCCAAAAAGCTTGGCGGATCCTACGGAGTGCCGCGCCCAGCCTGGCTTAAAGCCGGGCTGCGCTGAGCCAATCGACTCGCGGATCATGGCTGCGGCTGGCGCGCAGCTGTTCGAGCAAATCACGCTCCTGATCGCTGAAGCGTTCAGGCAGCTTGAGCACAGGGGTGAGCAGCAGATCGCCGCGCCCGCCCTTGAGGGGCCAGCCCTTGCCCTTGAGCCTCAAGCTGCGGCCAGGCGTCATGCCAGGCGGAACCTGCACCGATGCCACACCATCGGGCGTGGCCACCTGCACCTCCCCGCCCAGAGCGAGCTCATCAAGGCTCAAGGGCAGATCAGCCCTCAGCTGCTCACCATCGAGTTTCCAGACGGCATGGTCCTGCAGCTGCAGGTTGAGGTAGAGATCGCCGCGACGGCCCGTACCGGGCTGCAAATTGCCCTTGTCCTTGAGGCGCAGCCTGCTGCCGCTCTTGACCCCTGGCGGAATCCGCACCTGAACACGCTCGTCATTGACCGCCAAGGTGCGCTCGCAGCCATGGAAGGCTTCGGCAAAGGTCAACGTGATCGTGGCCTCAGCATCCAGGTTGATGGCTGCTGTGCGTCCACCCTGAGCCGCTGCTCCAGGGAAGCCGCCGCCAAAGCCACCCGGGAAACCTGAGGCAAACCCGAACCCACCGGGGGCAGCCCCGAAACCAGCACCAGCGGGACCGCCGGGGCCACCGAAGCGGCCCAGAAGATCATTGATGAAGTCGTCGAAATTGCCATAACGGCCAAAATCGACGTCAAATCCTGCTGGGCCAGCCCCACCGCTCTGGTTCCAGTACTGGCCAAACTGCTCGTAGCGCTGCCGTTTCTGAGGATCAGAGAGGACCTCATAGGCCTCGCTGATGTCCTTGAACTTGGCTTCGGCGTTTTGGTCGTTGGGATTGACGTCGGGGTGGTACTGGCGGGCCAGCTTGCGAAAGGCACGCTTAATGGTGTCGGCATCGGCACCGCGCTCGACACCGAGCACCTGGAAATAATCGCGGTAGCCGTTGACTGCCATAGCGCCAGTGTCTCAGCAGAGCAGGGATGCTGGCAGCCGTGCAGGTGGGCGGAAGCCCGAACGCTTGCCTTTCCTCACAAGCTGCTGCGCTGGCCACCCAGTGCCCGTATCTTGCGATGCACTTCGGAGCGACGATGCAGCGCCCTGCCCAGAGCCGTTCAGTCGCTTTGATCGCGCTCACGCTGGTGGCTCTCGGGGCAATTGCCACCGCCAGTGCCAAGGATCAACGCGCCAAATCCCCAGACCTGGTTGCTGCCGCGCCAAAGCCAGGACGCGCGCAGGTCGACCTCGACAAGCTGCCCGCCTCGAGCGCTGATCAACTGGCGCTGAGCCGTCATCTCAAAGAGATCGGTGCTCTGTTCTATGGGGCTTGGTGGTGTCCAGCCTGCACCCGCCAGAAAGCCCTGTTCGGCCGGCAGGGCAGCCAGCAGCTTCCCTATGTGGAATGCGACAGACAACCCAGTGATCGCGACGTCTGCATCGCCGCGCAGATCAAGGCCTTCCCCACCTGGGAGCTCAAGGGCAAAGAACGCTTGGTGGGGGTGCAATCACTCGATGAATTGAAGAGCTGGAGCGGCTACCCAACCAAGCGATGACCCCCCGGCGAAGGCTCAACTCGAAGCCATGCAATAACGGCATAAGCCAGTCAAGGCAAGGCATTCAGCTCCAAAAAGGGGTGTTGGATTCTCCAAAACCTTGATAGGAGTGGTCTAATTGGGCAACTCAGATTGATGCCCCGTGCTCAAGCGCAAACTGCTGACCGCCGTAACGACTGCTGTTGTTGCAGTGCCACAATTGTTCGTGGCGGCTTCGGCTGTTGTGTTGGAAGGAACCTGCGACGGACCCCAGCGCTGCGTTGTCAATGTCGAAGGCGACACCATCTCAACAAGCCGTGGGCTTCAGATCAAAAGCGACCACATCATCGGCTGGAGCTTCGTCAATGACGCCAACCGCGGCGGCATCCTGTTCCGCCCTCGCAACGAGGACTATCGGATCCTGATCAAGTACTTCGACGAGAACGGCAAGCGTCAGCTGAGCCAGATTGGCTTCTTCAATTTCAAATCAGCACAGGCGTTGGTGAGCGCTCTGGAGCTGACCAGCGGTCTGGCGCCTAATCACGATCAGGCTGGTGCCACCACCAAGTGCACGGCCATCGGCAAAGATTCGGGCTCTGGCACAAGTTCCGGGACGGTGCCTGCTGCCGAGGCCGCCGGGGCTCTGTGGGGCACTGGCATCGGCGCGCTGATCGGCGGCGGCCTGGGCAATGTGATCGCCCCAGGCGTGGGCGGCGCACTGGGAGCAGGAATCGGCGCAGCTGCGGGTCAATCGCTGGAAGGCAGCTCCGGCAACTTCAATCTCAAGCGCAATGTGATGAGCGAGGTGCGCATGACGCCGGCCACAGCGAAACCATTCTTCGACGGCTCGTTCGTCAAGCGCAATGAGTGCATCGATCAGCCCACTGCCCCGACCACCAATGTGTTTGTGACCGGCCCCCTGCCGATCAAGACCAGCAAATAGAGGCTGGCCTGAGCCGCTCAACACCTGAGGACTTCATGTGATTGACACCAGGCCCCTGGCGGCTGGATTGCTGAGCCTTGTCTGCAGCGAGCCGTGTTTTGCGCAATGGCAGAACATGGCTCCTCTCCCTGCGGGGAGCAGCTGGCTTCCTAGCGCTCTGCAGCCTTACAACCCGGCATCAGGGTTGAAGGATCTGCTGCCCAGCCTCAAAGGTCAGCGGTCAACTGGCAAAGCACAGCCGCAACAACGCACCTATCCCTTTAGGCCCGGCAACTATCCAACTACGGCCAACACACGCAAGCGCACCTTAAAGGTCGGCCCCTGTGCCCTTCCGTTCATGGAAAATTGCGTGGTGAGCCCCTATGTGAGCGCGGCTTTTTCGATCTCGTCCAACAATGGAATTGGCGCCTCAGCAAGCAGCACGACGTCCTACACAAATGTTGGCGGCATCAACAATCTCAACGTCTCATCGACATCGAACAACAGTTTCACGACCGGATCCAGCAGCACAGCCGGAGCCGACTTCTCGATCGGATACGACCTGGGAGGGATCCGTACAGAGTTGAACTATGCCTTTACAACAGGAAACACCAGCAGCACGAATCTATTTGGTTCAGGTACAGATATTTACGATGTCAGCGGAGTCAGAAATGGAACAGCTACGTCAAATGCTTCGGCAACAATAACGCCTCTTTCATTCACGCGACAGAGCCTGCTTTTCAACACAGCTATTGACATACCAACAGGCACTCGTTTCATTCCTTACATTGGCGGAGGCATCGGCGCAGCCTGGCTCTCCATTGGGGCCATCAACCAAGAGACAAGCGATCTTTGTGGCCAGGCACGAGTTGGCAACTGTCCGGCCATCCTCCGCACCAATGGAGGAACAGGGACTGCGTTAGCCGCGCAAGCAAAAGCGGGACTCTCCTATCTCATCAACCTCAGAACCATCATGTTTCTTGAGGCGGTCTATGACTACACAGGATCCGTCACAATCGGAAATTTGAATCTAAACTCATTCAGTCAATACTCCGGCAAGCTTGGTGTCCGCTACCGCTTTTAGCGCCCAAGCGGCCAGGCCAGAATCCCCATCACCTTTGACATCATGCGACGCCTCTTCTTGTTGATCATCGCTGCGCTGCCGGTGCCAGCACTGGCAGCGCCGGCGACAACCAAAGCAGTGATTCCCGCCGACCTTGAGGCTCAAGTCGCTCAAGGCCGCGACCACTGCCGTAAAGCGGTTTATCGCTATTACTCACAGATTCCGATGGGGCCTAAGCGTGGTTTCTCCATCAGCGATGTCAATGTTGAAGTGAATCCGATCGTGTTGGATCGCCTGGCCAAGTACGCCAGCGCCAAAGAGGCCATTCGCTCGGCAGGCATCTCGTATCTCTGGTCGGTGGAGGTTCAGAACTCACGCGGCCATTGCGATCTTCCGCCCAGCGAGCGCACCCTGATCAAGGCTGAGCCCTTCTTTGAGCAGGCCGAGAAGCAGCCGCGGATCGTGTTCAGCGACTGGGAGCCCAAGTAATCACGGGCCACCCCTCTGAGCAAATCCACGACCAGATCTGGGATGATCAGGCTCTGGCAACGGCGGTTGCACCAGACAGCTTGGCGCTAGAGCCCGATCCACATGTCAATCACCGGATTCGTTGATGCCCTGCCTGGCCTGATCAGCCAGGCTGTCGAGACCAATCCGCTGCTGGGCTATCTGGTGATCGGGCTGGTGATGCTGCTTGAGAACGTGATCCCGCCGATCCCGTCAGAGGTGGTGATGCCTCTGGCGGGGTTCCTGGTGCACGAGGGCAAACTGGAGCTGATTCAGGCTGTGCTGGCGGGACTGATCGGCACGGTGCTGGGCGCCTGGTTCTGGTACGGCATTGGCCGGCTGGTCAATGAAGAGCAGCTGGAGCGTTGGCTGGAGCGTCATGGTCGCTGGCTGGGGATCAGCGCCAACGATCTCGGCCGCAGCCGCCGTTGGTTCAACCGCCATGGCGCAGCTCTGGTGTTCTGGGGGCGGGTGATTCCCGGTGTGCGCACCCTGATTTCGGTGCCGGCAGGCATTGAATTGATGCCGCAGCGCTCCTTCCTGGCCTGGACCACTGCCGGCAGCCTGCTGTGGGTGCTGATCCTCACCGTGACCGGGCAGCTTCTGGGCGCGGGCTACAAGAAGGTAGCCGGCTGGATCGAACCGTTTGCAGACCTGATCAAAGTGATGATCGTGGTGGCGCTGGCAGCCAGCTTGGTGTGGCTACTGCTGAAGGTGATTCAACAAGCACGCCGCGCTGATTCTTGAACCCAAAGCATCGACATCGTGGTTCATTCTTTAACCAAGCGTGGCTACTGTCACAGCGTTAGGAGACCCACAATGGGGCGCAACACCATGCGAGTTCTGGTTTCAATCGCTTCGGTCGCGATGGCATCCCTGGCAATGCCTGCCCAGGCCATGAACCTCAGCGATGCCTGCGCACGGTTTGCCAGCAAACTGAATGCGGCGGTACAAGCTGGCAACACCGCCAAAGCTCAGGAGATCTATCAAGTTGGTTCACAACGCATCGCCAGCAATTTCAACGGCGCCACCTGCCCCAACGTCCAGCCGCCTGCCTCCAGCCAATGATTGGCCGATGCCAATCGCAGGTGATGGATACACCCTGCAGGCGCAGCATTCCTGCTGTCTACGTTCAATGCATGAAAAAGCCCCCGCAGAAGCGGAGGCTTTGCTTTAACGAAACCCGCGGGTAGCTGGTGTTACTTGGCAGCCTTGCTCAGGATGCTCACGAGGCTCTTGGCGATGTGGAACAGAGCAAAGAATTTGAACGACAGAAAGCCACCGTTGACTTCCTGGAGGTTTGCATCATTCAGCTCTTGAACGTCGGCGGTCTGCAGGGTGTAGGTGGTGGTGGTCATGGTGTTGGGGGTGTGAGGTGGTGTCCCTTGTGGAACGTGAACACAGCATCTCCGCGATCCATGGCCGTCTCAAGCGACAACTGTCGGGTTATGCAGCAATACGCCTGAAAGCCCCCTCCAGCAGAACGCTCAAGAAATTAAAGATGCCGCGACCTGCCTACTCAGCCCGCTCCATCGAAAAGCCCAACCTCTTGGAGCACTTGCTTAAAAGGGGCCTTCCAGCCCCCGCGAGTCATTTGGGTGATAAGGCTGACTTCACCCCATCTCCCTTAAGAGTGTCAGGCGGCCACAGGGGCGGTCTGACGGGAGAAACGAACGATGTTGTTCGCTGTTACGTGTGTGCTCTGACCGAGCAGGCTTCAGTCACCCTCCTCATACCCCGTCGAAACCATTGCAGCCCCGTGGGTGGGGGGAATGGAGCTGAGCGGAATCGAACCGCTGTCCGAAGCACTGGTGTGAGCCACCTAGTCCGGCCGAAACCGGACCTGTTCAGTGTGGCAGAAAACCAATGGAATGATCGGGGTGGGCAATCCCGTACAGCCAGACAAGGTTGAGGTTGACTGAAGCGATGCGCCCGCTGCTCCACACCATCGCCGTCGTGCCGCCCGGGCTGGAAGAGGCCGCCGCGGCCGAACTGGTGGAGCTGGGGGCTGAACAACCGAGACTGCTGCGAAGGGCGGTTGGGTTCGACTGCGACAAGGCCACCTTCTACCGGGTGCACCTACGGGCGCGGCTGCCGTTTCGGCTTCTGCGGGAGCTCGCCACCTTTCCCTGCCACAGCCGCGATGAGCTGTACGACGGGATCCAGCGGGCCATCGACTGGGAGCACTGGCTACCGCCCGAGCACAGCTTCCGGGTCGATGCCACGGGCAGCGCACCTGGCCTCAACCACAGCCACTACTGCGCCCTGCAGGTCAAGAACGCACTGGTCGACTGGCAGCGCAGCCGCTGGGGGGCGCGCTCCTCGGTTGATCTCGAGCAGCCCGATCTGAGCCTGCACCTGCACCTGGGTGGGGGCATGGCCAGCCTGAGCGTCGACGGCGCAGGGGCCAGCCTGCACCGTCGCGGCTACCGGCCCGCCATGGGGCTGGCCCCCTTGAAGGAGAACCTGGCAGCCGGGCTGATCCGGCTGACGGGCTGGGATGGCACGGTGCCCCTGGCCGACCCGATGTGCGGCAGCGGAACCCTGTTGATCGAAGCCGCCGCCATGGCCCTGGGCCGCGCCACAGGCCTCGATGCCAGTGGCCAGCCCCGCGATCTTGCCCTGCGGCGGTGGCACGATTTCGAGAGCGGGGTGTGGCAGCAGGAGCTCGAGGCAGCCAACCGCGAGCGCCGCGACGCCCTCCCAGACGGCCGCTCCCTGAACGCTGTGGTGGGAAGCGATGCCGATTCAGCGGTGATCGAGCAGGCCCGGGCCAATGCCGATGCCGCCGGAGTGCGCCCCTGGTTGACGCTGCACAACGGCCACTGCCGCGACTTTGAACCCCCGCCGGGCCAGGGAATCCTGGTCTGCAATCCGCCCTATGGCGAACGCATCGGCAGTGGTGACGATCTCGAGCAGCTCTACGGCGATCTTGGCGCCATGGCCAAAGAGCGCTGCAGCGGTTGGACCCTGTGGCTGCTGAGCGGCAACCCCGAGCTCACCGGCGCCCTGCGCATGAAAGCCAGCCGCCGCATCCCCGTGAGCAATGGCGGCATCGACTGCCGCTGGCTGCGCTACGAGATTCGCTGAACCCAGGCTCAGCGCCCCAGCAGCGCTCGGGTGGTTTTGCTGATGCCGGCCGTGGTCTGGGGCAGATAGGGCCCCTTGAGCAGCTGGCCGCCGACGCGCACGAACACACCGGCCAGCACCAGATCAAGGGCCGCCAGCACCAGGGCTGAAACGATCCAGCTCAGGCCCTGGTGCTGGTGCAGCCACAGCAGCAGCGCCAACTCGGCGCTGATCAGGGCCAGGGTCAGCAGGGCCAAGGCGCCGCTCACAAACAGGGCACCGCTGATCAAGCGACGCTTTTCGCGATCGGCTTCCTGCAAGGCCATGCGCACGTGCAGGTCCATGACCGAGGTCATCAACGCCCCGACACGGCCTGCCGCCCCTCGGGCCACACCCGAGGCCGTTGCCGCAGGCCTGGGGCTGGCAGGAGTGTTGGCTGAATCGGATTCGGCGCTCATCGGTTCGGATCGCTCAGGTCAGGTGCGCAGACAGAGGGTGTCAACCCGAACGCCGGCCCGAGGCCAGCATCAGACCCAGCAGCACGCCGACGCTGCCGGCCAGACCGATCGCCAGCAGTGGGCGCTCGCGCACGGGTTGTTCGATGCGGGGCCGCAGATTGGCATTGAGCTCATCGAGCAGGTCTTCGAGCTGCTGCTCGAGCGGCTCGAGCACATCGGCAAGGCGATGGGTCTGTTGGCCGGCCACCTGCAGCAGGTCCTGCAGCTGCAGGGTGACCGCAGACACGGTCTTACCGGTCTGCTCGGCGATCACCTCGGCCACGTCATCGAGGCTGCCTCTGGTGGCCTCCAGGGTCTGCCGGGCCACCTCGGGCCACTCGCGCTGAATGGTGGGAAGGAGGGCCTCGAAGCGCTCCCTGAATTGCTGCTGGGCAGTGCTAGATGCGGTGGCGGTATGCGGGTCCATTGGCAGCCCCTGGTGCACACAAGTTAAGGAGGGACTTGAAGTGGGGAAACCCTCCGCTACATTTCTGCTGCTCGGCGTTCGGGCCTGTTGGTTCACATCAATCAGGTCGAACTCAGCCACTTCAAGTCGTTCGGCGGATCGATGTCGATCCCGCTCGAGCAGGGCTTCACGGTGGTGACAGGGCCCAACGGCTCGGGCAAGAGCAACATCCTCGATGCCGTGCTGTTCTGCCTGGGCCTGGCCAGCAGCCGCGGCATGCGGGCTGAGCGCCTGCCCGACCTGATCAACAGCGCCGTGCTCAAGAGCGGCCGCGCTGCCGAAACGGTCGTGAGCGTGCGCTTCGACCTGAGCGACTGGCAGCCCGATGAGGCCGAAGCAGGCCTCGAGCCCCCCAGCGAAGGGCCCTGGATCAAACCAGGGCAAACCGAATGGACCGTGAGCCGCAAGCTGCGGGTGGCACCCGGCGGCACCTACGCCAGCAGCTTCAGCGCCGACGGCGAACCCTGCAACCTGCAGCAGCTGCAGACCCAGCTGCGGCGTCTGCGGGTCGACCCCGAGGGCAGCAACGTGGTGATGCAGGGGGATGTGACCCGCATCGTCTCGATGAGCGCCCGCGATCGGCGCGGCATCATCGACGAATTGGCCGGCGTGGCCCTGTTCGATAGCCGCATCGAGCAGACCCGCGGCAAGCTCGACGCCGTGTACGAGTCGCAGGAGCGCTGCGGCATCGTGCAGCAGGAGCTGCTGGCCTCGCGCGCCAAGCTCGAGCGCGACTGTGCCCGCGCCCGCACCTACCAGGAGCTCAGGCAGCGCCACAGCACCGGCCGGCTGCAGGAGCAGGTGCTGGTGTTTGAAGAGGCTCAGCGACAGCTTGAGCAGCTGGGGCGCCGCCAGCTGGCCCTCAGCCAACAGCAGAGCAGCACCAGCAGCGCCATCGACACCGCTAAAGCGCAGCTCGGCGAGGCCAACCAAACGCTGGAGGCGCTGCAGGCCGAGGTGCGCGCCCTAGGCGAAGACAAGCTGATCGCCGTGCAGGCCGAGCTGGCCGGGCTTGAGGCCAGCGGCCGCGAACTGGCCCGCCAGGCCGACAAGCACCAACGTGATGCCGAAGAGCTGCAGCGCCAGCGCCATGAACTGGCCCGCCAGCAGGGCGAGCTGCGCAGCCAGCAGCAGGCCCTGAGCACGGCCGATGACGCCGCTGACCTGCAACACGCCGAAGCGGCCTGCACAACGGCTGAGGCGGCCGTTGAGCTGTCGCGCCGCCGCCTGGGCGAGGTGGCCGGCCGCTCAGGCAGCTGGCTCGAAGCGCAAAAACAGCGCAGCCAACAGCGTCAGCAGATCGCCGAGCAGCTGAGCCCCCTTGAGGCCGAACAGCAGCAGCTGCTCGAGCGCCTGCGCCAGCAGCACGAGCGCCTGGCCGAGCTCAGCGACGAGGCCAGCAGCGAACTGAGCAGCAACCAGAGCGCCCAGGAGCAGCTGGCCAGCGTCGATGGCGAATGGCAGAGCGTGCTGCAGGCCCTGCAGAGCGCCCAGCAGCAGGTGCAGGAGCTGGCCGAAGAGCTGGCCCTGCAGCAGCGCACCCGCAGCCGGCTCGAGCAGGAGCAGGCCACGCTGGAGCGTGAGATCGCCCGCCTCGACAGCCGCCGCGAAACCCTGCAGGAAAGCCGCGGCACCGGGGCCCTGCGGGTGCTGCTCGAAGCAGGACTCGACGGCATCCATGGCCCTGTCGCCCAGCTCGGCGAGGTCGACGAACGCCTGCGCGTGGCGCTCGAGGTGGCCGCGGGCGCCCGCCTGGCCCAGGTGGTGGTCGATGACGACCGCATCGCCGCACGGGCGATCGAGCTGCTCAAACAAAAACGTGCCGGCAGGCTCACCTTTTTGCCGCTCAACAAAATCCGCGGCAGCGCCAGCGCCAGTGGGGCTGCAGCGTTGCAGCGTGGTGGGGCCGCCTCAGGCGGCGCTGGCCTGATCGGCAAGGCCGTCGATCTGGTGCGCTACGAACCGGTCTACGCCGAGGTGTTCCGCTACGTGTTCGGCGACACGCTGGTCTTTGACAACCTGGCCAGTGCCCGCAGCGAGCTTGGCCGTCACCGCGCCGTCACCCTCGATGGCGAGCTGCTCGAGAAGACCGGCGCGATGACCGGCGGCAGCCTGCAGCAGCGCAGCGGCCAGCTGGGCTTTGGCCGCAGCAGCGACGGCGATGATGCGGCCCCGCTGCGCCAACGACTGCTCGAGCTGGGCGAGAGCCTGGTGGCCTGCCAGCGGCGTGAAGCCGAGCTGGGCCAGCAGCTTGAGCG
>Ga0208048_1000827_pt1 | contig 16368 bp, 14 predicted proteins | sample Malawi_45m_30L_FD_184163 | JGI IMG/M metagenome (GOLD analysis project Ga0208048, IMG submission 184163) | Freshwater microbial communities from Lake Malawi, Central Region, Malawi to study Microbial Dark Matter (Phase II) - Malawi_45m_30L... | ecosystem: Environmental > Aquatic > Freshwater >...
GTACATAACGTACGGCAAGGGGGTCCCAACAACGCCAGCGGAATTTTTATCGAGAGCAAAAGCCTACGCCGCAACGAATGGGGCCCCACAGCTACGCTCACTTTGCGTTCATTAATGCAACCGTCGTATCCAACATACGGTTACTAAAGCCCCATTCGTTGTCATACCAAGACGAGACTTTGACGAGTCGTCCGGAAACTTTGGTGAGCGTGGCGTCAAAGTTGGACGATGCCGGATTATGGTTGTAATCAATCGATACCAACTGATCGGTGTTGTAAGTCAAGACACCATGCAATGCACCATCAGCCGCTTTTTTCATGATGGCGTTGACTTCGTCAACACTAGTGTCCCGCGCTGCGATAAAGGAAAGATCCACCACCGATACATTGATTGTCGGCACCCGAATCGCATAACCATCGAGCTTACCGTCGAGTTCAGGTAGTACCAGACCTACCGCTGCCGCAGCACCGGTTTTAGTCGGAATCATGGACATGGTTGCCGAGCGTGCACGACGCAAATCTTCGTGCATGACATCCGTCAGTACCTGATCATTGGTGTAGGCATGCACAGTGGTCATCAAGCCGTTCAATACACCAATCTTGTCGTTGAGCGGTTTGACCAGTGGTGCTAGGCAGTTAGTCGTGCATGAAGCGTTCGAGATCACGGTGTGGGCTGATTTCAGCACCGACTGATTGACGCCATACACCACGGTCGCATCGACGTCCTTGCCGCCCGGTGCAGAAATAATGACCTTCTTGGCGCCGCCTTTTAAATGCGCTGACGCTTTTTCTTTGGAAGTGAAATAGCCGGTGCACTCCAGCACCACATCAACACCGAGTTCACCCCAAGGGATTTGCGCTGGATCGCGCTCTGCAAAGACGCGAATCTTGTCGCCATTGACGATCATGGTGTCTCCCTCTACCGTCACCGTACCGGGAAACTTGCCGTGCGCCGTGTCATAGCGCGTCAAATGCGCATTGGACTCGGGCTTACCCAGATCATTAATCGCAACAATTTGGATATCGTTCTTTTTTCCACCTTCATAGTGAGCACGCAACACGTTGCGGCCAATCCGGCCGTAACCATTGATGGCAACTTTGATGGTCATTCAGTTCTCCTGATAGCGATGGTTGTTAACCGTACCTGTTCAGATCAGTGCAAGACCGACCTGACCGCAGCCACCACGCGATCGGTGGTGAAGCCGAAATAGTTGAATAGAGCACTCGCGGGTGCCGACTCGCCAAAGCTGTCGATACCAATGACTTTACCGTCCAGCCCAACATACTTGAACCAGAAATCAGTCACGCCCGCTTCGACCGCCACCCGCGGCATACCTTTCGGCAAAACACTGGCCTGGTAGTTGGCGTCTTGACGGGCGAATACATCGACAGAGGGCATCGATACGACTCGAACTGACACACCGTCGGCGGCAAGCTGCTCGGCTGACTTAAGCGCTAACTCAATCTCGGAGCCCGTAGCAATGATGATCGCCTTGGCACCCGCAGCATCACGCAGCACATAGGCGCCACGCGCAATCAGATTCACTTGTGCGGGATCTCTCTCAACGAAAGGCAAGTTTTGACGTGAAAAAATCAGCGTGCTGGGACCATCATGCCGTTTGACTGCTTCAGCCCAAGCCACTGCCGATTCCACGGTATCGCACGGGCGCCAATTATCAAGATTCGGAATCAGTCGCAGGCTGGATACATGCTCAACTGATTGATGCGTTGGCCCATCTTCACCCAATCCGATCGAGTCATGCGTAAACACGAACAAAGTGCGTTGCTTCATCAACGCAGCCATTCGTAATGCATTACGGCTGTAATCGGAAAACGTGAGGAAGGTGGCTCCAAAAGGTATGAAGCCCCCATGCAGTGCCACGCCATTCATGATGGCACTCATGCCGAATTCGCGTACACCGTAATTGATATGGTTACCCGGCTGTCCGGCGCGCAATGCAACGCACTCCTTCCAATTGGTGAGATTGGATCCGGTCAGATCGGCCGAACCGCCGAGAAATTCAGGCAGCGCGGCAGACAGTGCTTGAATCGCGTTTTGGCTAGCCTTGCGGGTGGCAATGGTTTCCTTCTTCTCGATACAAGCCGCGATCATGGCGCTGACTGTTTGATCAAATGTCGCCGGTAAATCACCCTTCATGCGGCGCTCGAACTCTGCGGCATCTGCCGGAAATTGCGAGCGATACGCTGCGAACATGTCGGCCCATGCAGATTGCAGTGTCTTGCCGCTTGCTTTGGCGTCCCAAGCAGCATAGACCGGTGCCGGAATTTCAAAGGGTGGATGAGACCAACCGATGGCAGCGCGCGTCGCTGCGATCTCTGCGTCGCCCAAGGCAGCACCATGTACTTTGTCGGTACCCTCCATGTTCGGCGCGCCCTTGCCGATCACGGTCTTGCAGCAGATTAGGGTTGGCTTGCTTGACAGTTTGGCCTTCGCAATCGCGGCATCGACCGCGGCCACGTCATGACCATCCACTTTCGGCATGACGTTCCAGCCGTACGCCTCGAATCGTTTGGGCGTGTCGTCTTTGAACCAACCGTCGACGTCGCCGTCGATGGAGATACCGTTATCGTCATACAGCACGATCAGCTTCGAGAGCCCCAAGGTACCTGCCAACGAGCACACTTCGTGGCTGATCCCTTCCATCAGGCAGCCATCACCCAAGAACACATAGGTGTGGTGATCAACGATCTTGAAGTCAGGTTTATTGAAGCGCGCAGCCAGTAACCATTCTGCCAGCGCCATACCGACTGCATTCGCAATTCCCTGCCCGAGTGGGCCGGTGGTGGTCTCGATGCCGGCCGTGATGCCAACTTCAGGGTGACCCGGCGTCTTGGAATGTAGTTGGCGGAAATTTTTCAACTCGTCCATCGGCAAGTCGTAGCCCGCCAAATGGAGTAACGCGTAGTGAAGCATGGAGCCATGTCCGTTCGACACCACAAAGCGATCGCGGTCGGCCCACGTGGGGTCAGCCGGGTTGTGCCGTAAATGCCTGGACCACAAAGCAACCGCGATTTCAGCCATGCCCATCGGCATGCCGGGGTGACCTGAGTTGGCCTTTTGTACTGCATCCATTGCCAACGCGCGAATCGCGTTCGCCATACTGCGGGTGTCTTGGGAGGTAGTCATGTTGGCAAGCCGGGCTGGATTAGACGGCCGCCGGCGGCAGGAGCGCAGACCGGTGGAAAAGCGCGCGATTTTACCAGACCACCTCAGCCCACTTACAATCAGCGCAGGCCACAACCCGTGGCCATCGCGACTCACTTGAACATGCCCCGCTTTTATTTTGATCATGCGCTTGAGGTCGGCACTCAGTTCGAGTTACCGGCGGATATCGCTCGCCACATCGGCGTACTTCGATTGAAGGTCGGCGATGTTGTTACCCTGTTTAATGGCCGGGGCGGCGAGTTTGCTGGAACGCTCACCTTGGTCGACAAGCACCGAGCGATTGCGCACATCAAAACTTTTGATGCACGAGAAGCCGAACCTGGGCACGCGCTGACGCTGGCGCAGGCGCTGCCCGAGGCAGGCAAGATGGACTGGGTGATCGAGAAAGCTGTCGAGCTCGGTGTAACCACCGTCCAACCGCTGATCGCGGCGCGCTCGGTAGTGCGCCTGTCTGAAGAGCGCGCAGATAAAAAGCTGATGCATTGGCGCGCTGTTGTTGCTGCTGCATCAGCGCAATCTGGACGTAATCGGCTGCCCTCGGTCGCGACACCGATCCCGTTGACGAGCTGGATCGCGCAGCACGATCTGCACCCGCGCATCTTGTTGTCGCCACGCGCTCAACAGTCACTGGCTGATTGGGCCAGACATCGTCCCGCACAACCCGTCACTTTGATTGTCGGCCCCGAGGGCGGGCTGAGTGAAGCGGAGGAACAGCTGGCGATCGCGCGCGGCGCGATCTGTCTGTCGATTGGTAGCCGGGTACTCAGAACCGAAACCGCCGGTATCGCAGCATTGGCCGCCCTGCATGCGCTCTGGGGCGAGTTCTGAGCGCTCAGAGACCCGCTCGAAAGTCTCTATAATCGAGGGTTTTCACTGAGGCGGCAGTTGATAGCCCAACCATGAGAGTTTTCCGCGGACTTCCCAACGCTGAATCGCGCCGTCCTTGCGCATTGACCATCGGTAATTTCGATGGCGTTCATCGTGGTCATCGCGCGCTGCTCGAGAAACTCTCTACGGCAGCCGCCCGTTTGAAGGTAGAGACGGCTGTGATGACCTTCGAGCCGCACCCGCGTGAGTACTTCGCGCAAATCTCGGGTGATGAATCGCGTGCGCCACGCAGAATCGCTAACCTGCGCGACAAATTGCAATCACTGTCCGATTGCGGTGTGGATCGCGTGATTGTCGAGCACTTCAATGGCTCGTTTGCCGCGCAACCCGCGGAGCGTTTTATCAAAGATATCCTTGTTGATGGCTTGCATGTGAAGTGGCTGATTGTCGGTGACGACTTTCGCTTCGGAGCAAAACGCTTGGGCGACCTGGCGATGCTGCAATCTGCCGGACAGCGGCTTGGCTTTGAGGTGGTTGCACTGCCGACCGTGACACATAACGACACGCGAATTTCTTCGTCTGCTGTGCGCGCCGCGTTGCTGGCTGGCGATCTGGATCAAACCCGTGAGTTACTCGGTCACCCGTATGCAATCTCTGGCCATGTACTCCACGGTCGCAAGCTCGGGCGTAGCATTGGCTTTCCAACCTTGAATTTGAGAATTGCACATCGTCGCCCGGCGCTATCCGGCATCTTCGTCGTCAAAGTACATGGATTGGCTGATCATGCTTTGCCTGCGGTGGCAAGCCTTGGTGTCAGACCCACTGTAGAAGACAACGGCCGCGTGCTGCTGGAAGTACATCTGTTTGACTTTGCTGCCGACTGCTACGGCAAATTGATTCACGTCGAATTTTTGAAGAAATTACGCGACGAGGAAAAATACGATGATCTGCAAAGTCTGACGCAGGCCATCGAAACCGATGCGCGCAACGCCCGCGCCTATTTTGCCGACAAAGTCGCTTGAGCCATATTCACTTCTGACCCAACCTGCCCCCTTCATGTCTGATCAAAGCAAGAAGCCTGAAAGTAAGTACCCAGTCAACATGACCGAGACCGCGTTCCCGATGCGCGGCGATCTCGCCAAGCGTGAGCCGCAATGGGTCGCCACATGGCAGAAAAAAGCTTTGTACCAACGCATTCGTCAGGCCTCAGTGGGACGACCCAAGTTCATCTTGCACGACGGCCCGCCGTATGCCAATGGCGATATTCATATCGGCCATGCGGTGAACAAAATTTTGAAAGACATGATCGTCAAAACCCGTCAGCTGGGTGGGTTTGACGCACAGTATGTGCCCGGTTGGGATTGCCACGGCATGCCGATCGAGATTCAAATTGAAAAGCAATACGGAAAACATCTGCCCACTGCCGAGGTGCTCGCCAAATCGCGATCGTATGCCGCAGAGCAGATCGAGCGGCAGAAAAAAGACTTCATCCGCTTAGGTGTGCTGGGCGATTGGGATAAACCCTATCTCACGATGAGCCCGCGCAATGAGGCGGATGAAATCCGCGCGCTCGGCAAAATTCTTGAAAAGGGCTATGTCTACCGCGGGCTGAAGCCGGTCAACTGGTGTTTTGATTGTGGCTCGGCTTTGGCGGAAGCCGAGGTCGAATATCAAGACAAACGCGATCCGGCGATCGATGTCGGCTTTCCATTTGCTGAACATGAAAAAATCGCAAATGCTTTCGGTCTCGCATCACTGCCAACGCAAACAGGATTTTTGGTGATCTGGACCACTACGCCGTGGACCATACCCTCGAACCAAGCACTGAATATGCACCCGGAGTTTGACTATGCGCTGGTACAAACCGAGCGTGATGGCAAACCCATGCTACTGATTCTTGCCAACGCACTGGTTGAGAATTGCCTGCAACGATACGGCTTGGAAGGCAAGGTAATCGCGACCACGCAAGGCGAGCGTCTATCGATGGTGAAATTTCATCACCCGCTCGCCACCATAGACAAAGGCTACGATCGTCTGTCGCCGGTCTATCTGGGTGATTATGTGACTGCTGATTCCGGCACCGGCATTGTGCATTCTGCACCTGCGTATGGCCTTGAAGACTATGCATCATGCAAAGCGCATGGACTGCGTGATGATGAAATTCTCAGTCCGGTGATGGGTGATGGACATTTTGCTTCCAGCCTGCCGCTATTCGGCGGCATGACGATCTGGGAAGCATCAAAGCCGATTTGCGCTGCACTCGAGCAAGCAGGTGCGTTATTCAAACTGATCATGTTTGATCATAGCTACATGCACTGCTGGCGACATAAGACACCGATTGTTTACCGCGCCACGTCGCAATGGTTCGCCGCGATGGATCGACGACCCAATACAGGCGGCGCCAGCTTGCGCGAGACTGCATTGGCTGCCGTAGAAGCGACGCGTTTTTATCCGGCATGGGGCAAGGCACGACTACACGGCATGATCGCGAATCGCCCGGACTGGACACTATCTCGCCAGCGTCAGTGGGGCGTGCCGATGCCGTTTTTTGTACATAAAGAGACGGGTGAACTGCACCCGAATACGCCGGCACTGTTGGAGAAAGTTGCGCACCTGGTAGCGCAGCAAGGTATCGAAGCTTGGCATCAGATTGATCCGGCAGAGTTTCTGGGTACCGATGCCGAACAGTACGAGAAAAATCGTGACACGCTGGATGTCTGGTTCGATTCAGGCGCGACGCACTACACCGTTCTGCGTGGTTCGCATGCTGATTCACTGCAATTTCCTGCCGACTTGTATCTCGAAGGCTCTGACCAGCACCGCGGCTGGTTCCATTCCTCGCTGCTGACAGGGTCTATGCTGGATGGTCGTGCGCCCTACAAGGCATTACTAACGCACGGCTTTGTGGTCGATGGCGAGGGCAAGAAAATGTCCAAGTCCAAGGGTAATGTGGTGGCACCGCAAAAAGTATCTGACACCTTGGGCGCCGAAATTTTACGGCTCTGGGTCGCAGCGACTGATTACTCTGGCGAGCTATCCATCTCAGACGAGATTTTGAAGCGCGTGGTCGAAAGCTACCGCCGTATCCGGAACACACTACGCTTTCTGCTTGCGAACACCGCTGACTTTAACAGTCATACCGACGCCGTACCTATCGATCAGTTACTCGAAATCGATCGCTATGCGATTGCGCGCGTCGCGCAGTTGCAGGCAGAAATTCAGACGCATTTTGATGAATATGAGTTTCATCCAGTGGTAGCCAAGCTGCAGATGTACTGCTCGGAAGAGCTGGGCGGGTTCTACCTCGATGTACTGAAAGATCGTTTGTATACCAGCGGTGCTCAGTCGAGTGCGCGTCGTTCAGCGCAAACTGCGCTTTGGCATATCACGCATGCACTGCTGCGGCTGATGGCCCCCATACTTTCTTTTACCGCTGAAGAGGCGTGGGCGGTATTGACCAATGAAGAAAATTATCAGGCCGGTGGCGAGACAATATTCACGCAAACGTTTTATACCCTACCCGCCATTGCTGATAGCGCAGCGCTATTGCAGCGCTATGAATCGCTGCAGTTAATTCGCGCTGCGGTATTGAAGCAATTGGAAGAAGTACGCGCCTCGGGCGCCATCGGCTCATCGCTACAAGCCGAGGTTGAGATGCATGTCTCGGGTGACAAGCTGGCACTACTGCAGAGCTTTGGCGACGATTTAAAGTTTGTTTTGATTACCTCTGCAGCAATCGTCATTCCAGTAGCCGATGAGGCAGATGAAAAATTAATCGTCACACCATCAACACATAAAAAATGTGAACGGTGCTGGCATTACCGCGCCGATGTGGGCGTGGACCATCAGCATTCGAGTATTTGTGGTCGCTGCGTGGCCAATCTGTTCGGCCACGGCGAATCGCGCGTGATCGCCTGAATCAGGATTATTTGCATGGCAAAAAAATCAGGTGGCCTGCTCATGTGGCTAGGCATTGCGGTCATTATTGTATTGCTCGATCAGGTCACCAAGATCACCATGTCGCGCCTGCTGGTGTACGGCCAGTCGGAAGTGATGACCCCGTACTTCAATTTGGTGATGGTGTACAACCAGGGTGCTGCGTTCAGCTTTCTGGCGAACTCAGGCGGCTGGCAGCGCTGGTTCTTCAGTGGCTTGGCGTTCGTCGTTTCGCTAGCGATTATTTGGATGCTTTGGAAGAATGCATCACAGCGTCTGTTCTGCTGGTCGTTATCGCTCATCTTGGGCGGCGCAGTTGGCAACCTGATTGACAGACTGATCTACGGTCACGTCATCGATTTCCTCGACTTTCATATCGGTACCCTGCACTGGCCCGCATTCAATGTCGCCGATAGCGCGATTACTGTGGGTGCGGCATTATTCGTGTTGGATGAATTGCGACGAGTCAATCGTTGAGCCCTATGACGCTTGCAGGCAAACACATCGTACTCGGCCTCTCCGGCGGCATTGCCTGCTACAAGGCAGCAGAGTTTGCGCGCGGGTTGGTGAAGGCCGGCGCTTCAGTACAGGTCGTGATGACGGCCTCTGCGCAGCAGTTCATTACCCCGGTGACCATGCAGGCGCTGTCGGGACGCCCGGTATTCTCGGACCAGTGGGACAGCCGCATCTCCAACCACATGGCGCATATTGATCTCAGCCGCGATGCTGATGCGATCGTCATCTCGCCCTGCTCCGCTGACTTCATGCGCAAGCTGGTACATGGCGCGGCCGATGATCTTTTATCTGCGCTGTGCCTGGCGCGACCTGCGACTTTGCCACTGCTGGTTGCACCCGCCATGAATGTCGAGATGTGGGAGAACCCGGCTACCCAACGCAATGTGCTGCAGCTGAAGCAAGATGGCGTGCACTTACTCGGTCCTGTCGCAGGAGAGCAGGCATGCGGCGAGACCGGGCTGGGTCGCATGATGGAGCCGGAATCATTACTTTCTTCGTTACAGAATTTCTTTTATCCGAAGCACCTCAGCGGCAAAAAAATACTTATCACCGCCGGCCCGACGTTCGAACCGATCGACCCCGTGCGTGGCATCACGAATTTATCGTCCGGCAAAATGGGTTACGCCATCGCGCGCGCAGCGGCTATGGCAGGCGCATCAGTCACGTTAGTGTCAGGGCCTACCGCATTAACGCCAGCAGCTGACGTGCGCAGAATTTCAGTGACGACGGCGCAGCAGATGCACGACGCCGTGATGGCTTGCGTTCACGAGCATCAGGTGTTCATTGCAGTTGCTGCAGTCGCCGACTGGCGTGTGGCCGAGTTCAACCCGCAGAAAATCAAGAAGCAAGATAACAATGCGCCGTCGCTGGCATTTGAAATCAATCCCGATATTCTTGCGACCGTAGCCGCGCTGCCCTCGCCGCCTTACTGCGTGGGCTTTGCAGCGGAATCTGAAAATCTGCTCGAGTATGGCGCGGCCAAGCGAATCAAGAAGAACATTCCGCTATTGGTCGGCAATATCGGTCATCAAACTTTTGGCCAAGACGATAATGAACTGGTGCTGTTTGACGCGCGAGGCCACACTTCACTACCGCGCGCCAGTAAAGATCAGCTGGCGGATAAGCTGATTGAGGAAATCGCAAACCGCTTACCTGACCATCAGACATAGTTAAAATTACAGCATCGCCATCAGATTCACTCTTCAACCTGATGACTTTTTTTTAAGAAGTGCGTTAGTGATGTGGCCAACCGATAACATGGCACCCGAATGAAAACCATTGATGTCAAAATCCTGAATCAACAGTTGCGTGAGCAACTGCCCACCTACGCTACGCCCGGTAGTGCAGGGCTTGATCTGTGCGCCTGCATCGAAGCACCGTTGACACTTGAGCCAGGTAGCACGCATCTGATCCCGACTGGCCTGGCGATTCACATCGCTGACCCTGCGTATGCGGCGATGATCCTGCCGCGCAGTGGCTTGGGCCACAAACACGGTATCGTGCTCGGCAATCTGGTGGGTCTGATTGATTCCGATTACCAAGGTGAGCTGATGGTGTCGACGTGGAATCGGGGCAGCGCCTCGTTCATCCTCAATCCGATGGAACGCTTAGCTCAACTGGTGATCGTCCCTGTGCGGCAAGTCGCTTTCAAGGTCGTCGATGAATTTACCGAGAGTGAGCGCGGTCGCGGCGGGTTCGGCAGTACTGGCAAATAATGAGGTGAGCGAGATGCGGCGCCGTCTGCGTGCAACCCTAACCTGCTTGGTATCGGTACTCGCATTCACTGGCTGCTCGCTCATCAGAACATCTTCCGTAACACCGGATGCGACACCCGGCGCTGCCTCCAGCCCGACCCACAGCCCGACAGCCAAGCCCCGCACTACCCGCAGTCACCCAACCCAAGAGCAAGCTTTTGATCAGCTGATCGCGCAGCAAGATCGCGTGTATCGTGTGATTGCACCGCTGATCGTCAAGAATGCAGTGCTTTGTAAAACTGCTGCTCGACCACTGCTTGGGTTCACTGCCAAAAATCGTTACTCTTACCCGGCAGAGCTGCGTGATGCGGCCATTGCGCGCTTGGGAACGGATGAAGCGTTACGTATAGTGCAGGTCCTTGACGGGAGTGGTGCGCAACGCGCGGGCGTGCAGCGCGGCGACGCGTTAATTGCCATTGCCGGCAAGCCCATTCCCCAAGGACCACAAGCCGAAACAGAAACAGCGCGCGTACTTGCCCCGCTGCTCAGGCAAACCACTGAAGTTGACGTGGCGCTGCTGCGAAATGGACAGCCGATGACGCTGAAGGTTGCGCTGACGACCGCCTGTGCGTTCACCATTGATATCGGCAATGCACCCCATGTGAATGCTTATTCGGATGGCCGCCGCATCATGGTGACCACTGGTTTGTTGGCAGAGCTATCCGACCAGGAACTCGCTGTCATCTTGGCGAGAGAGATCGCACATAATGTTCAGCAGCATGCTGCCGCCATGCAGACCCGCGCCACCATGGCAGCCATCATCGACACCCTGCTACCACCGACGCCAGACCTGAGCGGCTTTGCGGGTAGTGCCGGATTAAAGCCGATGGATGAAAAGCTGGATCAGGAAGCGGATCGCATGGCACTGTACATGCTGGCTCGCACGGGATCCGACTTGTTGAGTGCGATAGCTACTCTGGACCGGTTGGCTCAGCGCTATCCCGCCACCGTGCTGAACAGTTACACCGCACTTCACCCTTGGACGGGTGAGCGGCAACGCCAGATGCGAGACACCCTCGCCGAGATCAGAAAAAAACAAGCCGGCAAAAAACCCTTGGTACCTTGATGACCTGAAAGCAAGTCTGCACTCGTGCAAACAAAAAAACCCGCCGAACCAGGCGGGCTTTTTTACCGATTAGAAATTCAAATCGCGCAGCGCTTACTCAACCTCTGCTGCTTCTTGCGGTGGCGCAGCCGGTGGTGGCGCATCACCCTCGGCAAACTCAAGCTTAATCTGCTCGCTCTCGTCCATTTCAACCGAGACGCGACCACCATTAATCAAACGGCCAAATAGCAATTCGTCGGCCAGCGCCTTGCGTATCATGTCCTGAATCAGACGCGACATCGGACGGGCACCCATCAGCGGATCAAATCCCTTCTTCGCCAGGAACTTGCGCAACGACTCGCTGAAGGTCGCTTCCACTTTCTTCTCGTGCAGCTGCTCCTCAAGCTGAATCAGGAATTTATCGACCACGCGCAGAATGATCTCCTCATCCAGCGCGCGGAAGCTGATTGTGGCGTCCAAACGATTACGGAACTCTGGCGTGAACATGCGCTTGATATCCGCCATCTCATCGCCGGCCTGCTTGGTTTCCGTGAAACCTATGGTCCGCTTCTGCAAGCTCTCGGCGCCGGCATTGGTGGTCATGATGATGATCACGTTACGGAAATCAGCTTTGCGACCATTGTTGTCGGTGAGCGTGCCGTGATCCATCACCTGCAACAAGATGTTGAATACATCCGGGTGGGCTTTCTCGATTTCGTCGAGCAACAGCACTGCGTGCGGCTTCTTGGTGACTGCCTCGGTCAGCAAACCACCCTGATCGAAACCGATATAACCCGGTGGCGCGCCAATCAGTCGGCTCACGGCGTGGCGCTCCATGTACTCCGACATGTCAAAGCGAATCAATTCAATGCCCAGAATGAAGGCGAGCTGCTTGGCGACTTCGGTCTTGCCCACGCCGGTAGGACCGGAGAACAAGAAGGAACCAATGGGCTTATCCATCTTGCCCAAGCCAGCGCGTGCCATCTTGATCGCTGCCGCAAGCGCTTCGATCGCTGGATCTTGACCGAACACCACGTTCTTCAGATCACGCTCAATGGTCTGGAGCTTGGTGCGATCATCCTGATTAACGGACTGCGGCGGAATACGTGCAATCTTCGAGATGATGTCTTCAATCTCGGATTTGCCAATGGTTTTCTTTTGCTTGGACTTCGGCAAGATGCGCTGCGCTGCGCCGGCTTCGTCAATCACATCAATCGCCTTGTCCGGCAGATGACGGTCATTGATGAAGCGTGCAGCAAGTTCTGCAGCGCAGGTCAATGCTGACGCTGAGTATTTCACGCCGTGATGCTCTTCGAAACGCGATTTCAGCCCGCGCAAGATTTGCACAGTTTGCTCGACGGTCGGCTCGTTGACATCAATTTTCTGGAAACGACGCGATAGTGCGTGATCTTTCTCGAACACACCGCGGAACTCGTTAAAGGTCGTGGCGCCGATGCACTTCAACTGACCCGACGACAGCGCGGGCTTGAGCAAGTTGGACGCATCCAAGGTACCGCCCGAGGCAGAGCCGGCGCCGATGATGGTATGAATCTCGTCGATGAACAAAATGCCATTCGGATTGGCTTTCATCTGCTTGAGCACGGCTTTCAGTCGCTGCTCGAAATCACCTCGATACTTGGTGCCCGCCAGCAGCGCACCCATATCGAGCGAGTACACCACAGCGTTTTGCAAAATCTCGGGTACATCACTCTGCACTACACGCCAAGCCAAGCCCTCCGCAATCGCAGTCTTGCCGACACCCGCTTCGCCGACCAGTAGCGGGTTGTTCTTGCGGCGGCGGCACAGTGTCTGGATAACGCGCTCTACTTCAGCTTCACGTCCGATCAGCGGATCGATCTTGCCCTCGGCTGCAAGCTTGTTGAGGTTTTGAGTGAATTGATCCAGCGCGCTTTCTTTTTGTGGTCCTTCGGCTTGCGCCTCGTCTGCGCTCTCCGAGGTTTTTTGCGGCTCGGGTTGCTGATCCTTGCGCACGCCGTGAGAGATGTAGTTCACCACGTCCAAACGCGTCACGCCTTGCTGATGCAGGTAGTACACCGCATGCGAATCTTTCTCGCCAAAGATAGCCACCAGCACATTCGCACCCGTGACTTCCTTTTTGCCATTCGACGCCGACTGCACATGCATGATGGCGCGCTGTATCACCCGCTGAAAGCCGAGCGTCGGCTGGGTATCCACTTCGCTGGTGCCCGGAACAGTGGGCGTGTTGTCGGTAATGAAGTTCGATAATGTCTTGCGCAGGTCGTCGATGCTGACCGCACAGGCCCGCAACACCTCGGCAGCCGACGGGTTATCCAGCAATGCCAGCAACAGGTGCTCGACGGTAATGAACTCATGCCGGGCCTGTCTTGCCTCGACAAAGGCCATATGCAAACTAACTTCGAGTTCCTGGGCGATCATGCTTCCTCCATCACGCACTGCAGCGGGTGCCCCGCCTTTCTGGCATGGGTTAATACCAATTCGACTTTGGTGCTGGCAATGTCTTTTGGATAGACACCGCACAAGCCCTTGCCGTCACGATGAACTTTGAGCATGATTTGAGTCGCTGTCTCGCGGTCCTTGTTGAAGTACTCCTGAATGACGGCCACAACAAACTCCATCGGCGTGTAATCGTCATTCAGCAATACTACGTGGTACATCGGCGGCGGCTTGGTGGCCGCCTTTTTCTCTTTCCGTACGAGCAGAGTGCCATTGTCGCTATTAGTTGCCATGCTTCTATTCTATCGCCCACACCACGCTAGGTAACCCGCGTTACAGCGCGGATCCAAGCTCAATTCGATATTACTTGCTTTCCAAGGCATGCGCTGACTTGATAACAATAACCCGGAATCGGGTAAGCAGGTAATCCGAAAATGGCGCAATTTGACTGAGTTTCAAGGCTTCAGCAGGCGAATCTGGCATTTTTGACAATTTGCTTGACTTTTCTATTTTTTGCCAGAACAATGCAAACGATCAATATGTGGGTTATAGCACTTATTGACATGAGGAGGAGCAATAATGGAGGGGGTCAGCTTTATGCAGGGCTCTTGCTTTTAGCGCTCGTGTGATTGGCCCCTGTTAGAAAGACTGTTTTATGGCAAAAGGTAAGGTCAAGTGGTTTAACGATGCCAAAGGCTTCGGTTTTATCACTCCGGACGATGGTGGCGAAGATTTGTTTGCGCATTTCTCTGCAATCACAATGTCCGGCTTCAAGACCCTGAAGGAAGGACAAGAGGTTTCTTTTGAGGTAACCCAAGGTCCGAAGGGAAAGCAGGCTTCAAATATTCAACTCGCCAGCTGATTAATACGGCATCTGGCGAGCCGCAGTTCCAAACCCTCGGTTAATCCGAGGGTTTTTTGTTTCAGCCATCTTTATTTTGTCTCAATGATCTTTAATCCGATAAAGACTGCACTTAAAGACTGCCTGTGCGGGTAAAAGTTCATTATGTTGTGACACCAAAAACAAAGGCCGGGATACCCGGCCTTTGTTTTTCGGAAAATCAAGATCACATATGCTGAATCATCACGTCACCAAACCCTGAGCAGGAGACCTGGGTCGATCCCTCCATCAAGCGCGCGAAATCGTAGGTCACTTTCTTTGAGGAAATCGACTTTTCCATCGAGCTGATCACCAAATCAGCCGCCTCAAACCAACCCATGTGTCTAAGCATCATTTCAGCCGAAAGAATCACGGACCCGGGATTGACGTAGTCCTTGCCAGCATACTTCGGCGCCGTGCCATGAGTCGCTTCGAACATCGCTACCGAGTCGGACAAATTCGCGCCCGGTGCGATACCGATCCCGCCCACTTGCGCTGCGAGGGCGTCGGAGATGTAATCACCATTCAGGTTGAGGGTGGCGATCACACTGTATTCCGCGGGGCGCAACAGGATTTGCTGCAGGAAAGCATCTGCGATTGCATCCTTCACCACAATATCTTTACCGGTCTTTGGATTTTTAAAGCTGCACCAAGGGCCGCCGTCCAGCAACTGAGCGCCGAACTCCTTTTGCGCCAAGCCATAACCCCAATCGCGGAAGCCGCCTTCGGTGTATTTCATGATGTTGCCCTTGTGGACCAAAGTGACCGAAGGCTTGTCATTGTCGATTGCATATTGAATCGCTTTGCGCACCAACCGTTCGGTACCCTCGCGCGACACCGGCTTGACGCCTATGCCCGAACTTTGCGGGAAACGAATTTTCTTGACCCCCATCTCCTTGATCAGGAAATCGATCACTTTCTTGGCGCCATCCGAACCCTCTTGCCATTCGATTCCGGCGTAAATGTCTTCCGAGTTCTCGCGGAAAATCACCATGTCGGTTTTCTCGGGCTCCTTCAATGGCGACGGCACACCTTTGAAGTAACGCACCGGCCGCAAGCAAACATACAGATCGAGCTCCTGACGCAAGGCAACGTTGAGCGAGCGGATTCCACCGCCCACCGGCGTGGTCAGCGGACCCTTGATCGACACCACATAGTCTTTCAGGACCTTCAGCGTTTCTTCCGGCAGCCAGACATCCGGGCCATAGACCTGCGTCGATTTCTCGCCGGCATAAATTTCCATCCAGCTGATCTTGCGCTTGCCGCCGTAGGCTTTGGCAACCGCCGCATCGATTACCTTGATCATCACCGGGCTGATATCCACGCCGGTACCGTCGCCCTCGATGTAGGGAATGATTGGTTGGTCCGGCACGTTCAACGAGAAATCCGGGTTGACCGTAATTTTCTGACCCTCGGCGGGCACCTTGATATGTTGGTACATCGTTTATCTCCGAAGATGGGCGGATGATGGGATTGTAGTGGGGGAATCGCGCCGTCAGCTTGAATCTGCGTCACGTTACGCTGGGTGGCAGGATGGGCCCACATTTCCCGATTCATCGCTGGCGCCACCAGCAAACGGCCGCGATCACGAGGACGCGCCAAACAAGTCAGACTGAGCAATTCGTCGGCCCGCCCCTGCGCGAGTTTGGCAATGAAATCCGCACTGGCGGGGGCAATCACCACCGCATCAGCCTCTCGCCCGAGCTTGATGTGGGCCATGTTATTGGGCTCACGCGCGTCCCACTGGCTCATGACCACGGGCTGGCCCGATAGTGCCTGCATGGTGA
>Ga0208048_1000829_pt1 | contig 16350 bp, 18 predicted proteins | sample Malawi_45m_30L_FD_184163 | JGI IMG/M metagenome (GOLD analysis project Ga0208048, IMG submission 184163) | Freshwater microbial communities from Lake Malawi, Central Region, Malawi to study Microbial Dark Matter (Phase II) - Malawi_45m_30L... | ecosystem: Environmental > Aquatic > Freshwater >...
GAGGAAGGGCGGGTCGCGCAGCTCGGGAGAATGGTCACCTTCCAAGATCGCGAGGAGGCGGACGGGGTTGATGGGGCCGTCAATGACGTGGAGGTCGTCTTCGGAGAGGTGGAGTTTGCCGAGGAGGTCGGCGCGGATTTCGTCGGGGCAGTCGGCGGAGACTTCGAGGCGGACGGCTTCGCCTCGGCGGCGGTTGTGAAGCTCCTCTTCGACGGCTTTGAGGAGGTTCGGGGAATCCTCTTCATCGAGATAAAGCTCGCTGTTGCGGGTCACGCGGAATTGCCAGTGGCCGAGGATGCGGGTGCCGGGGAAGAGATCCTGAAGATACGCGCCGACGAGGTGCGCGAGGGGAATGTAATCTTGGCGCGAATCATCGCGCGGGAGTTTGACTAGGCGCGGCAGGCTGCGGGGGACTTGCACGACGGCGAGGCGGCTCTCGCCCGCTTGGCCCTGGGCGATCTCGACCTGCACGATGAGGTTGAGCGTTTTGTTGAGCAGTTGCGGAAAGGGGTGCGAGGGATCCAAACCGAGCGGGGTGAGGACGGGGCCGATTTGCCGGAGGTAATAGCTCTCCGCCCAGAGGCGATCCGTGGCATCGAGCGCGGCGTAGTCCAGGAAGCGGATGCCGCCCGCTGCGAGCGCGGGCAGCAGCTCCTCACGCCAGCAGCGGAATTGCGCGGCGACCATCGCGCGGACGCGGTCGCGGACGGCGCGGAAGCACTCGGAAGCCGTGAGGCCATCCGCGCTGCGCTCGACGACGTCACTCTCGATCTGCTGTTTCAGCCCGGCCACGCGAACCTCAAAGAATTCATCGAGGTTCGAGCTGGTGATGCAGAAGAACTTCACCCGCTCAAGGAGCGGGGTGGTGGGGTTTAGAGCTTCATCCAGCACGCGCTGATTGAAGGCGAGCCAGCTCAACTCGCGGTTGAGGAAATGTTCGGAAGTAAACGTGCGTGCGGACTGCGACATGAGGCGGGTTCAGCGGGCTTGCCGTTTGGCGAAGACGGCCGCGCCGGTGATGCCGGCGTCGTCGCCCAGCTTGCTGGCGATGATTTCGATGCCCTTGGCGGTGCCAGGCAGGGCGTAGTCTTTGGCGGTCTCGAGGATGATGGCGAGCATCTCATCGGCGAGTTGGTCCATGACACCGCCGCCCAGCACGATGGTTTCCGGGTTGAGCAAGTTGATGACATTGGCGACGGCGATGCCGGTGTATTCGGCGGCTTCCTCGACGACAGTCTCGACGAGCTTGTCACCCCGGCGGAGGGCTTTGCGGAGATCGCCGCTCCGCATGTCGGCGAGTTCGGGACCGAGCGACTCGGTGAGGATGGTTTTCTCGCCTTCCTTCACGGCGGCTTGGATGCGCCGGAAGAGCGCGGTGCGGCTGGCGAGCGCCTCGAAGCAGCCTTTGTTGCCGCAGCCGCACTTGGGGCCGCCGACAGCGAGCACCATGTGGCCAATCTCTCCAGCGGTCCGGTTGAAGCCCGCCCACGGCTTGCCCTCGAGCACGATGCCCGCGCCAATGCCCGTGCCGATGAAGATGCCCACCATCGAGCGCGGCTTGGGATCCAACTCCACCTCATACACGCCGAGCGCACAGGCGTTGCAATCGTTCTCAACGAAGACCGGCAGTTCCAAATGCTTCTCCAGTGCGCGCTTCAGCGGGACATCTTCCCAGCCAAGGTTCGGCGCGAAAATCATCCGGCCCTCGTCCGGGTCCACTGCGCCGGGCGCACCGATGCCCACGGCCCGGATGCGGTCGAGCTGAAGGTCGCACTCATCCACCGCCTCGCGCACGCAGCGGGCCACACGCTCGATGACGCCATCGGAGCCGCGCTCGGACTTGGTGCTCATCTTGACGCGGCCGAGGCACTTGAGCTGCGGAGTGAAGATGCCCGCGAGGATTTTGGTTCCGCCCAAGTCCACGCCCACAAAAAATTCGCGCTTGTTATTGGAGTCAGCCATGCGAACTGGAGCGCGTTGCGCGCTTGCCCAGTGCAGAGATTGCTACCGTGTTGCCCCCGGCAAGGCCACCCCGCAATTGTTACAAATTGCGCTTCCCTCGCCTCAACAACGCCGCCGAAAAGTCACCCAAACGTCGGTTGAGCTTCGCCTGCTCCGGGTTAACAAGGGGCATGACCGCGATTCAAAAACTCTCCCGCCGAGTCGAAGCTGCCCGGGAAGTCGCCCAAGCCGCCCAGCTCACCCTCGCGGCGGCCGATGCCAAAGCCACCCAACTCACCGCCGCCGCCAAAGCCGCCAAGGCCGCCCTCAAACTCGCCCGCAAACAAGCAAAGGCCGCCAAACACGCCGCCAAGGCCGCGCGCAAGGCCGCCGCCAAAGCCGCCACGGCCTCCCGCAAAACCGCCAAACTCGCGCTGAAGCTCGAACAATCGCTCGCTGAAGCCAAACGACGCACGAGCATCCAGACACGCCGCACGCCCAAAACCTCCCCACGCCCCACTCCACCCAATCCCGCCAACCCATGAAAAAAGTCCTCATCCTCACTGCTGGATTCGGCGAGGGCCAGAACGCCAGAGCCCCGGCCACCGCCACTCAGCGGAGCGATTGAACTGTGAACTCAGCGTGTCACGAACCAAGGGCCTTCAGGTCACTATTGCGTCGCAAGCTTGGACCCAGTGGCAGGGAAGCGCGGCCTAGAGATTCGGGTCGTCCGAGGGGGAGAGCGTCCAACTGACCGTGGTCTGGGGAAACCAAGCCTTGCCCGCGTTCGCGCCCGTGGTGCAAACGACTTTCTCCCCATTCATCGCCTCAGCGTGACCGTCGGCGAAGACGAGGTTGCCGCGTTTGTCATGCCGCGCGGAGAAGCGGCTGGCAAAGACGTGTGGCTGGCCGTTGTAAGTGGATTGCGCGGCGATGAACTTCGCCTCGCCCGGCACGCCGGACTCCAGCAGGCAGACACCCCGTGAAGGCTCTTGCACCTGCGCCTGCCGCGTCGGCCCGGGGCTCAAGTTGAGCTTTGAGTTGTAGGCCATCGAGAACTGCGGCGCGGTCAGGTAGGCATTCACGTCGAACTTCGCTGATGGGCAAGTCAGCATGCTGCTCTTGCCGTAGAAGCCGGATCGCTCCGTTGCGGTCGCCGCGAAGAACGAGGCGGGCCGCTGCTTGAGCAGGGTGGGCAGGGAGTTGAACCAGGAATCGGAGTTCGTCGCGTGCGCGAGGTCCGTCCATGCGTTCGCGCCGCTGCTGCCGCGCTCCTTGGGGAAACGGTCATCGTATTCGTCGCAATACAGGTTCAACGCCAGCCCCCACTGGCGCTGCTGGTTGAGGCATTGTGCCCGCTTGGCGGCGTTCTTCGCTTTGCCCAGCGCGGGCAGCAGCATCCCGGCGAGAATCGCGATGATGGCGATGACGACGAGCAATTCGATGAGGGTGAAGGCGGCCGGGCGAAGTCGGAGCGAAGTGTTCATAGTATTAGTTCAAGCCGCTGGCAGGCTAGGTGCGGTGGGTGACGAACCCGTGCCGAACGGGTGAACATCCCGCAAACTCGAGGGCGTTCAGCGAAAGCCGTTGATCTGCGAATAGCTCCAGATCGCCGTGCATTTGGCCTGCGGCCACGCGGCACCCAGACGGGAGAACCCTGTGCCCGTCACTCCGGCTTGAAGCAGTAGCCGGTGGTGCGGACGGTGCGGATCCACGAGCGCAAGGGGCCGAGCTTGCCGCGTAGCCGGCGGATGTGGGTGTCCACTGTGCGGTCCGTGGCGAGCGCGGCGTCGGCCCAGACTTCCCGCAGCAAACCCGCCCGCGTCTGCACGTGGCCGCTGTGTTGCACCAGCACGAGCAGCAGCTTGAACTCGATGGGCGAGAGCTTCAGCCGCCGGCCGGCCACGTTCACTTCATGCGCTGACATGTCCACCACCAGCTTGCCAAAGTGCAGTTGTGCGGGTGGCTCGGCCAAGGGGCGGGTGCGTTCGATCATGTTCCGCACGCGCAGCATCAACTCGCGTGGCTCCATGGGCAGCGAGAGGAGTTCATCAGCCCCCAGCTCCAACGCGAGCAGCCGGTAGGTGGGGTTGTCTTGCGCGCACAGGAGAAAGACGGGCGTGCGCGCCGTGGCGGGATCGCGCCGCAGTTCCTTGCAAAGCTCCAGACCGTCGAGCCCGGGCAAGTCCAAGCTCACCAACGCGAGATCGGGCCGGCGATGCCGGATCGCTTGAAGCGCCGCGTGCCCATCCTCGGTGGAAACGATTTCGCAGCCGGCGGGAGCGAGGCTGGCCGCGGCCCGCTCCCGTTCAGTGGCGTTCGCAGAGGCGAGGAGGATTTGTGCGCGCGTTGTGGGCATAAAAACGTGCCCGCAGGATGCGGCGGCTGCTTGTCACGAGCATGGCGCGTCGGTTAAGAATAAGTGACATACGGCGACGGGGTTGCGGCTTTGTGGCGGTAGAGTCGACGGTTCGGCACCGGCGTTGGGGAAGCTCCGCTCGCGCGGTGCGCTGGATCACTCCGCAGCTTCAGGCGCGATGGCGCGTGCTTGGGCGAGCTTCGCTACCTGCGCCACGAGTTCCCGTGGACTGAAGGGCTTCGTCATGAAGATACTCGCGCCCAGTTGGCAGCCCAGCTTGCGCGTGGCCTCGGAAGACAGCGCCGTGAGCATGAGGATGGGGATGTGCCGAGTGGAGGGCAGCAAGCGGAGCATCTCGCAAACGGCGAGTCCATCCAAGCCGGGGAGGTTCACATCCAGCACGATGGCGTCCGGCAGCAGGCTTTGCGCTCGCGCCACGGCGACCATTCCCGAGTCGGCATGATCCACGGCGAACCCGGCGGCGCGGAGGTTGTAGTCGAGCACATTCCGGATTTCAGCTTCGTCGTCCACGACCAATACATGTCGCTTCATGGGTGCAAGTGAACGGCATCGCCCGACGTTGGGCAACGGACGTAGGGTGAAACCCGCGTGACGTTCCCGTGACACCGCTGGCGACGGCGTGACCACGGCTTTAGGTGTCGCAAGAGCTCAACCGCAATCGCGCGGTGGCGGACTGGTGAGCTGGAGAATCACCGCTTTTTCCGCGCCGTCCACATAGGCCAACACCATGATCGCCACGGCAGCTCACACTTGTAGACAGTTTCTCGCCGCGCTGGCCGCGCCGAAGCTTAAGGCGGCGGTCATCGGCCACACGGGCCGTGGCGACTACGGCCACGGCTTGGACATCATTTTCTATGACCGTCCTAACATCGAGTTGGTCGCAGTGGCTGACGCTCACCAAGTCGGCCTCGCCAAAATGGCCGCCTAGCTCAAGGCCCCGCGCCAATACGCCGACTACCGAGCGATGCTGGAGAAGGAACGCCTGCAACTCGTCGCCATTGGACCGCGTAACGCCGTCCAGCATCTCGCGATGGGTCTCGCGGCGGTCGCTGCGGGCGCGCACATCTTCATGGAGAAGCCCATCACGCCCACGCTGGCCGCAGAAAAAAAGCGCGCGCACACGGGCCACTGGGGCATCGAGTTCATCGGAACAAAAGGCACAGCTCGCATCCTTGCGAATATCTCGCCGCAGGTGTTTGCGCTGAAGACGACCGGTTGGAAGCCTGATGGCAAGGCTGACGAATGGCGCCGGCACCCCGACGACCCGACCTTGAACGTGCCGGCAGCAGCGCAGGGTTTCACCCAGGCCAACGCCCGGCTCGTGGACGATTGGCTTGAAGCAATCTTGAGCAACCGCCCGCCAGAGTGAAGCGGCCTCAACGCGATGAAAGCCATCGAGATGCTCATGGCTGTCTATCAGTTGGCGCTGGCTGCCAAGCGCGTCTTCTTTCCTCTGGCGAACCGCGGGCATCCGCGAGCCGCCTGACTTTCGCGCGCCGTCGCGGCTGAGGAAACCGCTTGCGGTTTAGCGTGTGCGCTTTAGTTTTAGGAGAGTGTCGGTACGGGCCTCCCTACCGACGCACGGGTGGGCTGGTAGCTCAGTTGGTAGAGCAGTGCCCTTTTAAGGCATTGGTCCGGGGTTCGAGTCCCCGCCAGCCCACCAACTCTTGTAAACAAGGCTTTTTCTTAAGGCGGGCAAGTCTGTTTATTTTTTAAGGAGCACACTAATCGCTGGTTTTTACGGCATTGAATTTAGCAAATTAGGCTTTCTGCTAGAATGAGGTTAGGATCAGATTCTGAGAATGGCTGGCTGGGAATCTCCTCTGCATGAATTAGTAGCTAAAAAGTAAGCGGTAATTTGTGAACTGATTGAGAAGAATGTGAATAATCAGAACTTTAGGACTTTTTAAGTGATACACGATGGGTTGTGTACAAGGTAAAAAGATACGCAAGTACTTGATGTAACCTTGACAACTCTGGACATTTGACTTATCCACAAACCTTAATATTACTGGTGGATTTTCATCAATTAGTCATTAGTAAGCTATGAAACTGAGCATTGCTAAAGACCAGCTTATCGCTGGCCTGCAATCCGTCCAAAATGTCGTTAGCACCAGGACGACTCTACCTATCCTCTCAAATGTTCTCGTCCGCGCTGAGGAAAACAGACTTTTTCTTACTGCTACTGATTTGGACGTTACCGTTGCTTGTGGTGTTGAGGCTCAGATTAGTGCTTCTGGTTCTACAACAATCCCCGTGAAACGGTTGTTTAGCATCGTACGAGAGTTGCCGGCTGGTGAGTTAGAGCTGGAAACGGATGATAAGAACCTCACTAAGCTAAGTGCAGGAGCGTCTTATTACAAAATGAACGGTTTAAGCGCTGAAGAGTTTCCTCCCCTACCAAAATTTAAAGAAACAGGTTCTGTAACGCTGCCGCAGGACAAGCTGCGAGCCATGCTCAAGAAGACCTCAATCGCGATCTCAACCGACGAGTCGCGTTATGTGCTGAATGGCGTCTACATGAAGTTTTCGCAAGAAAAGTTAGTCATGGTGTCCACGGATGGCCGAAGGTTAGCACTTACAGAGGAGGAACTACCTGCAGGATCAACCGCGACAGGCGATATCATCGTGCCAACGAAGGCGGTAAATGAACTTAACCGCCTGCTTCAACCAAAGGGGGAAGTTGAAATTCGTTTTACTGACAATCAGGTGTCCTTTCGGCTAAAGGACGACACAGCGTTCTCAGTTTTTTTGATCTCTAAGCTTGTCGAGGGAAACTACCCAAACTATCAGCAGGTAATTCCAAAAGAGGCTAAGGAGCGCATTTCCCTGATGCGGGAGGAATTTCACGGGGCGTTGCGGCGCGCCGAGCTGATGACAAACGACAAGTCAAATTCGGTGAAATTGGCGTTCACCAAAAACAACCTCACCATAACAGCAAACACTGCGGATGTGGGGGAGGCTCGTGAATCCATCGCAATCAATTATAAAGGCAAAGACATCAGTATTGCCTTCAATCCTGGATACTTGATGGACCCACTAAAGGTGCTGGAAAATGATGAAATTTTCCTGGAGCTTTCGGATGAGCTAAGTCCCGGCTCGGTAAAGGTCAATACGCCCTTTCACTACGTGTTGATGCCCATGCGAATGAGCTGACCCAAACACGCAGTGTTCAAAGGTAAGCCTGCAACCAGAAGTCGAACACACGCGCCGCACAGCCAAAGCAGCTCTCCAAGAAGGCGGTGACTAAGAAGATCCCGCGCAGCATGAATGAACCACGGGCGGTGATTTTCGATTTGGGCAAGGTGCTACTAGATTTCGATTATAGCCTCGTAGCTCAGCGGCTTGCGGCGCTCACAGGGCGCGAGGCGGAGCAAATCCGCCTCTTACTGGACCATTCGCCGTTGCTATTCCGCTTGGAGAGCGGGCAGATGACGACCGATGCGTTCTATCGCGAGGTGGCGGCACTGACGGACTTCACAGGCAGCTTCGACGAGTTCACCGACATCTTTGGTGACATCTTCGCCGAAATCGATCCAATGGTTGAGTTAAACGCACAACTTCGTGAGCGTGGGGTACCAACGTTTATCTTCTCAAACACCAATGATATAGCCGTGCGTCACATAAGAGCGAATTACCCATTCTTCGCCCACTTCACGGACTACGTTTTTTCTTACGAGGTTGGAGCGATGAAGCCCAACGCGCGCATTTACGCGGAGGTCGAGCGGCGCACACAGCTGCGAGGAGCGGAATTACTCTACCTCGACGACCGCAAGGAAAACATAGCCGCCGGCGCGGAGCGAGGCTGGCGAGTGGTGCACCATGAGTCACCAGAACGAACCATTGCGGTAGTAAGGGCTGCAGGGCTGCTTTAAAGCCTGATAGCATTTTCCTCTCCTTGGTGGGCCACCAGTCTCTGAAAAATCCTAAGAGAGCTCAATCTCTGGAACTGGCAATAGCACGAGGGTTAAATTTGCCATTTTTGGCAAGGCCGACTCATTTTAATAACCTCACTTAGATTTCAAATTGTGCTCTTTGCCGGTAAGCATGGAAGACCGAGTGGCTGGTGATTTTAGAAATGAATGCAAAAAAAACTTCGATCCGAAAGACGGACCGAAGTTTCGAGAGTATAAAAGTAAAGATGATTTTATTTGGCGCCTTGATCTATCCACGCACGGATTAAGCCGACTTCAGCGGGGGTCAGGGGTTTGCTTTTGCCTTCAGGAGGCATGGCGTCATCTTCATTGAGGCGAGCAACAGCCTTGACCAGTGCGCTCTCGGCGGACTTACCGGGGATGATGGACTTGCCATTTTCGCTCTCTTTGAGCGCGTTGGCGAGGGTATCTAGGCGGAGTTTACCCTTCTGTTTTTTGTCGCCGTGGCAATCGGCGCAAGCCTTGTCGAAAATGGGCTTGATGTCCTTGGCGAAGGTTACGTCTTTCTGGGTGGACGGCGGCGGGAGCTTCTTATCTGCGGCGGCGGCGGAAAAAGTGATTGCAAGTCCAGCGCACAGGCTGAAAGCGAAGGTGCTAAGTTTCATAACAAATGATTTTTTAAATTGCTTCAAATCCGACAAAGAAAAGACAGGTTGCTCCAAAAAAACATTCAATATTTCGCTCTTAGTTTGCCCCTAACTGTGGCTTTGCCTATGTTATTTCTGAATGCTCAGTCTGGTTACTAGTCCATAGCCCCATGCAAACGGAAACCATCCCCGGTGGAGAACGTCGCGAATTTCTAAAACAGGCCTGCACCGCTTGCCTGGGCGGCGCATTAGGCTTGGTGCCGGCGCTCGCCGGCGTGGCCGTGTATCTCGACCCGCTTCGTCGCCAAGCCGATGGCGGCCTGCTGGTGCGCGTCACCTCTTTGGAATCGCTGCCGGCGGACGGCACGCCGGTTCTCTTCCCGATTATCGCCACGCGCACCGATGCTTGGAATAAGGCTATCGCGCCGGTCGGGGCCGTTTACGTGCGGCGCGCCAAGGCTGATCAGGTGCAGGTTTTTAACGTGACTTGCCCGCACGCAGGGTGCGCAGTGGAGTACCAAGCTGAGAAATCTGCTTACTTCTGCCCTTGCCATAACAGTCTTTTTAGCCTCGAAGGAAAGCGCTCCGCAGATAGTCCTTCCGCGCGCGATTTGGACTCCTTAAAGCATGAGATTCGCACCGGGGGTGAAGTTTGGGTTGAGTTCAAAAATTTCGAGACCGGGAAAGCGACCAAAGTCGCGGTGTCGTAAGCCGCGAGCAAGCTTCTTACCGCAGTTAACGGGACCTATGAAATCGAAACGGAATTTAAGTCGGATCACGTGGCCAAGAAAAGCAGGCAACTCTTTAAATCATTCCGTTAAAACGGCTGCAAAAAAACAAGCTTAACCAGCGGCTTTATTTTCTCTTGTTGCTCATGATTACCAACCGCATGAAACCCATGCTCGACTGGCTCGACGGTCGCACGGGCTACCGCAAGCTTACGCACGAGGTGCTTTACGAAAACATCCCCGGCGGCGCGCGTTGGCGTTACGTCTGGGGTAGCACGCTCACCTTCGCATTTAGCGTCCAAATCATCACCGGCATCTTCCTCTGGATGGCTTACAGCCCGAGCTCTCAAACGGCATGGGAAAGCGTTTTTTATATTCAGTTCGAAATGGCAGGCGGGTGGTTCTTGCGCGGGCTCCACCATTACACGGCACAGTTGATGACCATTCTACTCGCGTTGCATTTGCTACAGGTCCTCATAGATGGCGCTTACAAAGCCCCGCGCGAATTCAACTTCTGGTCTGGCTTAATCATGCTGCAGCTCACGCTTGCGCTTTCGCTCACGGGCTACTTGTTGCCTTGGGACCAAAAGGGTTATTGGGCCACAAAGGTCGCCACTAACATTGCGGCGATCGTGCCGTTCGTTGGACCAGATATTCAGAAGCTTGTAGTGGGCGGGCCAGACTATGGTCACCACACACTTACGCGTTTTTTTGCTCTGCATGCAGGCGTGCTGCCTGGCCTCATCATTGGCCTCATCGGCGCGCACATTTATTTTTTCCGTCGGCATGGAATCCATGCCAAGCAGCCCTTTAAAAAGCCCGACGCAAAGTTCTGGCCCGATCAAGTATTAGCCGATGCGGTTGCTTGTGCTGGTGTGCTCTTCACCGTGGTCGCGCTTACCATCGCCACGCGCGGCGCAGAATTGAGCGCGCCGGCAGACGCGTCATCGCCCTTCGCTGCCGCACGGCCTGAGTGGTATTTCCTTTTCCTTTTTGAACTACTGAAATACTTCCCAGGCGAGTCGGAAATCATCGGGGCCATTATCTTGCCTGGAGCGGCAGTGGGCCTGATGTTTGCGATGCCCGTCCTCGGTCAGTGGAAGCTTGGCCATCGCTTTAACCTAGTCTTCATCTTTGGCGGACTTGCTGGTGCGGGGCTGCTTACGTGGATGGCTATCAAGCAGGACAAGAACGACCCCAATTTCCAGCGCGCCCTCAAAGATTCACACCAGCAAGCAGCCCGCATTATCGAATTGGCGAAAGCCCCCACCGGCATTCCCGTCACCGGTGCTGCAGCGTTGCTGCGCGAGGATCCTTTAATCCAAGGGCCAAAGCTCTTCGCCAAGAATTGCGCGAGTTGCCATCGTTATGACGGCCACGACGGCGAGGGAAACCCCGTCAAAGACCCGCAGTCTGCGGCAGATCTTAAGGGCTTTGCCAGCCGCCAATGGCTCTCCGGATTACTCGATCCTGCGAAGGTTGATAGCTTGCACTACTTCGGCGGCACCAAATTCAAGGATGGCAAAATGGTCAAGTGGGTGAAAAAGAACGCCGATGAACCGAAGGAGCAGGAGCAGCTTAAGAAAGTCATTGCTGCCTTATCCGCCGAGGCGCAGCTCAAGTCCCAACGCGACGCTGATGCACGCGACGCCGACCTCATTAAACAGGGCCGCGAGTTGTTGCGCGGCGACGTGGCCTGCACTGACTGTCACGCCTTTGGCCGGCCCGACCCCGATGCCACCGGACCCGACCTGACAGGTTATGGCTCGCGCACTTGGTTGGTCCGCTTTATCAGCAACCCTGCTCATGCTGACTTTTACGGCAAACGCAACGACCGCATGCCGTTGTTTGGCGAAAAGCAGATCCTCGATGCCAAGACCATCGGCCTGCTCAGCGATTGGTTGCGTGGGGATTGGTACGAAGCGCCTAAAGCGGCGACGAAGTGACTTGTGTTCAATGAAAAACTGAACACGAGGCTAAAATGTCCATCCTCCACTCCGCTTATTTCTTAAAGTGCCGGTCGGCGAACTTGAGGTATTGTTCCCAGTCGTAAGCCGTCACGTCATGTTTGCCCGTGCGGACGTGGTAGCCAATAGAGTCCCCCACTGGTTGGTTCACGTTAGGCCATTCTGCCACGCCTGTGCCTTGCTTGCCAAACAGTGCATAAACCGGCTCGGCAAACTTGCCTGCCAGAAACTCACCCTTGGGGTCAGCCCATTGATCTTCCGCAGCACTGGCAATGTAGACCGGGCGTGGTGCGGCTAGTGCGACCAGTTGGTGCATGTCCACCGGTAGCTTCTCCGGTGCGCCGCTGAATTGCTTATAATTGCCGCAGAACCAGTGTGGGAAGTTTTTGTTCAGTACGGCCACCGTCTCACCGAAGTCCCGGCGTGAAATCGACGCTCCGCCCTCACCTGAGTTGTTTGAAATAACGATAGCAAACCGTTCGTCGCTCGCGCCCGCCCAGAGGGAGGTTTTACCCAGCCGCGAGTGGCCGATGACCGCAACCTTCTTCGCGTCCACCGCCTTGTCCTGCTCCAGGTAATCCAGCGCGCGGCTCAATCCCCACGCCCACGCGCCGATCGCACCCCATGCGTCCGAGGCAAGCTGCGTGTTCGGGCCGTCCTTCGCCAGGGCGGCGCGAAGCCCATCCTTCCAGCCCTCGGCGTGGTCAGGCTCCACGTCACCGTAGTAGTAGGTAGCTAATGCGTAGCCATGGGCGATGACGGTTTCGACCTGCCAGCGGCTGGCTTCGCTGCCGCGGGATGCTTCAGTGGCCTGATTGTTGACTACGCTCTTCTTGTCTTGGCTGTTGCGCATCCAGCGTGGGTTGAGCGTGATCTGAGGGTCGGCGTGGACGGCGTGGTTGCCGTTGAAATTGCAGCCGAGAAAAGCTGGCACAGGACCCTTTGCGCCGTTGGGTGTGTAGAGTTGCAGGTCAAGGCGCGGGCCGTCTTTCTTGCCCGTGAGAAAAATGGCGATTTCCTTGCGTGTAGCCTTGCCGCCCAGCGCCTGCGTATCGGTCTTAGTGATCTCGAAAATTATATTCCCTGGCTTAGTTGGGCTGCGGCCATACACGTAAGTCTGGAAGAGTTGGAAGATTTCCGCGCGCCGTTTGGTCTGCCACTTCCTTGCGTCCGTGACCTTCAGGCCATCAGCGCAGGTCAACGGGTCGGGTAGCGGGTGGTTACCGACCTTGCTTTCGTCGTAGTTGGGCTGGCGCGGCTGCTGGGCGGAAACAGTCAGACCAGCGGCGAGGCATAAGCCTACGGTCAAAGAAGGCGTCAAGTGCATGTCTAGCAGCATAGCAAACTCAGCTCTGTGGACAAGCACGGCCAACAACCATCCGGTAAATAACCTTCCGCCCGGCCGCGTTGCCTGCTATACAGTTTCCCGTATGGCCTCCGAAATTACCCTCGGCTTTCTTGGTGCAGGCAAGATGGCGACCGCGCTCGCTCGCGGCTTCATCGCCGCCAAGCTCATCAGCGCTAAAAACATTATCGCCAGCGATGTAATCGAAGCCGCTCGCGAGGCCTTCGCTAATGAAACGGGCGTGCAGCCCATGCCCACCAACCTCGCCGTTTGCAAGGCTGCGTCGACGTTACTCCTCGCCGTCAAGCCGGATCAAATTGCCGGCGTGCTGTCTGAAATACGCCCTCACGTTACGCCCAAGCATCTGCTTATCTCCATTGCCGCTGGTGTGCCGCTGGCAAAGCTCGAAGCAGGTCTTGCGCCCGGCGCCCGGGTCATCCGCGTGATGCCGAACACACCCGCGTTGGTCGGCGCATCTGCCAGTGCCTTCGCTTTAGGCAAGGCCGCCACGCCTGCCGATGCGGCGCTTGCGCAACGCCTCTTTTCTTCCGTCGGCCTCGCGCTTGCCGTCAAGGAGCCGCTGCTCGACGCTGTAACCGGCTTGAGCGGCAGCGGCCCAGCTTACGCTTATCAAATCATAGAAGCCCTCAGCGATGGCGGCGTGGCCGCCGGCTTGCCGCGAGACGTGGCGACCAAGTTGGCCGCTCAAACCCTGCTGGGCGCGGCCAAGATGGTACTGGAAACCGGCCAGCATCCTGGCGCGCTTAAGGACATGGTTACCAGCCCCGGCGGCACCACCATCGAGGGCTTGCACGAACTGGAGAGGGGCGGCGTGCGCGGCGCGCTGATGAACGCTGTGCAAGCGGCAGCGGCGAAATCTAAACGGTTGGGCCAGGGCTGATGTGACTATGTGGAGCGCAGGTTTTCCTGCTTCAATCGTCCCGGGTGAACCACCAAGCTGCTTGTGCCATGAACTTTCCACCGCCCTCCGAAAAGCAGGCGCAGATCATCTGGTTCTCCCTCTCCACGCTGGCCGTGGCCATCGTACTGAGCGCGATAGGCGGGATTCTTTGGACGCTGAGCTTCCTCCTCAATAAACTTGCCACACTTATCTTGCCGCTTGCTGTTGCGGGTATTATCGCGTGCTTACTGGATCCGCTGGTAGACCTATTTCATCAGCGGATGAAAATTCCGCGCGTTCGAGCTATTCTGTTGGTGTTTCTCATTGGCGTTGCCTTGGTCTTGCTGATGCTTGGCACCGTCGTGCCCGAGCTGGTAGTGCAAGCCAACAAGCTGGTTACCAACCTGCCCGAATACTCAGACGACCTTCGAAACCGACTTAGCCAGTGGCTGGCAAGCTCGCCTCTGGGCCAAAAGGCCAGAGAGGCCTGGGACCAGGAAATCGGCCTGCGGGTGCAGCAGGCGCTTAAAGACATCGTGCCGTTTCTTTCCGACTGGTTGCTGGCCCACATAGGCAGCTTCGCTGTTTTGATGGCCTATGCCGTTGGCCTCGCGCTGGTGCCAGTCTATGTCTTTTACTTCTTGTTGGAAAAGGCCGGCATCCAGAGTAGCTGGACAGATTACTTGCCGGTCCGCGAGTCGCAGGCGAAGGAGGAGTTGGTGTTTGTTCTGTCTTCGATCAACGACTGCATCATCGTCTTTTTCCGGGGGCAAATACTGGTCTCGATCTGCTCGGGCACATTGCTGGGCCTTGGCCTCTCGCTCATCGGCCTGAACTACGCGGTTTTGTTGGGGGCAGTGGCAGCGGTTGCCTGCATTTTGCCTTATATCGGTGCGATCAGTACCTTTTGCCTGGCGGCCATTCTTGCGGGCGTCCAATTTGGGGACGGAGGGCACTTGCTTATGGTGGCAGGGATCTTCGCCCTTGTGCAGGTGGCTGAAGGCTTGGGCTACGCGCCGCGCATCTTGGGTAATCGGGTAGGTCTGCACCCGCTCACTATCATCATCTGTGTAATGGCTGGCACAAAGCTCATGGGCGGCATCCTAGGCGGCCTGCTGGCCATTCCCGTCACGGCCGCGCTGCGCACTATCATGTTCCGCTACGTGTGGAAGAAACCCGCCGGCGCACCGCCACCGCCAACCAATCCGCACGTTGCTCACTTGAATCAACCCTCATGATTGTCTTTCTCAACGGCCAGTTTCTACCCAAGGAAGAGGCTCGCATCTCCCCCGACGATCGCGCGTTCCTCTTTGCCGACGGGGCCTATGAAGTCGTTCGCGCCTATCGCGGCCATCTCTTCTGCGCGGCGGAGCATTGGAACCGCTTCCGCGACAGCTTGCGCGCGCTGCGCATTCCGTATCCGGCGGGTGTGGATTTCTCAGGCATCGCCAACGAGCTGCTAAAGCGGAACCAGCTCGTCGATGCTGAAGCCACGGTTTATCTGCAAGTCTCGCGCGGGGCCGCTCCACGCCGGCACGCCTTTCCGGCCGGTGAAGTAGCCCCCACGGTGTATGGCTTTGCCGCTCCGTTTACGAACCCCGCCGAGAAATGGGCGCAGGGTGTGAAGGTTATTACGCTGCCCGACCAGCGTTGGGCGCGCTGCGACATCAAGTCCGTCTCGCTGCTGCCCAACGTCCTTGCCAACCAGCAAGCCCAGGAGGCCGGCGCCCACGAGGCGCTGCTCATTCGGGACGGTTTTGCGACGGAAGGCTCGCTCTCCAACTTCGGGGCAATCTTTGCCGGGGTGCTGCATACCGCGCCGCGCAACAACTACATCCTGCCTGGCATCTCCCGGCAAGTTGCGCTGAGCCTGTGCTCCGCGCTAGGCATCCCCGTCCGCGAACAGCCCGTAGCGGAGGCGGACTTAAAAAACGCGGCGGAAGCCATGCTGTTTGGAACAACCAATGAGATTATGCCCGTCGTGCAAATCAACGACCAGCCTGTCGGCGATGGCCGACCTGGTCCCTTGACGCGGCAGTTACAACAGGCCTTCCGTGAAAGCGTGGAGGAAGGTCGGCGACGCGGCTAAACCCGCCACGTGCTTTGCCTGTGAAGTCCGACTTGCTCGAATTGCCCGGCCTCCGCGTGACACTGGATCGTCTCGTCTATGCACCAGAGCTGCCCGCGCCCCCAGATAAGCCCTATTCCTTTGTCTATTTCATTAGCATCCACAACGGTTCCGACCGCACCGTCACCATCAAAGGCCGCAAATGGGTGGTGACCAATTCGCGTGGGGAAGTCACCGCCATCGAGGGCGACGGGGTAGTAGGTGAGTTCCCCGTGCTAGGCCCAGGCGAGAAGTTTAGCTACAACAGTCGGCATATCCTCGACACCGTGCGTGCCATTGCGGAGGGCAGTTATCTCGGTGTAGACGACGCCGGCCGTCGTGTCTTTGTGCGCATTCCAACCTTTGAAATGGTCGTCCCGGAAGGCGGCAAACCGAGGGAAACTTGGGCTTAAGCGGTTTTGAGGTGACCACCTCGTCCCAACCATTTGGCCCTGCCTG
>Ga0208048_1000833_pt1 | contig 16313 bp, 18 predicted proteins | sample Malawi_45m_30L_FD_184163 | JGI IMG/M metagenome (GOLD analysis project Ga0208048, IMG submission 184163) | Freshwater microbial communities from Lake Malawi, Central Region, Malawi to study Microbial Dark Matter (Phase II) - Malawi_45m_30L... | ecosystem: Environmental > Aquatic > Freshwater >...
GAGCTTGCTCGTCAGACAGATGCTCTGGAATCTTGGTGAAGCGTTCAGCCCAAGTAAATCGGACAATTTCTCGTAGCTCGGCTTGAAAGTCGCGCTCGGTGGGGTCCCCAGCTTCTTCAACCGAAGCGACTGCAAAGTCAGAAGCCCCGTGAACCTTGATCAGCATTAGGAATTCATCAAGATTGATCGCTCCGGAAGCGAGCAGACCGGCGAGACGTTGAACATCTTTGTCACTGACGAATTGATCCGAAAGTGGTGACGGGACTGTGCTCTTGACTTCCTTGCTTTCTTCAAACCACGCTCTAATTGACGCTTCGGAATCGGGATCAACAGCCCATAAACGCATCCCGTTGCCACGAATTGCTAAACCCTCGTCAAATTGCTCTAGGACAATCGCTCCGCCTCCAATGTCCCAAGTCTCGGTCTTGCCATCCGCATAAGTGAGCAGGAGTCCGTGGTCCCTGGTCCATGTGGCGCGGATCTCTCCACTTTCGGGTCGCGTACGATTCACGACAATCGCGACCCCTGGCACAGCACGACAGTAGTCTTCGCGGACGAGAAGTCTCGAGTATTTCTGAGGCAATAATGTCTTCCAAAGCGTTGACAGATTGACGGGAGGGCTTACTTGTTTCCAATTCTTGATCACTGTCTGTCCTGGCCTTTTTGGGTAATCATCAAGTAACACCACTTGACCTCAATTGCAGCCCGATTCCCAATTAGTGTTACATTCATGTCTGCCTTCACTTCTTTATGGCGAGTTTGGATTGGCATTGCCCTCGTAGTGTTTTTCGGGGTTCCAGTGTTTTCGGTGCTCCTCTGGATTTCTGGCGGAGTCTTGGGGCTCCTGGTGTTGGTTGCGATTGCAGCCTTTGTTCTGATTTATTTTTTCTCTAGGAAGCCTCAGCAATAGTCGCTGTGATATCGCCAATGATGACCCCACCGCTACCGACACGGGTGCATTGAGCGTGAACAACCAGATTGATCTGAATCGACTTCGAGAGACTCTCAACCGATACGAGTCACCATCCGAGAGTGCACCCAGGTTTCCACAACAGCAGAGGATTCATGTAACGCATGGAACTTCCGGAACTAAGCGACTACTTGTAGTTGTGCTGGTGTTTGGGGGAATCCTCGCAATTGGATGGTCGGCACTTAGTCGGATGACAATCGACGCAAATCCGGCTTCGATCGCTCGCTCGATGACCCCCGAGCAACAGGCCGAGTACTGCTCTGCTGCATCAGGTGGCACCGAGGGTGGTTATCAACTCTGTATGGATGGCATGTATCTGGCGGAGCGCGGAATTCAGAATCCGGTGATACCCGATCTTGCGCAGCCCGCGGAGTGGGCGGACTATCTACCTGGGTACGACATTCAGATGCGGACGACGTTTGTGCAGGCAATGTCGATGGACGGTATGCCTGGATTTGGTGCATGTGTCTTTGACATGATTGCCTCGACCATCCCGTATTCCCGTTTTCAGGAACAGCAAATTGCGATCAAATTGGGCGCCGACCCTACGTCGTTTCCTGACGTGAATCTTGTGTTTCAAGACTGCGAGCGGGGTACCTTCTTCAGCTTACAAAATCGGCAGAGTATTCAGCCAGCTGAAGCATCAGGAAATGGAAGCGAGTCAGAGGCCGCTGCTGGCGTGTCTGACGCTTATGATGATCCAGCTACCGAAGATTTGGACGACACCTCAACTCCTCGCACGAATGCGGAGACTTTGGCGGGGCGAGTCGCGGCCGACCGAGCAGGTGTCGAGGTCATACTTGACACCTGGGTTCCGATTCTCTCGCAGAAGTGGGTTGGACTTGAAGTTGATGGGTTTTTGTATGACGAAGACTTAATTCTCGAGCTCGACGAGGAATTGCGTAACAGTTACGGAACCTTGATGCTATGGAGCGGGGACTACTCAAGTTTTCCGAGATCGGATATTTGGGCTCACATCATTCCCTCCTCATTCACAACCAAGGAGGGTGCTCTCGACTGGTGTCGTTCCTCGGACCGCGGCAGGGCGGATTGCGGAGCGAAGTTTGTGAGCAAGACGCGCCCCAGCAAGGGCTCTACGGCTTGGTTGCCCTAAGCACCGCCTCGAGGTTGTCGAAGCGAGGGAATTGAACACGCATCGATTCCCTTTGTTTGCAGAATGCGTGCCGTAACTCGAGCTACCACGGTCGACGATAGCTTCCCGTTTCGTAGTTGTGAGCGAAGTGCCACATTAAGTCGCAGCGCTGACTGAAGACTCGAAGTAACAATCACATCTCCACCGGCGTTCAGAAACGCGACTGCCGCCTCAACATCTGAGTAAGTGCCAGAGATTGCTGTCATCCCTAACGCATCACTGAAGACCAATCCGTTGAAGCCGAGTGACTCTCGCAAGAGCCCTCGAATGATCGGAGCGCTCATCGACGCTGGTAGCCCATCAGTTGTCTCAGGTACTACGAGATGCCCAATCATCACGCCGGCATCTGGGAACTCGCGTAGGAGCTGGTACGGCCTGAGGTCTTTCTGTCGGAGTTTCTCGAGTCGGGCAGTTGAAGCTATCCCGAGATGGGTGTCGCGACTTGCTGAACCGTGTCCGGGAAAGTGTTTGAATACTGGCACCAGCCCAGCACTACGGAAGGCCATAGCCGCAGCTCGTCCGTAGATCGTCACCGCTCTGAAGTCAGATGAAAAGGATCTCGATCCGATGCCTGGTCCACCACCAACATCAAGAACTGGGGCGAAGACGATGTCTACACCCCAGCTCCTTAACGCTCTTGCATAAGTGTCATAGGTGGCACTTGCCTCCTCTGGTGTGAGAGTTGCTGCAATCGTGGCCGCATCGGGCAGTGGTCCAATGACTCTCCGGTAGCGCTGAACGAGCCCACCCTCCTCATCGCTTGCGACAAGAATGCCCAACGGAAGTGTCTCGGCGCGTAGCCTTCGAATCTTTGCTGCTTCTTGTCTTGTCACGGTGCCAGTCGGAGCTAATCCAGTAACGAGCCCGAGCCGAATAGAGTCCGACACTTCGGCTACGTTTCCGGTGAGGGGCAGGAGGAGCTGTCCGACTTGAACTGAGGGGGCTAGTCGAGATACACAAGTAAGCGGGTCGACTCGAGCTTCGGCCCGAAATCCAGTCAACAATGTGCTCACAAGTAGTGGCACTACAACTAAGAGTCGATGCCACCGTTGAACCGATGACCCCAGACGAGGTCTGTCACTGGTGTCACGCACTCTTGAGGCTGATGAATTCATCGTCGGCGGGATGACGCCCAGCCGATAAACACAAGGAGGAACAGTAACCACCACTCGTCACTGAACACGAATTCCTTGGCATCAAACGCAGTAAATGGAGAGACATTCATACGCGCTAGGTCAGCGCGCTCAGCAATGCAAATTAGGGTTTAATGGGATTTTGATCACGTTCCGGCGAGAATCTGCCGTGCCTTCTCTAGCGCCTTCTTCTGAAATCGCTTCACGCCAGCATTGAAAATGTTTCCACCCATGGCGTTCATCGCCTTACCTCTATTGCCTTCGACGTAGATCGTTGTACGCCCATCCGAGAGTGCCAGGATTTCGAAGGTTGCCGCCGCCGCGTTGTCTTTGAGAAAGTGCCCCTGAACCTCCAAGACCACACCCCCTGATGTTGACGTACCCCAACTGGTCTTCCAGCCCCAGTCAGCCACTTTCAAACGAGCCACGACATCCTGCGCTGGCGCGCTAACAATCAAGCCGTTATCACTCTGTTGAACCTGGAACACGATTGCCCCTTCCTTGTTCATGAAAGACGGTAGCAAATGGTATCCAGGTCGCCCCCTTCACCGAAATAGCCAGTGAATAGCCTCGTCGAGCGAGGAACATCGGAGCCTGAACTGTTGAAGTCTGACCATGTCTGAGACCAGCCCCGCACAGCGACGCCGTCGAGCGATTCGACTTTTGCAGCAGGTCTCTGAAGAGATAACCGAAGCTCATTTGAATTACCAGGCAACGGTGAACTCTCATGAAAGTGTTGCTCGAGCGCTTGTGGCAACGGTCGGAAGTGAGGTGGCCGGCAATGTCTTGGCCCCGATGCTCACGGGAAGTGTCGAGTGGACTGGCGAGGCGTATGTCGAACTTGAGCGAATTCTGGGGGATTCAATTGAATTGCTCAGATCGACACTTACCAAGAATGTCAATCGTGCGAGTAGTGACAACCGAAAGATTGCCACCATCCGAGCACAGATCATCAGACTTGAGAAGTCTCATGCCGAGACGGTACGACGAGTGGAATCACAACATGGCGAACTCGTGCTCGTGAAGTCTCGACTTGCCAGTGTGCGAGCTGAACTTGACGAGCGAGAGCAGTCGTTCCTCTCATTTCTGCGGAAGAAGGACGCACTTCGGCTGGAGATTGGACATTTGGAGACAGTCGAAACTCAGTTGAGTCTTGAGCTGAAATCGCTCGAAGAACAAAGAAGCCTGATTGAACAAGATAGGGATGGTACCGATCGCGTTGCTGCAATCACTGCTTTGGAGAATCAACTTCAAGTCTCTTCCGTCGAGAAGGCGCAGCTTGAGCAACAGATCGCAGACTTTGAGAGATGCACCTCGAGCTTTCTCACTCAGCCGTATGACGAACAGACGCAAGCGATGCGAGAGGAGTTTGAGTCCTCGCAGAAGCGACTCACTGTCGCTGTCCGACGAATATCCGTCTTGGCCACCAAACGTCGAGACGGCCAGAGCTTTGTCGGCTGGATTGCTGAGTGCGATCTGAAGCGATCCACGGTCATCGCTGTCATCAACGCGGCAACGAAGACCCTGAGTGAAGATGAGGCGAAGTTACAAGCGAAACTAAGTGATTCAGTTGTGAAGTCAAAGGAACGAGAGTTAGAGCGCCAGCAAAAAGCCAAAGTGAGACGGCAAGCTGTACGCGAAGCGCGACAACGGGAAGCCGAGCGTCGCGCTCAAGCGAACGAACGGAGGCGATTGGCTGCCGAGCGTCGTCGCCAAGAAGCGGTGAGTCGCTCGCGGATGCCGCGCAGTCAAACTCTTCGTCCTGGTGAACCGGATCTCAATGAGCTACGAAACAGGTTCAGGAGATCCTGACTAGCCCTTCGCTTGTCACGTACCAATTGCACCGCTGACAAAAGCCCGCGAGGTCGCCGTTCAGTCGAGTCATACGCCATGTTCCACCACAGCCGATGCAGGGTTCATCGAGCAGAATGGCACGGCAACTCGGGCATGTCTGGTGCTCAAGTGGAATCACCGTCGCACACGACCCACAAATCATCTCGTGAGGGAGTAGACCTGAATTTCCCGAGGATGATTGCCGAGACGAACGTGTCCGCTCGGCAGGAACGTAGTCACTTCCCTTGCGACACTTCAGCATTGCCTCTGCAGATCGATGCCGGATGCTGCATCCAGCATGCTCGTAAGTTGGGTGAGCTACAGACCGAATATCTCGCGCGATTGATCGTCCCGCGCCACGCACCGCCTTCTTGCCCGTGTAATACGTCGTTTTGGCTGCCCACTTGAAGAGTCCCACATCTGGGAATCTAGCCGAGACACGAATCAGTCGGTTGAAATCGAATGGTCCATCGTCGGGTGATACCTTTGCAATCACCGTGGCACTTGAAACATTGACAGAGAGCCTGTTGCTCTTGAGGAAGCCTTAAGTTCACGCGTAGTTTCAGAAAGGGAGCATCGTCGGTCGATGACTGGAGAACGAGGGGACCTGGAGACGCTTTTGCGTGTATCGCAAGGACATCGACCGCAGCTGAGTGACCGTGCCGCAGCTTCGACGTTTGGCTGGGAGAAGGACAAGAGCAGGGAAAAGACAGAACAGAATCTGAGGAAGCTGGAAGAGCTTCAATATCACTTGTATGCGGACGGGGGTAAGTCTCTACTTATCGTTCTGCAAGGAATCGACGCAGCCGGTAAGGACGGCCTAATAAGGAAGGTATTCACCGCATTCAATCCGCAGGGAACTCACGTCACTTCCTTCAAGGTTCCAGCAGGTCAGGAAATTGCTCACGACTACCTATGGCGAGTGCATGCAGCATGTCCACCGCGCGGTTCAATCGGCATCTTCAATCGCAGTCATTACGAAGATCTCATTGTGCCGATGTTGAACGAAAGTCTCTCGCGCAACCAACTCTCTGCGCGAATTGATCACATCAACTCGTTCGAGAAGATGCTCACCGATGAGGGGACGGTCATCGTGAAGTTTTTGCTGCACATTTCGCGAGATGAGCAGTGGGAGCGACTGATGGCACGATTAGATGAACCGAATCGCAACTGGAAATTCAGAATGGGGGACTTGGCAGAACGGCAGAGATGGGACAAGTACATTGCCGCATTCTCAAAAGTCGTAACTTCGACCTCAACAGAGTACGCCCCGTGGTACGTGATTCCGGCGAACTCAAAGTGGTTCCGTGATTTTGCGGTTAGTGGAATTGTACGGTCAGCTCTACAGGGGATGCGTCTTCAATGGCCGAAACCATCTACTGACGTGAAGATCGCCCGCCGTGAGTTGAAGCGACTTCGTTAGTCAAACCTAGATCTCTAGCGCGACCAACTGGGGAGACATGCTTCCCTCAATTGCAAACTTCATCTTTCCTTGAAATCCGTCGGGGAATGTGTATTTGAGTGTCTGTGTCTTGCGGCGCATGGTCATAGTGGGAACATCGCAGGAGAAGTCAAAGTCGCCGCCACTAGGAAACGTTATTCTTGCGCTGCCACCTTGTTCAATCACGGAGTGTTCAACTCCGTTGCATGAGACACGAACAGCGAAATCATTCTTACCGACCAGGGCTCGATCGATTCCTTCGAGATAGAGAACCACGTTTGCGAGCACGAGCAGGGCACCGCAAGTGGGGCATGCAGGCGCTCTGTCTGAGATTTGGTTTCCACAGTCCGCACATTTCACTAGAGCCCTTGACGTGACCTCCTGGAGGGCGATTAAGTGTCTGCCTACGGTAGGTAGTGACCGGTCGTCTAGTCAAGTGGGCACTTCTGGGTGCTCGTCTAGGGATCAGGTATTCCGAGAGAGTGGCTCGTGATTCTGTAGAGACGGTGAAGGTATGCTGCCCGTAATGGGATTCAACACCATCAATGTCTCTGAAGCAGCCTTTGAGTCCGAAGTTATGAAGCGTTCCACGACTGTTCCGGTCATCGTTGATTTGTGGGCTCCGTGGTGTGGCCCTTGCCAATCACTCGGCCCGATTCTTGAAAGAACAGTTGATACATACGGGGGAAGAATCATCCTTGCGAAGGTGAATGTCGACGAGAATCCCTCAATCGCTCAGGCGTTTGAGGTGCAATCAATCCCCGCTGTGTATGTCGTTGCTGGGGGGCAGGTAGTTGACGGCTTCGTCGGTGCCATCGCAGAGCACGAAGTACAAGGTTTTGTACGACACGTTTCCGAAAACTTTTCAGACCCAGACCTTCTCGCTGAGTTCACCGTTCAGTCCCAAGGCATGTTTGACAATCTCACACCTGACGAAATGCTTGAGATTGGCGAGCAGGCAAACGAGGTATTCTTTGAGCAAGAGGAGGAGTACTACGAGGAGTCGGGAGGCTTCGAGTTTTAGCTCTACTCTTTCATCAAGAACATGAATAACAGAGATCTCGATGTTTGCGAGGTTTGCGGTGACGACCTTTGCCCAGGTTGTATTCCAGAAGTACGTGTTCCCAAAGTGGTGTGGCTTGGACTCGCTTCGTTTGTTGCCGTTTCGCTGGGTTGGCGAGGAATTGAATTGCTCAGAAGCAACGTTGACGAGCGAAGTCAGGTAACAACTTCCTCGGTTGAAGCTGGCATCGCTGATCCACCAGCACCTTCGACATCTCTGTTGCCATCAGACACCTCGACATCGACAGTTGCGCTGCTACCCACATCCACATCAAGCACGACTCTTGCGCCACCAGCGAAGAATCTTGGGCCGTTAGATCACCCACTGCTACAGGCACGACCAGCTGCGCTGTGGTTCTGGCAACCCTCTTGCAGTTTGTGTGCCGATGAAGCGGAGTACCTTCCTCAGATTCTTGAGGAGTGGTCGAGTTCGGTGAACTTCGTGAGTGTTCCTATCAACGGTGACCTCAGCGATCAGATTGACTTTCTTCGACGCTACGGAATCGTGCTTCCGACGATTGACGATGAGGACGGACGCCTGTCGTCCTTCTTCGAAATTACCGAGACGCCTACATGGGGCTTGGTTCTACCCGATGGCGATTACAAGACCCTCGGAGCTGTACTTGGAGAATCGCAGCTGAAGCGCGAGGTTCAGGCGCTGGCACGGACAGCACCCATGGCCATCATCGATACATCGTCCGAGTCGGCGGTGCGTTCGGCGTATCAGCGTGAGTTCGGTTCGCAGCCACCACCTCTTGGTTGGACAGGTTCACTCGGCATCTGTAACCCCGGTTCAACGAGCAAGGAACATCAAGCAGCGACGCTTTCTCGGGTGAACTGGTATCGGGCGATGGCGGGCGTTGAACCACGTGTCACGTTGAATGACGAGTTCACCGTGTACGCACAAGCCGCTGCTCTCACGATGTATGCGAGCGGTCGCCTGGATCATGAACCTGATTCAGGTTTCAGTTGCATGACCCGCTGGAGCAGCGAGGGTGCAGGTAGGTCCAATCTCCACCTCGGCGGCGGCGGACCCGAGGCCATTGACAGCTACATCGAAGATGAGGGAGCCAACAACACAGAGGTCGGGCACAGGCGCTGGATACTGCTCCCCGAGCTGACGGAGGTTGGTACCGGTGACACACCTGGGTCAAACGCGCTCATGGTGATCGGCGGCAGAGAAGCAGAAGGTGCGAGAACTCGAGAGAGAGAGTTGGTGATGTGGCCCCCGCGAGGGTACGTGCCAAGACAAACCATCTACCGTCGATGGTCCGTCTCTTCGCCTAACGCATTCAGCTGGGGAGCTCATGTCTTGGTAAAAAGCGCTGGTCGTACCCTCTTCAACGCACCCGTTCCGGCCGACACCTTCCTGGGCTGGCCAACATTGGTGTTTGAAGTTCCGCGCTCGGCAATCAAGGACAGAACGATCGAGGTGACGATTTTTGCGCTCGTTGATTGGCGGCCGGGTCCAGTGATAGTCAGATACGAAGTGATACCACTCGATTAACGACGGCCTAGGTGCGAGCACCGAATTCACGGAGTGCCGCCCCAAAGTTTTCCACGGCGCGCTCATCAGTGAAAGCGGTGTGAATCTGGCTTCCATCCGAAAAGTAAAAGTCAAGTTCGGTGATTTCAATTATTGGGATCTGAAAGTTGTCGTTGAAACGACGGTCTGGTCCACCGTTCTTGTTTACGTACTGCCACGTGTAATCGACTGGCTGCACTCCGTGAGGCACTTCGTTCGTTATGAATCGATTACCAAAGATATTCAGGCGAACATCTTGGTATCGGAAGTATGTGTTCTGAAGTCCAACAGAGACGACAAGGGCGTCAGGGAGAAAGTACAGACTTCGAAGGTGTTCGTGGAACGCCAACGGCGCGAAGTTGAATCGGTCTCGGAGTGGCGCCCCATTCGAGATGTGAAGGTGGTTCCGCTCGAGCAATGTTGATGCGCCTGCATTGCGCTTTCTTGCGTCCATTGTTTCGAGGTAATACTCAGTGACATCAAAGTATCGGCCAGGCGATTGGCTCAACTCTCTACCAAATTTCATGAGTCGGTTATACGCCTGTGTTTGGCCATCAACGAGTTCATAGAACACTGGGCAAGCAGAGAGATAGCGCCAGGCGTTTAGTTTCTTGCGGTAGCCAAAGAGATGGCGAAGACGTGATGGCGCAGGAATCTGGCTGAAAGAGAGCGCGCGATCCAAGCAGTCGTTCCGGCTAGTTGACGAGAGGACAGACCCGACGTGGCCTGTGCGATACTCGGAACTTCGGGGCCCGACACGTATCACGCATGCATGCGGTGGCTGCTGCGGGATTGTCTCAAGTTGGTTGTTCTTGCTAAAGGAGACGACGTCGCCATTGCGGGTAAAAGACCCGATAGGGAGATCAACTTTCGCGGAAAATCGCGCCTGTGGTTGGCAGGAGTTGCGTGGTGCCGAAAGCGCCTCCTGCACTGATCTTGAAAACCACTGGAGCACATCCTCAGTCTGCCGCCTCGGACCGATTGGCCCAAAGTTGCTGAGGCAGGATCGACTCGTGCTGCTGAGGGGACTTCCTTGTACCGCAGGTAGCCCTACCAAAATCGTGAACCTTGGGGTCTTCTCCGTAGAGTAGGCACAGGACGCCGACCGTCATGATTCGTCTTCTCGATAGCGGACTTACTGATCCCGAGTTTGAGACAATCTTGGGCTTCAATGCAAAAGTGGCAGCCGACATTGCACTCACAGCAACAGCAGCAGCGGCAATTGCGACAATACCAGCCGTGTTTCTCCATGCTTCTAAGTCTTCAGAGTTTCGACTTATGGGCGACGTACTTGGTCTCTTGATCTGGCTGACGTTTCTTACAGAGACATTGTTGATGATTCGACTTCACCATGGTTGGGGTGGGGAGTGGTTGCGAACTCACAAACTTCAGATTGTTGTCGTGATCTTGGCAAACCCGTTCCTGGTGTGGGCGATTGGTCGGTACGAGACGCTTGAGCTGTCAACGCTTCTGCCACTACCTTCTGTTCTCCAGTCTGCAAAGTTGGCAAAGTTGTTTAAGTTCACGAAGATCTTGAAGTTCCTCCACCTCGGCGAGGTGTCAACAAAAGCCCGCGCCGCACTCGCGCATGTGCCATGGCTCGTCAACACCGTGCTGCTTTCTGCTGGCGTTCTTGCCCTCGGAATCGTTGGGGCAGCATTTGAAGGAGAGTCAGCTACTCCGATTCATGCGCTAGATGTTTGGTTCAAGATCGGACACTCCGTCATTATGTCGATGCCAGAAGTGCTATTGGCAACTGTTCCGCTGTGCTTGCTTGCGGCGATGGTGGTTGCGCGTCAGAAGAAGACGATGGATCAGGCGTAACGAGATGCCGAAACGTTGGATTCGCTTCACAAACCCTGTTCGCGAAGATCTGGTTCGTTGGTTTGAGTCCGACGATGCCGGAAGCCTTCGGTTTGGCGAGTTACACCCAGTTGCTCAAGACGCTCTCCTGCGATACCAAGATGAGTTCGCCGACCCATTTCCCCGAATTGAGTCGCACGGGCATTACGTCTTTGGGATGTTTGCGGCACCGACATCTGTTGAGGATGATCGTGCTGACTTCTACACGGTCCTCTTTTTGGCGAATTTTGAACAGATCGTAACAGTGTTGAGAGTTTCGCGCGCGACTCAGAACAGATTAACAGAGTTCGACTTGAGCAAAGTGGAACGTGAACTGGATAATGCGGCGACGTTGTTTGATCATCCCGAGTGGAGCGTTGGAATGGCTATTGCGAAGATTGCGAATGTCTTTGTAACCAACATTGAGTCGAGTGTCGGCACTTTAAAGCAAAATGTTTCGGCAGACCTAGAGCTAGTTACTTCGGAGAGCCGACAGATTCCGAACAATGCCGATCCCGAATACTTGAGTGAGCTATATCGCCGTACAGCCGTTCACAAGACGGAGGTAGTGAGCTTGCGAACGCTTTTACAAGAGACGAAAAACATCTTCAAAGCAGTCGCATCAGACCAAGTCGATGTGCGACGCAACACAACTGACCTTGAAGAAGAGTTGTTCCCCCCGTTTGTGGAGGTGTCCGTAACGGATCTTCTCATGCGAACTCGTCATCTCACGTCTATCCGCAACAATCTTGAGTCCGATATAGAGCTCATGTTTGAGCGTTTCCAGGAGATTCAAAGCTCCCAGCAAACTGCTGTTGGCCGTAAATTCACTGGTGTTCTGTCGATTCTGTTATTGCCCCAGCTCATTGCTGGTTACTTTGGTCAGAATTTCGATAAGACGCCGGGGTATCGCGCAGACCTCGGCTGGCTCTACTCTCTAGGTTTGATTGTGCTGGTCTCGTTGATTCAGTTTTACTATTTCAAGAGGAAGAAATACTTCTAGGAGGCGCCATGGAGTTCTTCATTTTCTTACTTCTCCTGTTCTGGTTCATTCGGTGGAACAAGCGTCGTCGCCAGCGACGGGCGGCGAACACCTACTCACAGCCCGCTTCGACTCAATACTTCCCGTCCGAGGTTTCGGTCACTCCGCTTTGGCAAAACAGTCCCCAGGCTCCAGCTCCTGGGCCGGCGTCCGCGGATGGGTGGTTTCGTGATCCCACGGGTCGCTATGCGGCTCGGTATTGGAATGGTCAACAGTGGACTGAGTGGGTCTCATCCCCAGACCGCCAGGTACGAAGTGACCCGATTGTTGCAAACATCCCGATGCCAGGTGCCAGTTCTGCTGCATCAAACGTTGCGCCACCTCGCTATCGCGCCCCGGAGCCTGGAAGCCAGGTTGCTGGGCCAGACCTCAACGAACTGCGGCGTCGTTTCAACAGCTAGCACTTGACGCCGCTGTTAGGTTGTTCCCATTGGGGGTACACCACATGACAAATCAGATTGACCTAAATCGCCTTCGGGAAACTCTCACGAGAAATCAGTCATCATCCGAGAATGCTCCGAATGTTCCTCAGAACGAGAAGGTCTATGTAACGCCCGAAGGAAAACTCGTGATGGGTGACCAAGTCAACCAGAATCAGCGAACAGTCTCGGAGATTCCACAGACGGTGTTCGCCAACTAATCGTTATGACATACCCCAATCTTGCAAATGATCGACAATTCGCCAAGAGCAAGATGCCGCGCAACACACTTGAGGTAACGAGTGATGGTTGCACGGGTTTCAAGTACGACATCACATGCGAGCTTGGCAATAAGTACAAGCTGTTTGCGTATTTCAATGGATCTCGCTATCGCGTAATGGTGGTGGACCCAGTAGTCGAGCGCGGGCCCGTTGGGCATGAGAGTCATGTACTTACGGATGGTTCGCTGTGCCTGGAGCCGACGGTCCAAGGATGCCGCACGTTAGAGCAAGCTTTTGCGAAGTCGGTGCTTTGGGCGAACGGCTATTCGATCTACACGCACACTGGTAAGTTCCCCTACAGTGCCAACAACCGCTGAATGCGTATGGGTTGCCTCGCTCGCAGGCTCACTCGTGTGAGTGTTGCTCTCGGCAGCTACCAACCGAAGTTTCAGTCATGAGTTACCAGAATCTCGCGATTGATCGCCAGTTCGCGAAAAGCAAGATGCCACGCAACACCCTCGAAGTGGCGAGTGATGGTTGCACGGGTTTCAAGTACGACATCACGTGCGAGCTCGGCGAGAAGTACCAGCTGTTTGCGTATTTTAATGGGTCTCGCTATCGCGTCGTGGTGGTGGCCCCAGAGGTTGAACGTGGCGATCTTTGGCACCCGAGTCATGTATTCCCAGACGGCTCACTCTGCTTGGAGCCGACGATGATGGGATGTCGCACGCTGGAGGAAGCTTTTGCGAAGTCGGTGCTTTGGGCGAACGGTTATTCGATTTATCAACAGACTGGTCAATTCCCTTACAGCGCGAACAACCAAGACGACTGACGATGCCCTTCTACTTGGCGCTGCCTCGAATCTTCGGATCGCTTGATCCGGCGACTGAGCAATCGAGTGAACGGAAGCAGTCGAAGCTTTTCGACTCCGGATACGCAATCTTCGACAGCGTCCTCGACACCATCTGCTCGACGATTGGCTCTCGACTTGCAGAGACGGGGGGTGCGCTACTCGGCTCTTACGGCGACTCACTCATCGTCGACTTCGTCTATGACAAGGAGGGTGAAGTAACCGGGGCCTCCTACGTACCCTCAGCGGGTCTCACACCACTAGTGCAACAACACGAACTCGACAGAAACTTGCAGTTCAAGGGTGTCGTTCATTCACATCCTGGCACATACGACACACCATCAGGACCAGACGAGGAGTCATTTCTTGCTGGTCTAAAAGCCAACTTAGAACTGGGTAGATACCTCGCCCCAATCATTACCTTGCAAGAAGGCAGGGCGGCGCCGAACAAGTTGAAGATTGGAGAAGGCGTGTGGGCATCGTTCTATGTTGCCGTACGTAGCCGCTCTCGAGGAGTGCGGGTTTCACCCTGTCTCCCCAAAGTCATCTGGTTCGCCCGCGACGTACGTCGACTCGCAGCAAACCTTCAGCTTCCAGATCCACAGTTCTTCCCAACCGACTCGAATGGGTTGTACTCGGTTTCGAGTCAAATCACGCTCCGTAATGACTCCACCCTGGTGCTGGCAGCATCGGGTGCGTATCCAGAGACTCCGCCACTCGTGCTCTATCTCGATGGTCGAAAGGGTGAGACCAAGCAAGTACACCTTCGTTGGAATGTGACCTCCGAACCCGAGAATCGTCTCGCCGAAGCACTGGCTGATGTACGTCTGACTGGCATTGATGGGCCCAGACACTTCGCATTTGGACGATCGGGCACTGTGCTAACTGGACGCTCGAAGTTGGGGAGCGAACTCGACCTCGAGCCAGTGCTTGTGGGTGATGAGTTCATCGACTATGCGAATAAGGTCGGCGAAGGACTCTTTGCACGATCTCGCGGTGTGCTCACAGACCGAATGCGTCGCGCACATGTTCTCATTGCGGGCTGCGGATCAGTGGGATCCTATGTTGCCGAACACTTTGTGAGGTGTGGTGCTGGTGAGGTAACGCTGCTTGACCCCGACACCGTGGACTACGCAAACCTCTCACGTGCGAATTTTCGAGCTAGTGATGTTGGCAGACCGAAGATTCACGCACTTGCGGAACGTCTCATCGCAATCTCCCCAGAACTGAAAATTAACTTTGTTGAGAAGACTCTGCAGGATCTCAGTCGAGACGAGTTTGATCAACTGATTGCTAGTAGCGACCTGGTCATGAGCGCCCTCGATGATCGGCGGGCGCAGCTTCAGATCAACCAGTTTGCCTATTGGCATAAGAAGCCCGCCGTGTTCATCGGCGCGTTTGCGAAGGCACATGCGGGAGAAGTCGCAGTTGTTGACGCGCCGTCACCTTGTTTTGCCTGCGCGACGGTGTTTCGTGACATGGTCCCGGTGGAAGAACAGGGTTCGCACGACTACGGCACGGGGCGGCTTGTGTCAGAGGTGGCGCTCGGCGCGGATATTCAGTCAATCTCGGCGATCGGTGTGCGACTCGGGTTGTCATGTCTGATGAAGGGCACTGGCACCAGCCTTGAACAGTTCGCCCAAAAGGCACTGGCCGAAAATCAGTACGCCATCTTCGCGGTGACTCAGGACTTCTCGCTGGTTGGTGAGGTCTTGAAGGGCGTTCCCGCCCAGTACGGTCATCGGTCAATTTGGCTGACAGTAAATCGAAATGAGAACTGCAGCACTTGTGGTCCGAATCCTGCTCAGCCGATGGTCGATAAAGCCCCGCTCATTGATGATCTAAAGGCGGCTATCGCTAGAGCAGAGGTAGTAGCGGACGTGCCACTCCACGATGAATAGCGAAGAGATTCGAGTTTCGAGTCCTCAAGCATTTGTTGAAGAGGTGATTGAAGGCTCCCGACAGCGACCAATCGTTCTGGTGAACGGTGACTCGTTCGAGTCGGCAAATGGGACACAAGACAAACTTGCAAAAATTATCGGAGAGATTGATCCAAGCATTCGGTGCTTAACTGCCGAGAATGTGACTCTGGCAAACGTCGAACATGAAGCAATGGGCGGACTATTCGTTCCAGTTGGCATAAGTCTCTGGTGGCAAGGAGAGCTTGCGGGAGCCTTGCTCTCCGACCACGCCGACGCCCAGTTACGACAGCTCGTGCATGCGGCAAGCAGTAGACCACCCCTGCAACTGATCAACGACACCCTTCAACACGTGCAGAGTCGACAGCACCACTTCTTCCATCGTGCGGCATCACCTGAAGTACAGCCGTGGGTCAGCCTCTACTTGGTCAATCGCCATGATGCCGAACGAGTGAGAAACCCTTCGGAGGGTGCGAATCTTCGAATCGTTGAAGTTGTCCGGCCCGTTTGGTTGAAGAATCACGCGGCTGGTGCTCTCTTCGTTACTCGGAACACGTCCAAACCGAGCGAATTGGTTCTGAAGTTCGCATCGTTTGATCAACGGGGTGAGTGGGCAATTCTGAAATCGCAGGTCGTGACCGCAGACGTAGAGATTGATTGTCAAGACAAAATCGTGCAGAACCCTCAAGTTGCGAGAGAGGACCGTGAATTCCTTGCGTACACGCTGAAGTGCGGTGGGCAGACCGTTGAGTTCAGTATCTACAAGCTCTCAAGTGACGCTGCGGTTCTAGAGCGCGCACTTCGAAGTCTTACGACTCCAAGCGATGGAAGCGCACCATTGGGTGATCGACCCACCGTGTTGCGGGAAGCAATGGAAGAGCTAGACGGCTTAGTCGGCTTGGA
>Ga0208048_1000841_pt1 | contig 16256 bp, 18 predicted proteins | sample Malawi_45m_30L_FD_184163 | JGI IMG/M metagenome (GOLD analysis project Ga0208048, IMG submission 184163) | Freshwater microbial communities from Lake Malawi, Central Region, Malawi to study Microbial Dark Matter (Phase II) - Malawi_45m_30L... | ecosystem: Environmental > Aquatic > Freshwater >...
CATTGTGCGTAATTTGTTCCTCGCTTCGCAGGTGGCCGACCTCGGACTTCCCTTGGTCATCGCGCTGAACATGTCCGATGCCGCGGAAAAAGCCGGCATCCGCGTCGATGCGCATTTGCTTTCGCGGCGTCTCGGTGTGCCGGTGGTCCGGACCGTGGCGACGAAGGGAGAGGGGATCGAGGCGCTGGAGAAAGCGGTCAACCGCGCGGCCGAAGACCGTGTCTGCATGGTGCAGGTGCCGTGGCCGGAAGCTGTCGGTCGTGCTGTCGGCTATTTGCGCAATGGATTGGAGAAGGAAGGCGCGCGGCCCCTTTCCGAAGGCGAATTGCGCCGCGTGCTTTTCGACCGGCAAAGCGTTCTGCTCGGTCGGGCCGGACTTCCCGCAAGTTTCGATCCGTCCGGATTGATCTCCGCTTCGCGCGACATTCTCACCGCGGCGGGGCTCCAACCGCTCTCGGCCGAGGCGCTGCTGCGCTATGAAAATCTCGGTCATCTCACCGCTGGTGCGGTTGAGTTTCCCGAGAAACGCCAGCGCACCTGGACCGAACGCATCGACGCCGTGCTCACCCATCGCGTGTGGGGTCTGGTCATCTTCGTCGCCCTGATGTTCGTTGTTTTCCAATCGATCTACATTTGGGCCGGACCATTCATGGGGTGGATCGAGGAGGCAGTCGCTTTGGTTCAAGAACGTGTTGCTCCTTTCTTGGCGCAATGGCCCGTGCTGCAAAGTCTCGTTATCGATGGCGTGATCGGCGGGGTCGGCGGTGTGATCATTTTTCTCCCGCAGATCCTCATTCTTTTCTTCTTCATCTCGCTGCTCGAGGACACGGGCTACATGGCGCGCGGCGCGTTCCTCATGGACAAAATGTTCGGATGGTGCGGCCTCAACGGAAAAAGTTTTGTTCCGATGCTTTCCAGTTACGCCTGCGCCATTCCCGGCATCCTGGCCACGCGCACGATCGAGGATCCGCGCGCGCGTCTCACCACCATTCTCATTTCGCCGCTGATGAGTTGTTCGGCGCGCTTGCCTGTCTATGTGCTCCTCATCGGCGCTTTCATCGAGCCGTCCTACGGCGCGGGAGTTGCCGGGCTGACTCTTTTTGCCATGCACTTCGTCGGCCTCGCCGTGGCCGTGCCTGTGGCCTGGGCTTTGAACAAATTTGTCCTCGGCACAAAACCGCATCCGTTTCTGCTCGAAATGCCGCTGTATCGCGCTCCGCGTTTGCGCGACATCGTCTGGCGCATGTGGGAGCGCGCGCGGGAATTTCTCGTCCGTGCCGGAACGGTCATCGTTGCCATGACCATCATCATCTGGGCGCTGGTTTATTTTCCGCGTCCGGACAGCGTTCGCGAAAACATCGAAGCCGTTGCTGTCGCCGAGTCACCGGAGAACACCGACCAGCGCATCGAGGCGGCTTACATCGAGCAGAGCTACTTGGCGCGGGCCGGTCGACTGGTGCAACCGATCTTTGCGCCAGCCGGATTCGACTGGAAAATCACGGTCAGCGTTCTGGCCAGTTTTCCCGCGCGCGAAGTCATCATCGCGACACTCGGCACGATTTACGGCATCGGTGCGGAAGTGGATGAGGAATCGGGCGATTTGCGCCAGACGCTGGCCGCCGATCTGTGGACGCGCGGCCCACGAGCCGGACAACCCGTCTTCACCGTGCCGGTGGCACTGGCCATCATGGTATTTTTCGCCCTTTGCCTGCAGTGTGGCGCCACCGTGGCGGTCATTGCCAAGGAATCCAACTGGGGTTGGGCTGTCTTCGCCTTTTGCTACATGACTTTTCTGGCTTGGGCCGGCGCAGTCTTGACCTACCAACTCGGCACGCGTTTCTTGGCTTCATGAGCGGGGCCGAATCCATCCTCGTGGGCGTCATGGTTCTTGCCGCCGGGGTCTATCTGGTCAGACGGGCCTGGAATTATTTCGCCGCGCGCCGGGCCGGGGGTTGCTGCGGTAAATGTCCGGTGACGCGACCCGGTGCCATCCGGCCATGAAATTATTTCAACCCATCTTTTTTTGTCTTTTGCTTTTTGTCGCGCGACCCGGCCTTGCGCAATCAAATGAAAAGGAGGGGCAGCAAATCGAGGTGCTGACTGTTCCATCGCCGGCCGAGTTTTTTGCCGCGCTGGATAAAATTGGCAAACCCGACTGGGCCGCGTTTTACCGCGATCCCATTCCCACGATTTATCAGGCGCGCGCTTTGTCTGCGGTCAATCTCGGGACGCTGGTCACCGATGGCTACTTGGCCGTCGAAGCGCAGGATGGTCAGCAGGTGAAGAACACGGGCAAAGACATTATCACGTTGGCGCGCGCTCTCGGCGTGGGTGAACACGTGCTCGCGCGGGGCAAGAGCATCAGTGACTTTGCCGACCGCAACGACTGGTCGGCGTTGAAAGAAGAACTCGATGCGACAACAAACGAAGTGCGTTTGGCCATGGCCGCGCAGCGCGACGAGGGGCTCGCTACGATGATCACCGCCGGAGCGTGGCTGCGCGCCTTGCAAGTGGGTAGCCGTGCGGCCGAGATGTCGGGCGAAGCAAAAGCGGACGAACTGATTTCACAGGCCTATTTGATCGCTTATCTGCGCGAGGATCTCGACACTCTGCCGGAAACGGCACGCAATGCTCCCGCCGTCGACCATGTGCGAAAAACGCTCACGCGCGTCGAAGAGGGAATCAAAACCGGCGGCGGCGAAACACCGGACTCCACCCGCGCGGCGCGCGTCGGAAAAATCACCGCCGAGTTTGTCGCCTCGGCTGCAGCCAAGCAAAAATGAAACCGCTCTCGATCGCATTGTTCCTCGCCGCATCCTGTGCTTGGGCGCAAATGCCGCCGGCCAGCACATCGGCGGAAAAATCGGAGACGCCTGATCTGCGTCCGCGCATCTACGATCTCGCCGGCGTGCTCGGCAACGAGGGTTTCAAGTTTCGCGATGGGGCCTGGTCGGGATCCTTGCAAGGCGCGAAGCCGCAGCGCCTCAGCGTGAACCTTTTTGCCGGCAACCAATACTGGTTCTGCGGGGCAACGTCGGCCTCCGGGGAAACGCCGAACATTGTCCTCCGCGATCCCTCCGGCCAGCCGGCCGAAATGATTCGTTTCGATAAAGCCGGCATCGCCGCTGCCGGCGTGACAGCCGCGACTACGGGACGTTATGTTCTCGAAATAAAGGGGTCCTCGCCGGGAACCCGGGATTTTTGCCTCCTTTACCTTTTCAAGTAGCGCCATGACCAAGGAAACCACCGAAAAACTGGGCGGGCAGCCGGTGCGGCAATATTCCGTTTTTCTGGCCAACCGCGTCGGCGCGCTCATGGAAGTGGTGCAGATGCTCAACGAGGCGCGCGTCGTTGTGCTCGGCCTGAGCATCCAGGATTCCTCGGAAACATCCATCGCGCGCATCATCGTGAGCGACCCGGACAAGTTGGAAGACCTCTTCGGCAGCAATGATATCGCTTACGGTGCTTGCGAGCTTGTCGTCGCGGAGCTGGAAGAGGGCGCGAGCGATCTTCCCCGCATGCTCGCCGCGCTCCTCGAGGCCGAAGTGAATATTTTCTTCAGCTACACGCTACTGGTCCGTCCGCGCGGCAGACCGCTCATCGCCATCCACACCGACGATCTCGAATGCGCCAGCGCCGTTCTCGGCGGGCGCGGCTTCCGATTGTTGCGCCAAACCGATTTGTCCCGTTGAGCGGGGAAGTGGATTGGAACGCGCGTTACGCCGAAGGCGACACGCCTTGGGACAAAGGATCTTCGCACCCGGTGCTCTCCGGTTCGCTGACGCGCGGACTTCTTTACGGACGCATTCTCGTCCCCGGTTGCGGGACAGGTCACGATGCGCGCGCCCTTGCCGTCCACGGTCTCGACGTCACGGGCCTCGACATTTCGCCTTTGGCCCTCGAGGCGGCGAAGTCCGGGCCGGGCAATGTGGAATTTGTCCTCGGCAGTCTCTTCGAACTTTCGCCCGGGTTTGCATCCGCGTTCGACGGAGTTTTCGAGCATACGTGTTTTTGCGCCATCGATCCGGCGCGCCGTGCCGATTATGTCCGTGCAATCGCATCCGTGCTCAAACCCGGCGGCCGTTTGCTCGCTGTCTTTTTCCTCGATCCGGGCAATGACGGCGACGGACCGCCTTTCGGTTGCACGAGGGACGAAATCGAAGCGCTCTTTCGGCCTTTTTTCCGGGTGGTGCGCGAGGAGTCCGTCATCCCGACGTTCGCCGGTCGCGAAGGCCGGGAGTTGCTGATGCTCATGGAACGGGTTTGAATAGGTCTCGTGAAATTCCGCGCCGTCATCTTTGATCTTGATGACACCCTTGTGTGGGACGAGCGCATTTCGCGCCGTGCTTTGATCGAAGCCGCAGAGGAGGCCGCGCGTCGGTGCGGGGCCGATGCGGGACGGTTGGCCGGCGCCGCCAAGCGTGCAGCCGATCAACTTTGGCACGTCCATGCGCCCGTGGAGCGTTGCCATGCCTTGGGCATCGTGGCCTTCGAGGGAATGTGGGGACACTTCCACGGCGAAGAAGACTATCTGCGCCATCTGCGCGAGTGGGTTCCGCAATTCCGGAAATTGGTCTGGCAGCAAGCGCTTGCGGAAGAGGGAGTGAATGACGAGCGGCTTGCCACGGAGCTTGGGGAATTTTTCGCCCGTAGGCGTCGCGAACTGCAGGACCCGCTGCCCGGCGCCGGGGAAGTCCTCCACAAATTGCGCGCGGCCGGAGTGCGCATCGGATTGCTGACCAATGGCGCACCGGATCTTCAGCGCGAAAAAATCGATTCCTCCGGTCTCGGGATGTTTTTCGATGCGGCCGTCGTTTCCGGCGAGATCGGCACGGGCAAGCCCGAGCCTGAAATATTTCATTACCTTCTCGATAAGCTTGTGGTCTCGGCCGCCGAATCGCTCATGGTCGGCAACTCGCTCGCGCGCGACATTGTCGGCGCCAAGCGTGCGGGCTTGGCCTCATGCTGGATCGCGCTTGAAGGCGAGGACGAACCGATCGGTCTGGTCGAACCGGATTACACCATCCGTTCGCTCGGCGAATTGCCGCGCGTCGTCGGAGTCTAGCGCCTAAGGCAACGCGACCGGCTCTTCATCAGCCGGAAGCAAATCGGGGAACTGTCTTGCCGGGATGAATTTTGCCTGGGGCTGGGGCTCGGGTGGAGGATTGAGCGCAATCGTGGGCTCGATCCTCGTCTGGTAAAGATCGGCCAGAGATTCCTTCTCCAGTTTGTCCGCGTAGTCCTTCATCGAGGAATCGGCGCCGCGCACTTTTTGGAAAAACAGGGCGTAATACGAGCGGCGTGCCGCACGGTAGTCTTCGGGAGTCGGGGCGCGTTCGGCCATTTCTTTGAGCGCCAGAAGTTGCGGATCACCCTGCAGACGCGCCCGGAGCTTGCGGAACTTCACCCGCATCTTACGCTCCATTTCGGTCGGATCCTCGATGACCGGCGGCGTGTCCGGAATTTGCGGCATGCTCGGTGTGTAAAAATCCGACGGCCCGAAAAGATCGTCGCCGAAAATGTTTTGTTCGCCGGGAAGTTGGCCACCTTCCAGAGCCGGCAGCGGTTCCTCGCCGGGAGGAAGCGCGGGGTCGGTGGTTACGGTTTCCTCGGCCTCGTTGATCAATTGCGCGCTCGGAGCATCGGCAGGAGCCTCCGACGGAGTATCCGCAGCGGCCGGCGCGGGGGTGGTCTCCGTTGGGAGCGGATCGGCCTCCTGGCCCGAGGCAGTGCCCCAAGCCAGCACCAAAGTCGCCAGAAACGCGATGGTTCCTTTCATGAAGGGCAAACTTTACCCGTGCCCTTCTTGAAATGGAAAGGCTTTCCGCGCCATGATCGCCCCATGTCTTCTCGCGGGGCCGGAAAATCGGCCGGAAAATCCGTCGGCCGAATCCTTTCCGGCGCTTCCCGCGGCGGGGTCATTCTTGATGGGCCGGCATTCGGCACCCCGGGTCTGATTGCCGAGAAGCCTGACCGGATTGTGGAGGGGAGTTGGGATGACTGGCGCATTCTCGAGGAGGAATTCGCCACGGGGAAAAATGCTGCCGTTACGGATGGCGGTCTCGCTGGTTGGATCGACTACGAGGGAAACTTTCGCTTTGGCGTTTTCCCGCAGTGGCGTCGGGAGCCGATCGATTGGCCTGAGGCCGAAGCGGCCGCCAGCGCACAATTCCGGTCGGGCATGTCCGAAGCGGAGTGGGTGGAGCGCGTGCAGCGCGTGCACGAATACATCGCGGCGGGGGATATCTATCAGGTCAACCTCACGCACAATCTCTGCGCACCGTGGGATTCCTCGCCCGGAAGATTCTATCCGCGCCTTCGCGGCGCGCATCCTGCCCCGTGCTCGGCCTATCTTTCGCTCGGGGACACAACGGTCTTGAGCGCCTCGCCCGAGGTGTTTCTCGATATGTCCGAAGGGCGCATCGTGACCAAGCCGATCAAAGGAACACGCGCACGCGGCGCCGACCGGCTTTCCGACGAAGCGGCCCTGCGCGATCTCATCGGTTCCGCCAAAGAGCGGGCCGAGTTGGTCATGATCACCGATCTGCTGCGCAACGACCTTGGCCAAGTGTGCCGCTACGGCAGTGTGCATGTTCCGGTCTTGTGCCAGCCCGAGACATTTTCGCACGTGCATCATCTGGTCTCGACCGTCGAGGGATCGATGCGCCCCGAGATCTCGCCGATCGTTGCTCTGCGCGCCTGCTTTCCGGGCGGCTCGATCACCGGCGCGCCGAAAAAACGCGCCATGGAAATCATCACCGAGTTGGAAAAAGGACCGCGTGGTGTCTACACGGGCGCGATCGGCTTCATCGACTGGACCGGTCGTGCCGTATTCAGCATCGCCATCCGCACCTTGGTCATCCGCGAGGGAATCGCCACCTACGGTGTGGGCGCGGGTATTGTCGCGGACTCCGATCCCCACCGGGAATACGAGGAAACGATGCACAAAGCGGCCGGACTTTTTGCCGCATTGGCCGATTGAAATCGGGGCGACAGGATTTGAACCTGCGACCTCCTGGTCCCAAACCAGGCGCTCTACCAAGCTAAGCTACGCCCCGTATCGAAGGGGGAATTTACCGCGCCTGCGCCTAATGTCATTTTATTTCCTCGGCGGTCGTTTAGCTTCTCTTTCGGAAAGCGATCCGTGTCATTCTCCTGTTCTGTGATCGCCGCCCTTCTCACCATGGCCACTGTCCTTGCCAACGCTGGAAATCCTGTCGTCCGCGCCGCGCCCGCGCCGGATCTGACCCCGGCCTCGATGCAGGCGAGCGACCTGTGGGATCGGGTCCCCGCTGTCGAATTGCGCGGCTTCGATGGAAAAGATGCGCAGAAGACCGAACTGCGCGCGCTCTGGAACGACAACTGGCTTTTCTTTTCCTTTGCCTGCGCGGATCGGGCCATTGTTTCGCCCGGCGAGCAAGACGGTCTCGACCACTTCCGACTTGGCGATACGGCCGAGGTTTTTGTCGCGAGGCGCGGTGATCCGGCTTACGCCGAAGTTCATGCCACTCCTGCCGGCCGGAAGACCTTATATTTTTGCCGCGGCTACCGCCAACCGGCCGAACCTCCGCGCGAAGCGGGAAAGATCGTCGTCGCCGCGGCAAAAACAACGCCGGGTTGGCGCGCATTCATCGCCGTGCCGCGTGACGTCCTTGCACAATCGAGGGGCGAAAACGAATACGATATCTTTTTCGCCCGCTACGACTACGAGTCGGCCGGCGACAAGCCCGTGCTCTCGTCCTTCCCCGTGCAACGCGGCGACAAACCCGATTTCCATCGGCGCGGCGACTATGCCATCCTCCGCTTGACGCCGTGAAAAAGTTTTTGTGTTCGCTCAGCTCTGTTGCCCTGACCGCTTGCTCGTCCGTCAGCGTCATCGAGGAAAGGGAGAATTTCGCGCTCGCGCCGAAGGCTGCCCCTGCGGAACTTTTCGTGCGCCCCTTCGATGTGGCCAAAGGTGCGGAATTCGATGTGGCCGCCCCGCGCGGCAAAGAGGATGCGCGCGCCGAGGTGGGGTTCACCATTGTCGTCGGCATGTTGTCCCGCGGTGCGCGTTGGGTTGCGCCGACCAAAGTGCTTGAGTCAGGACAGAAATGGCCGAGCAAAGGAATTCTCGTCGAGGGAACCGTCATCCGGGCAGAGCAGGGGAGCCGCGCTCTGCGCATCGGCATCGGATTCGGCCTTGGCCGCACGCATCTGGATACCACGGTCAGCGTTTTCAACTTGGAAGCCTCGGCCAAGAAACCTTGGCTGACTTACAAGACCACGGGAGGCAGCAACATGGAGCCCGGGCTCGTCACCGGTCTTGTTGCGCCGACGACTGTGGTCGTTCCTTTGGCTGCCACCCTTACGAGCACCGCCATCTCGGGCGTAACCAAAGGCAACAAGGGTGTTTCGCAAGACGCCAAGCGCACGGGTCGCGCGATTGTCGCCACGATCCACGACAGTCTTGCCTCGAAAGGACTGGTCAAACGCAAAGCGTGGCCGAAGCGGATCGGCATGCTGGGCACGCCGATCGGCCAGCTCAATGTCCCGTCGATCGACTGAAATTCCTACGGCTCTTCCAGCGCATCGCTGGTGTGGCCGCGCAGCCAACCGACCAAACCGAGCACAATCGGAAGCAAAGTCAGTCCGAGGGCCAAACTGATAAACTGGTAGAGCCATTCGCCGTAGAGCAGCCAATAAGCGCCGATGATCAAAAGCCCGACCACGCCGATCGGCGCCATGGCCCATGCCATGGGCATGAGTTTGCGGCGGAACGTATTCCGCTCTTCACGGCGTTTGATGCGCGTTTCGCGGTTTTTGAAGCGTTGGAACAATGCCAGCTGTGTTTTGCTTTCGTTGTCTGGGCGGCGAGGCGAGCAAGCAGAGAATGCTTTACCCGGCTGCCGATGGCAACCTCGGAAGATCAGTCGGAATACGCGCCGCGTTCGACCAGAGCCGCGATGCTTTGCACCACACGATCCCGGTCTTCGCGGTAAGTCACCCCGAACCAATCACTGGTTGTTTCGAGGACAGAAACTTGCGCCAGATTGTCCCGCACCATCGCGGCGAGGGCGCTCGGCAAATAACACTCGGCCTTTTCGCTGCCGGATTCCGCGACGAGAAATTTTTCCAGCTCGGTTTTCAGCAGCGGGAAGACTTGCGGCGTGAACGCCCAGAAGTTCATCGAGACAGGGGTGGCCTCTGCGAGAGTGCGACCGCCCGAAGCAATCCGGCCGTCCGGCTGGCGCGCGATGTCGGTAAGTTCCTCGATGCCGCGCAACATCCCGCCTCTTTCCACCGTGCAGATTCCGCGGGCCACGGTCCCGTGCTCGCTCAAGGTGCGGCCGAGACGGAACGCGACCATGGCGAATCGCGCGGGGCGCGCCTGCTCATCGACGGTGCGGAGAAAACCGGCAGCTGAGCGAAACGTTTCCGCTCCGTAAAAATCGTCGGCGTTGATCGCGGCGAACGGTTCTCCGATGGCCTCGTGCGCGCACCACACGGCATGCGCCGTGCCCCACGGTTTTTTCCTGTCTGCGGGCGGGGTGAATCCGCCGGGCAAATCGCCGAGTTCCTGGAATGCGTAGCCGACATCGATTTTTCCGGCGTAGCGCGCACCGACTTTTTCCCGGAATTCTTCTTCGATATCGCGCCGGATCAGAAAAACGACGCGCGAAAATCCCGCGCAGACCGCGTCGTGCACCGAGTAATCGAGCAACGTCTCGCCGTTCGGTCCGACCCCGTCGAGTTGCTTGAGTCCGCCATAGCGGCTGCCCATTCCGGCGGCGAGGACGAGAAGAGAGGGCGAGGGCATTGGAACCATTTCTTTATCAGTTCCTGTAGCAGCGGTCTATGACCGCCGGTGCCCAGACCGGAAAACTGCCGGCGGTCATAGACCGCCGCTACAAAAAACACGGAAGATCATGTGCCCGTCGGCGGTTCCCGGTGCTCCTCGTAGGCGTTGATGATCGCCTGGACCAGCGGGTGACGCACCACGTCGCGCTGGCTCATCATGCGGATATCGATGCCCTCGACGTGCTTGAGGATTTCCACCGCCTCGAGCAATCCCGACCGGCGGTTGCGCGGCAAATCGATCTGCGTGCGGTCGCCGGTGATGACGCACTTTGATTCGTTGCCCAAGCGGGTGAGGAACATGAACATCTGCTCGGCCGTCGTGTTCTGCGCTTCGTCGAGCACGATAAACGAATGATTCAAGGTGCGGCCGCGCATGTAGGCGAGCGGAGCAATCTCGATGATGCCGCGGTCCATGTATTTCTGGATCTCGTCTGTTTCCAGCATGTCGTAGAGCGCGTCGTAGAGCGGACGCAGATACGGCAGGATTTTTTCCTCGAGCGCGCCGGGCAGGAATCCGAGCGCTTCGCCCGCCTCCACCGCGGGTCGCGTGAGGACAATACGGCTCACCTGCTCTTTTTTCAGCGCGGCCACCGCCATGGCCATGGCGAGATAAGTTTTTCCCGTGCCGGCCGGACCGACACCGAAGACAACATCGTGTTCGCGGATGGCGCGGACGTAATCGCGTTGTCCGGCGGTCTTCGGGATGACCGGAGGTTTGCGCGGCGAGCAAACGATGCGCTCGGCGGCCAAGTCCGCCACGCTTCCGTTGTTTTCATGCGATTCTTCCGACTGCATGGCGTAGCGAAATTCCTGTTTACCGACGGTCGCTCCGGTGCGCCGCGCCTCGTCCAATTGCGTGAAGACGCGCGCGGCCCGCTCCGTATTGTCCTTCTGCCCCTCGATGCGGATCCAACCTTCTCGCGCCGCGACCTGCACGCCGAGACGCGACTCCATCTCGCGCAGCAACTTCTCGTCGTTGTTGTACAACGCGGCGGCGGCCCGCGCGTTGTCGAAGTGGAGCGTGGTGCTCTCCATCAGGAGATCAGCGGCGGAAGCCGTAGACCAAAGCCCATCCGGTGCGCTCCTCCGGCGAGGAGAGAACTTCCACCACGATGTAATAAGTCCCGGTGGATTGCGGTTTGACCTCCGCGTAGGCGAATTTTCCTTCCTGCCACGAGTTCGACTCGGCGAGTTTGCCGCCTGCGTCGTAGACATTGACGCGGAGCTTGGCGCCCTCGACGTCGGTGCCGAGGAAGAACACGTAGTTGTTGCCGCGGAACAATTGCGCGGTCACCGCTTTCTTGTCGCCTTCGCCCAAATCGCCGCCCCACGCGTCTTCGCGGATGATCCAACCTTTTTCCGCGTAGGGATTGGCCGCTTCGTAGGCGAATGACATCGCGTCGTCGACGTAGGCCAGGGCCGCGGAACCGGCGAAGAGCAGCGCGGCGAGGCAGGCGGCGCGGAGCAAACGAGGGAGGGAGAAAAAATTCATATCCGGCTTCAGCCCGCTTTCGAGCGGATGCGGTCGACCACACCCGAAGTGATGTTATGTATTTTCGTCACGGACTCGGGCGGGATGTTTCCGTCGGGCTTGCTGACCAAGGGGTCGATCTTGTCGAGGGTGCGGCGGATGTCGCCGACGATTTCTTTGCCGCGCAGGCGCGGACTCATTTTGGAAAGCTGACGCGAGAAATATTCCACGAGAAGCGGTTGGTACAGAAGTTCGGCGCGCTGCTCCGAATACTTCGCGTCGACGATGGAAGTGAGCGCCTGGGTGCCGCGCAACCATCCGCCGAGGCTGACCAATTGCGCGAGCTGCTCGTCGTTCAACTCGGCCATCGCCTGGTTCACGTCCTGCAACGCCCCGTCGAATTCGCGCCGCACAGCATCCCACTGCCGCGCATCGGCTTTCTGGATGATGCTGTTGCTGCGGGCCACGACCGATTTGCGCACGTTGATCGCTTCGGCCAGCGTGAGCACATTGCGGCCGATGTCTTTCACGCGCTCGCTGTCCTCTGCCTCCACCGCGATGAATCCGTCGGCGATGACCGTGCCGAGCAGCAGGGCGTCCTGCGCGCGGTCGGCCGTCGCAGAAAACGTTTTGGCTGGCCCGAGTTCCGCCCGCCAGTTCGGGTTGCCCAGTTTTTCCAGCACGGCGAAGACTTCGCTCGGGACGGGAACGACGACTTCGTTGACCGTTTCGGCGGGAAACTCGTTGAGGTTGATCTGTTGCGGGGGCGGATTTTCGGCGAAGGCTGCGCCTGCCCCCAGCGAGACGCCGAGGAGGACGAGGAAGGCTCTCGTATTCAAGATAGGGGAAATTTCACTTGGGGCGGTGCCGAGATAAAGCATAAAAAGCAGGAAGTGGAACAAGTCCCCAACGCCGCGCGCGTCCAGGAAATCGTCCAAGGCATGTCCACCCGCCGCATTCTCGTGGCGGGCGACCTGATGCTCGACGAATTCATCTGGGGCAAAGTCTCGCGCATTTCGCCCGAGGCTCCCGTCCCCGTGGTGGCCGTGGATCGCGAAACATTTTACCCCGGCGGCGCGGCCAACGTGGCCCGCAACCTCCACGAGTTCACCCCGAAGACCTCCGTCATCGGACTCATCGGCGACGACTCGGCCGGTGCGCGCCTGCGCGCATTGCTTTCGGCCGGTGGCATCGGGGCGGACGGTTTGGTCGCGCATGCCGGTCCGACCACGGTGAAAACCCGCATCATCGCGCGCACCCAGCAGGTCGTGCGCGTCGATCGTGAATTGGTCGAACCTCCCGGCACGGCGCAGCGCAAGGCGCTTCTCGCCGCGCTCGATGCGGCCTTGCCGCAGACCGACGGGGTCATCCTCGAGGACTACGGCAAGGGATTTTTCGACGAAGACCTGGCCGGTGAAATCGTCCAGCGCACGCGCGCCGCGGGCCGCATCGTGGCCGTCGATCCGAATCCCGGTAATCCGCTGCACTGGAGCGGTGCCACGGTGATCAAACCGAATCGCCACGAGGCTTTTGCCGCCGCGGGAATCCCCTGGAGCGAACCCTCGGTCCATCCGCTGGAAGACAAACAACTGCTCAAAGTCGGCGAGACACTCCTCGCCAAATGGGACTGCGACCAGTTGCTCATCACCTTGAGCGAACTCGGCATGATTCTTTTCACCAGGGATGGACAACGTCACCACACGCCGACGCGCGCGCGCGAAGTCTTCGACGTCTCCGGTGCGGGCGACACGGCCATCGCACTCTACACGCTCGCCCTCTGCGCGGGCGCTACGCCGGTCGAGGCGTCGGAAATCGCCAACCATGCCAGCGGCGTCGTCGTGGGCAAACTCGGCACGGCCACGCTCACGCCAGCAGAACTTCTCGCCAGTTTCGAAAACCATGCCGGCTGACCGACCCGCCGTCTTTTTCGACCGCGACGGCACCCTTATCGAGGAAGTGGACTATTGCGACCATCCTTCCCGAGTCCGTGTGGCGGCCGGTGCCCCCGAAGCCTTGACGAAACTGTCCAACGCCGGCTACGCCCTCGTCATCGTGACCAATCAAAGCGGCATCGGGCGCGGATATTTCACGCATGATGATTACCGGCGCGTGCACGAGGAAGTGATTTGGCAGCTCAAGCCGGCGGAAATCCTCGCTACCTACTACGATGACAGCACGCCGGCCGAACCGAGTCCGCGCCGCAAGCCTTCACCCGCCATGCTCGAGGAAGCGGCGCGCCAGCACGGGCTCGACCTCACGCGCTCGTGGATGGTCGGTGACAAGACTTCCGACATCGAATGCGGCAAAAATGCCGGCCTTCGCACCGTGCTGGTGGAAACCGGCCACGGCCACGCGCATCGTGATTGCGGAGCGGATGCCGTCGTGCCCGATATCGGCTACGCCGTGGATTTCATTTTGCAGGAGACCGCATGTCCGAAGTAACCGCCATCATTCCCGCCCGCTGGGCCTCGACGCGTTTTCCGGGGAAACCTCTGGTCAAACTGCGCGGCAAACCGCTCGTGCAGCACGTGTGGGAGCGCGCGTTGCGGGCCAATCTGATCGACCGAGTCATTGTCGCCACCGATGACATGCGTATCGCCGAAGCGGCCTTCGCTTTCGGCGCCGAAGTCGCGCTCACTTCGCCCAAACATCCGACCGGCACCGACCGTTTGGCCGAAGTCGCGGCCAAACTCAAATCCGCCCCGATCATCCTCAACGTCCAAGGTGACGAGCCGGATATCGCGCCATCCACCATCGATCGTTTGGCCCGTGCGCTGCAGCAGGATCCGAAACTCGGCATGGTTACCGCGGCCAACCCGATCACGAACCGTGCGGACATCCGCAACCCGAATGTGGTCAAGGTCGTCACCGATCTCGACGGGCGCGCCCTTTATTTTTCGCGCAGCACCATTCCGCACGACCGCGACGGACGCGGCGGGATCAAGTATCTGCGGCACCAAGGCATCTACGGCTACCGGCGCAAGGTGCTTCTCGATTTCGTGAAATGGAAACCGACCCCGCTCGAGCAGGCGGAAAAGCTCGAGCAGTTGCGGGCCTTGGAACACGGCGTTTCCATCGGCGTAATCGTGGTCAAACGCGGCTCGGTCGGCGTGGACGTGCCCGGAGACGTGGCCAAAGCAGTGCGGGCGTTGCGCTGTTAGAGCAGAGACGACGAAACCGCAGAGAGCGCAGAAGACACAGAGAATTTACTGAAGGGCAAAAACCCGAAATAACAATGCCGCACCCGCGTCCCGTGGTGGCATACGCGTCCCAGACTCGAATATCCTCCCATGGTCCTCTGCGCTCTCTGCGGTGTTTCTTTTCGTCCGTCGGGAGTTATTCCGTGTCCAAACCCCCGATGACCTGATACATTTTTGCCCCCGTGAGGACAATTTTCGTCACGGGCGGGGTGGTAAGTTCTCTGGGCAAGGGATTGGCCGCGGCATCGCTCGGCACATTGCTGGAAAGTCGCGGGTTGCGCGTGACGATGGGCAAGCTCGATCCGTATCTCAACGTCGATCCGGGCACGATGAATCCCTACCAACACGGCGAAGTCTACGTGCTCGACGACGGCGCGGAGACCGATCTCGACCTCGGCCACTACGAGCGCTTCACCGGGTGCGTCTTGAGTCGCCGCAACAATCTGACCAGCGGACAAGTCTACGAAAACGTCCTCGCCCGCGAGCGCCGCGGCGATTACCTCGGCAAAACTGTGCAGGTCATCCCGCACGTCACGGACGAAATCAAATCGCGCATCCGCGAACTGGCGACCAAAAGCGGCGCCGACATTGCCATCATCGAAATCGGCGGGACCACGGGCGACATCGAAGGCCTGCCGTTCCTCGAAGCCATCCGCCAATACCTGCTCGAAGCGGGCGAGGGGAATGCCATGCTTATCCACGTCACGCTCGTGCCTTTCATCAAAGCGGCGGGCGAACTGAAAACCAAACCGACCCAGCAGAGTGTGGCCAAATTGCGCGAGATCGGCTTGCAGCCGAAGGTGGTTATCGCGCGCACCGAATACCCCCTCGACGACGATGTCCGCGAAAAATTGTCGCTCTTTTCCAATGTCCCGAAGCGCGCGGTCATCGAAGCGCGCGATGTGGAGCACAGCATCTACGAATTGCCGCTCATGCTGCAGAAAGAGGGTCTCGATGCGGTGGTCTGCGAATCGCTGCGTCTCGAGACTCCGCCGACGCAGATGGATGACTGGGCCAAATTCGTCGAACGCGTGGTGCGGCCGCGCAAACGCGTCCGCATCGCCGTGGTCGGCAAATACATCGAACTGCAGGACGCTTACAAAAGCATTTACGAATCTCTGACCCACGCCGGTGCGGCGCACGATTGCGGCATCGACCTCGTTCTCGTCGACGCGGAGGATCTCGAGGCCGAGGGTGGGCCGGAGAAACATCTGCGCGGCGTGGCCGGAATACTTGTCCCCGGCGGATTCGGTGATCGCGGCATCGAGGGAAAGGTCGCCGCCGCACGTTACGCGCGCGAGACGGGCATCCCGTATCTCGGTATTTGCCTCGGCATGCAGGTCGCGGTGATCGAATTCGCCCGCCATGCCTGCGGACATGCCAAGGCCGACAGCACCGAGTTCGATCCGGAAACCCCGGATCCGGTCATTTACCTTATGGAGGAGCAGAAAGACGTGACCGACAAAGGGGCGACTATGCGCCTCGGTTCCTATCCGTGCGCGTTGCGCAAAAACACCGTGGCGCACCAACTTTACGGCGCTTCCGAGATCAGCGAGCGCCATCGTCACCGCTACGAGTTCAACATGAAATACAAAGACGAGATGGAGAAACAGGGTCTCGTCATTTCCGGAACATCGCCCGACGGCAAATTGGCCGAGGTGGTCGAGCTGCGGCAGCATCCGTGGTTTGTCGCCTGCCAATTCCACCCCGAATTCCGCTCCCGCCCCCGCGCCCCGCATCCGCTC
>Ga0208048_1000845_pt1 | contig 16223 bp, 12 predicted proteins | sample Malawi_45m_30L_FD_184163 | JGI IMG/M metagenome (GOLD analysis project Ga0208048, IMG submission 184163) | Freshwater microbial communities from Lake Malawi, Central Region, Malawi to study Microbial Dark Matter (Phase II) - Malawi_45m_30L... | ecosystem: Environmental > Aquatic > Freshwater >...
TCCAATGCCACCAGCACCGCAAGGAAGCCTAACACGATGGGATACGATAGCACTGCCAGCGCGAAGGCGGCGACGGACAGCCAGTAATCACGCCGGCGCATGCCGGCGTCCGCGTCGGGTGCATTCGCGCGCAGATAAAGGAGCGTCGCCACCAGCGCGAAGAGAAGCGACAGCCCGTAAGGCAGCCCCGTCACCCACGCCACCGGCTCGACGCGCAACGGATGCACGGCCCACAGCAGTGCACCTATTGCCGCAGAGATGTCCTGCATAGCAAGGTCTTCAATTCGGCGTTCCGCACCCTGTGTTCCGTATTGGAGCAGTCTCCGAATGAGGAGGAACACCAGCCCCGTGTTCGCGCAATGCAAAAGCAAGTTGGCGAGATGGTAACCGAACGGATTTAACCCGAAGACTTCATGCACCAGCGCCCACGCGAGCCACGCGAGCGGCTTGTAGCGGATGGCCTGCTCGAAGTCGGTGAACATCCACCGCAGGTTCTCCGCTGATAAACCATGCACGCGTGGGTTTTCGAAGACATTGATGTCGTCGTCCCAACGCAAGAAACCCGACTCCAAGGTGCGAAAGAAGACAGTGAGAACCACCGCAACGAGCGCGAAGATAAGAACGGTGGTGCGGTGATGCGGGCGCATGGGTCAATCCCACTCCCACTCGTCGGCGGGGGTGAACTGGCTTGTGTTCAGCAAGAACTTCACGCCAAACGCCGCCGCGTTAACCGAGCCGAGCGCGATGCGACCGCGCTCAATGGTCAGCGTCGGCCAACCGGCGGGGCTGGGATGATAGAGGTCAAAGTGCATGCGCAGCATTTTCTCCTGCACGGAACGCGGAAACTGAGAAAGGCCCGCGTTATAGTGGTGACCGTTGCGTTCCACGCTCTTGATACCCAGTGCAGCGCAGACTGCAAAGTCTTGTAATAACGCAACCGGGCCAACATTGCACAAGTCTTCGCCGCTCATTAGCAGCGGACGCACGGGCGACTGCTGCTGCCGCTGCGCGAGCAGGCAGCGATTTGCGAGGCCCTTGATGACGCCCTTGCAGTTCTTGTGGCTCGTGCCGTCGTATCCCAGCGCGAGTGCGCTGGGCAGGCTGTCCAGTTCACCGTCCGACTCGTCAATAATGATTGGCGGACGCTCCGGCCAATCCGCTAACGCATCGGCGGCATCCTGATGCAGCGCCATTGTGCGATGCAATGGCTGCTCAACGAACAGCAACTTGGTTAAAAACGCCTTGAGCGCATCATCTGCGCGTAACGTTTCCCAGAATTGCCGGAATTCAGCAAAGGACTTGAACTGCTCGTTGCCATCCAGCGTAAAGGCGAAGTCTTCACCACACTCCGCCCGCAGCACGCCGGCGATGCAGCGCAGCCGGTCAACATCGTGCGCGGTATCACCATTAACCTTGAGTTTGAAGTGGCGCAGCCCATACACGCGGATGCTCGCGGCGAGCGATTGCGGCAGGCCGTCGCTCAACTGCTCCTCGCGTGCGATGTCCGTGTCCGTGAGCGGGTCGCTGAGGCCAACGGTGTGACGGGCGATGATCTCATGGTGCGGACGAGCAGGCAGCCACTTGGCTGGCGAAAACCCTTCCAGTTCAGCGCGCAGTTCTCCTAGTCTGATGCCAAAATCATTGTCTAACAAGGCACGGTGGAAGGGCTTGGCCGCCGCACGGCAAAAGGCGTCCATTACGGCGCGCTCGACTAGTGAGGTACCGAAGTGCGCGAGCAGCGGCGGCTTGTGTTCTGCGGCCGCCCACGCGGTCTGCGAATCGTGGAGTTGCTGCCACAAATCGAAAATACTGGGTGCATTTTGACCCTCGGCAGTTTCCATCGCAGTCTCGATGACATCGAGCATCTCGTGGACTTCATCGAGTACGGCGCGAGCGGGATCCTTGGTGAACCACTTGGGCGGGAGGAGGTCCGCCGCCACGCCGAGCGCGGGCGGCCGGCCATCCACCTCCAGCGCCACGCGCACGAAAGCCATCGGCATGCGCGTCATCGTCGCGATGCCGTATTTGAAGGGCATCCGTGTGTGCAAGTTGTGCAGGCGCAGATCGGCTTCGCAAACTCGGAGATTCACGGGCGGAGTGTAACGGCGGACGGGGGTGGTTTCCAAGGGAGAGTGTTCAGTAATCAGTGTTCAATGAACAGTGGACAGTGATCGCGCCGTTTCGTTGGGAACTAAATACTGAATACTGAACACTGACTTCTGATTGCCGCTCCGCCCGAATTTCCTTCGCTGCCGTGCGGTCGAAGCTACCGCATCCGACAATTCGCAAACCATGAACCGTAAATCCTTCCTCACCCTTGGCCTGCTGGCCTTCGCCGCCGTTGCCTCCGCCTCCGCTGCCGAGCTTCGCATCGGGATGATCGGACTCGACACTTCCCATGTGCCGGCCTTCACGGACCTTCTCAACAACCCGCAGAACAAGGCTCATGTGCCGGGCGCGAAGGTCGTCGCGGCCTTCAAGGGCGGCAGCCCGGACATCGCCTCCAGCCGCGACCGCGTGGAAGGCTTCACCAAGACGCTCGTGGAAAAATACAACGTAAAGCTCTACGACACCATCGAGGAGATGGTGAAGCACGTGGACGCCGTGTTCATCGAAAGCGTGGACGGCCGGCCTCACCTCGCGCAGGCCGCCCCCGTCATCAAGGCCGGCAAGCCGCTGTTCATAGACAAGCCCATGGCTGGCTCCCTCAAGGACGTGCTGGAAATCTTTCGGCTCGCCAAGGCGGCCAAGGTGCCCGTGTGGAGCTCGTCATCACTTCGCTACGGCAAGAACACCTTGGCCGTGCGCGAGGGCTCCGTCGGCAAGGTGACTTACGCTGAGGCCTCCAGCCCCGCGAGCATCGAGCCGTCGCACCCGGATCTCTTCTGGTATGGCGTCCACGGCTGCGAGTCGCTCTTCACGGTGATGGGCACGGGTTGCGAAAGCGTGAAGCGCGGCCAAACGGCGGACGGTAAGATCGAGGTTATCGGCAAGTGGAAGGGAGGACGTACCGGCATCTTTCGCGAGAATGCCAAATACCTCGGCGTCGCCAAGGGCGATAAGGGCGAGGCTCCCATCGGCGAATCCTCAGGCTACGCGCCGCTGGTGGCTCAGGCGATCAAGGCATTTCAAACCGGCACCGTGCCCGTCAAGTCCGAGGAGACAATCGAGCTATTCGCTTTCATGGAAGCCGCCGACGAAAGCAAGCGGCGCGGCGGTGCGGAAGTAACCATCGCCGAGGTACTGAAGAAAGCCGGCGGAAGTAAGCCGCATCCTCGGGTCAGAGGGTTGACTTCACCCGCGTCAGGCCGATGATGGAGCGATGCCGCTCGTGGTGAACCTCCGTCAGCTTGAGTCCGAACCGCAGGACTTGTCCGGCGAACTGCCGGCGGCCGACCTAGCATTGGAGCGCCCTGACGAGACATTGCACCTGACCCACCCGCTGGAGCACGAGTTGACGGCGACGCTCATCGACGACGCCATCCTGCTACAAGGGACGCTTCGGCTGCCAATGGAGTGTGACTGCGTGCGGTGTTTGAAGCGGTTTTCGTTCAGCCTGGAACTGTCGGAGTTCGCCGCGCACCTGCCGCTGGAGGGCGAAGACGCGGTGCCCGTGGTGGACGAATCCGTGGACTTGACACCTTTTTTGCGAGAGGACATTCTTCTCATGCTTCCGCAGCATCCGCTGTGCAAGCCTGACTGTCGCGGTCTGTCGCAGCTCGCGGCCGGCGGCGCGTCGGGCACCATCCCCCAGACGAACGCAGGCGCGTCGCCATGGGCCGTCTTGAACGAACTGAAACTGAAAGAATAAGAATATGGGCGTCCCGAAGCGCAAACCTTCCCACAGCCGCCAACGCATGCGTCGCGCCTACAACAGCGTGCTCAAGCTGCCCCAGCTTTCCACCTGCCCGCAATGTGCTGCGCCGTTCCTGCCGCACCGGGTTTGCCCAGCTTGCGGCTACTACAAGGGCAAACAGATTCTGACCGTCACGGCTGGGGCATAACAGTTGGTGCTAGAGGGGCGCGACGATTCTCTGGCGCGCAATGCTGCTTTCCTAAACTAGCAATTCCACCGCCTGTCGGCTTACTCTCCGGCTATGCGAATTGCAGTGGATGTGATGGGGGGCGACCACGGTTGCGGCGTCATCATTGATGGCGCCAAGTTGGCGCTGGCAGAGAACCGCCGGCTCACCGAAGTACATCTCGTCGGCCAGCAGGAAGAAATTACCGCTCACCTCCACAGAATCCGACTGCATAGCGACCCGCGCGTCCGCGTATTGCATGCCTCGCAGGTTCTCGACATGGAGGACAAGCCCGTGGACGCGGTGCGAAAAAAGAAGGATTGCTCTGTTGTACGCGCGATTGAGCTAATTCGGGACGGCAAAGCGGACGCCGTGGTCTCACCCGGCAACACCGGCGGCATCCTTGCGGCGGGAACTTTCCGCCTGCGCACGTTGCCCGGTATCAATCGAGCGGCCATCGCCACGGTGATGCCTGAGCCGGACAATGAGTTCATTCTGCTCGACGCCGGCGCGAACACCGAGTGCAAACCGTGGCACCTCGCCGAGTTCGCCATCATGGGCAGCATTTACGCTCGCGAAATCCTGCGGAAGCCCAACCCGCGCGTGGGCGTGCTCTCTAATGGCACCGAGGATATGAAGGGTACCGAGTTGACGCAGGCCGCACTCGTGCTCTGCCGGAAGCTCGATTTGAACTTCCTCGGCTATGTCGAGGGTCACGATCTCTTTCATAATCGGGTGGACGTGGTGGTGTGCGACGGATTCGTGGGTAACATCGTGCTTAAAACCAGTGAGAGCCTTGCGCGTGGTATGTTTGCGATGCTTAAGCGCGAGTTAACCGCAAACCCAAAACGCAAGCTCGGCGCGCTGCTAGCCCGAGATGCATTCCGCACCATCAAACAACGCACTGACTCGGAGAACTACGGCGGTGCGCCGCTACTAGGCTTAAACGGCGTTGTCTTCAAAGCCCACGCCTCCGCTCGCGAGCGCTCCATTTTCAACGCCATTCGCGTGGCGACTGAGACGCTGGAGTTCAACGTGAATCAGGCCATCGCCCGCGAAGCGGCGAAGGCCGAACCGCTGCTCGAAGCAGCCCGCGCAAGCGCTGGCAGCGCGGTCCACGCCTAATTTTTCCGGCTGTTCTTGACTGACTTTTGCTCGCCAGTTCTAATTGTTACGTAGACGTAATAATTGCTTTCCCCTGAGATCTGGAGACCAAAATTCTTCTTCCGGGAAAATCTCGAAACAAAAACGCAGCGGTTAGAAAGCAAGGCGGGTGATATTGCTTCCTGCACGCGGCGCGCACTCGATAAACCTTGGATTTTGAAAAATTGTTAAATTCCACAGCCACCGCTTGAATTGACCACGCAATTAATTCTTTCGCGACTGCCGATTTGTTCACAAGTCCCCACTTACCTTGTCCACAAAGTTTAATAAATGCCTGTTTTTTGGGGTATTTAGCCGCGAATAACCCAATGAATAACTTTTTCCAAAAAATTACTTGCCACCACAACAGCTAGCGTTAGTCTCGCCGCCGCTCCCCAACCGATGGGGTGTCCCAGAGGCGCTAGCTACAAGGGAAACTCCGTCAGAAGGGGAGCTTTGGCGTCTGACTCGCGATTTGGCCGTATAATTCGGCTGCGAGCGAGACAGACGCCTCTGCACCACACACAACTTTAGCCAACTTGCCACCCATGATTGATGCCCCTGAGTCCGTGATCGCCCCTGACCATACCGCCCGCCGTGCTGTTCCAAATATATCAGCTTCCCGTGCCGCCAAAACGGCCGCCAAGTCCGGTAAGAAACCACTCCAAATTACGCGCGTCTTCTCGGACGCCAAGGTCAAGCCATTCGACCAGATTGAATGGGAAAAGCGCACTGCCGAAATTACCGATGACTCTGGCAAGACCATTTTCAAACAGGAAGGTGTCGAGGTGCCCAAGACCTGGTCGCTGCTCGCCACCAAAGTCGTCTGCTCAAAGTACTTTTATGGTGATCCTACCAAGGCCGAGCGTGAGAAGTCGGTCAAGCAACTCATTCACCGCGTCACTCGCACTCTCGCGGATTGGGGCGTCAAGGACGGTTACTTCACCAAAGCAGAGGGGGAGCTTTTTTACGATGAACTGACTTGGCTATGCGTAAACCAGTACGGCGCATTCAATTCGCCAGTCTGGTTCAACGTTGGCCTTTATCATGAATACGGTGTTGGCAAAGCCTCCGGCAAAGGCAACTGGTTTGTGAATCGCAAGACCAGCCTCGCCGAACGCGCCCACACTCAATACGAATACCCCCAGGGTAGCGCGTGTTTCATCCAAGCCGTCGAAGACAACATGGAGTCTATCATGCACCTCGCTTATTCCGAGGCGATGCTCTTCAAGCACGGCTCCGGTACCGGCACGGACCTCACCCCCATTCGTAGTTCTCGCGAGAAACTTTCCGGCGGCGGTAAGCCCAGCGGCCCGCTTTCCTTTCTTAAGGTTTATGACCAGGTTGCCAACGTAGTGAAGTCCGGCGGCAAGACTCGGCGTGCCGCCAAAATGAACACGCTGCGTGATTGGCACGGCGACATCGAGGAGTTTATTGACTGCAAGCAGAAGGAGGAAAAAAAGGCGTGGGCACTTATCGAGCAAGGCTACGACGGCTCCTTTAACGGCGAAGCTTATGGCTCCGTAATGTATCAAAACGAAAACCTCTCTGTCCGCGTCTCCGACGAGTTCATGAGCGCTGCGCTCGAGGGCAAGGAATGGTGGACGCGCTCCAGCACCACCCGCCAGCCGCTCCAAAAAAAGGACGCCAACACACTGCTCAACAAAATTGCCGAAGGCACTCATATCTGCGGCGACCCAGGCCTCCAATATGACGGTGCGATTCAGAAATGGCACACCTGCAAAGGCACCGAACCCATCCACTCCACCAATCCCTGCTCGGAGTACGTGTTCCTTAACAACACCGCCTGCAACCTTGCCTCGCTGAACCTCATGAAGTTTAAGCGCGAGGACGGCACCTTTGACGTCGAGCGCTTCAAAGCCGCCGTTCGCATCTACATCACCGCGCAGGAAATCCTCGTGGACAATGCCAGCTATCCCACCAAGGAAATTGCTGAGAACTCCCATATCTTCCGCACTCTCGGCCTCGGCTTCGCCAACCTTGGCAGCCTCTGCATGAGCTATGGGCTGCCCTACGACTCGAACGAGGGCCGTGCGCTGGCCGGTGCCATTACCGCCATCATGACTGGACACGCTTACGAGCAAAGCGCCGAATTGGCCGCGCAGATGGGGGCCTTTAAAGGCTACCGCGACGCACGTTGCTCCGGCGTCACCAAGACCATCAAGAAAGATAACGTGGACTCAATGCTTGGGGTCATTCACCTGCATCGCAATGCGGTGGAGGACATCCAGCCCAGCGCAGAGTTCAACTACCTGAAGGAAGAGGCTCGCCGCACTTGGGATGGTGCGCTCGCCAAGGGCAAGAAACACGGCTATCGGAATGCCCAAGTCACCGTTCTCGCGCCCACTGGCACCATCGCTTTCCTGATGGACTGCGACACCACCGGCGTCGAGCCGGACATCGCACTGGTAAAATACAAGCTCCTGGCCGGCGGCGGAATGCTGAAAATCGTCAACCGCGGCGTGCCCGACGCGCTTCGCCGCCTCGGGTACAACGAAACCGAAATCGAGTCCATCGTCGCGCATATCGAAAAGCACGACACCATCGAGGACGTCGAGGAAAATGGCCAAACCATCCACAGCGGGCTCAAGGCCGAGCACATCGAGGTCTTCGACTGCGCCTTTAAGGCCCACAAAGGAAAGCGCAGCATCCACTACATGGCCCACCTCAGCATGATGGCTGCCGCGCAACCGTTCATTTCTGGCGCCATTAGCAAAACCGTAAACCTACCAAGCGAAGCCACCATTGCGGACGTGCGCGATGCCTACGTGCAGGCTTGGCGTATGGGCCTCAAGTGCGTAGCCATCTACCGCGACGGCTCTAAGCGCAGCCAGCCCCTCAACACGAAGAAGACAAATGAGGGCGGCGACAAAGCTGCAGTTACCGTCGGCACTGCTAGTGTCGAACAGGTCACGACCCTCGAGGGCCGGATCAAGGAACTCGAAACAGAAATTAGTCGCCTACACGAGCAGGTCGGTAAACCCCTCCGCCGCAAGCTTCCGGAGACACGCGCCTCCTACACGCACAAGTTTGATGTGGCCAGTCACGAGGGCTACTTGACTGTTGGCGTTTTCCCCGATGGCTCACCCGGTGAGATGTTCATTACCATGTCTAAGGAAGGCTCAACCATTGGCGGCCTCATGGACAGCGTCGCAGCCCTCACGAGCATGTCACTCCAATATGGCGTACCCCTCGACGCCCTAGTCCGCAAGTTTGCCCACCAGCGCTTTGAGCCCAGCGGCTTCACCAGAAACCCGGAAATCGGTCGTGCCAGCAGCATTATTGACTATGTGTTCCGCTGGCTTGCCTTCCAATTCATTCCTGGCTACCGCGAAGCAAACAAAAAGGAAGGCCACCCTAATCTCCCGCTGCCCGGTCTCACTGAGATTGAGCACAAGGCTGTGAACCGTCCGGTTTCCGACCTCCAGCGCACCAGTGAACACGAGACCATCGATGTCATCACCCAAATGCAAAACGGTGAAGGCGCGCCGACCCACATCCCCGGCACCGGGACTCATTCGGAACGCGTCCATCGAGCCCTCGGCACGATGTATATGGACACCACCTGCTCCAATTGTGGCAGCAACAAAGTGATTCGCGCCGGGGCTTGCGGCGTATGCACCGAGTGCGGCACTAGCCAAGGCTGCTCATAAGCCGCGAGTTTACCGAGGTCAACTGGCCGGGGAGTCATCCCCGGCCTTTTTTTCCGTCACTACACCCACGAGCAGTGGCTTAGCTGCCAAGTGGAAAGCGAGCAAACTTCTGTTTTCAAACGAGCCATCCGCACGAAAGCGAGCGTCCGCGTCGGTAGCCAATCAGGATCTTGTTGTTGCGAATCAAACGATTGGAACCCCCGATTCGTTGGAAGTTGAGCGACGGAAGCTAGACGTTTTCCAAAACTTCTCCTACGCTGCAAATTATGCAATATCCCCCGCTACAACAGAACGGCTTCGTCCGCGAGGATCCTTGGCGTATCTTCCGTATCATGGCGGAGTTCGTGGACTCCTTTGAAACGCTCTCGCATCTTGGCCCCGCAGTGACCGTATTTGGTTCGGCGCGCACCAAACCCTCCAACCGCTACTACAAGGCCGGCGTAGAGATAGCGCGAGGACTGGCGAAGCAACACCTCGCGGTCATCACCGGCGGCGGCCCTGGCATCATGGAGGCGGCCAACCGTGGCGCGGCGGAGGCGAAGGGCAAATCCGTGGGCCTCAACATCGAGTTGCCGCATGAGCAAGAGGGTAATCGCTTTGCCAACGTGCCAGTCAATTTCCACTATTTCTTCTCGCGCAAGGTCTGCTTCGTGAAATACAGCATGGGGTTTGTCTTCATGCCCGGCGGCTTCGGCACGCTAGATGAGTTTTTCGAGGTGCTCACACTGGTGCAAACCGAGCGGATCACGCGTTTCCCTTTGATCTGTTTCGGAAAGGAATACTGGACTGGCCTCTTCAAGTGGATGCGGGCCGAATTGGAGGCAGAAGGCTACATCAGTCCCGGCGACCTCGATCTGTTCACCCTCACCGATGACCCCGCCGAAGTGGTACGACTCATTCTCGATTACAAGCGCCGCGTTGGCCCGCCGGAGAGCGTGCCACAAGCGTTTGCGTAGCGCGGTAGGGAAGCGGGAAGGTGGTGGTAGGAGCTGGATTCGAACCAGCGAAGGCGTGAGCCAACTGATTTACAGTCAGTCCCCTTTGGCCACTTGGGTATCCTACCACCGGCCGGCGCGTTAGCGCGGGAGGCGGATTTAGCCAAACGGTTTACGCCCGCTCAAGCGCAATCTCGGAAACAAAACCTACTTGCGACAAGTGTAAGATTGCTTGTTATGGAAATGCCCAGTTGACACTCAGGCGGCTTTCTGGTGCTATCTCACTCCCTTTTGGGAAAAACTTATGTATGCTGTTCTGGAAACTGGCGGGAAGCAATATCGCGTGACCGCTGGGGACACGTTGGAAGTCGAACGTCTCACCGTCGAAGCGGGCCAACCGGTCACCTTCAACCGCGTGCTGCTAGTCAACGCCGATGGCAAACTGTCGGTGGGCAATCCCACTGTGGCCGCCGCCACTGTCCTCGCAGACGTAGTTGAGCACAAGCGCGGCCAGAAGGTCATCGCCTTCAAAATGAAGCGCCGCAAGGGTTATCACCGCACCGTCGGCCACCGACAGGAACTTACAGTCGTTAAGATCAAAGAGATCAAGGCTTAGTAGCAGGCTGATCCGCCCGCTTACCTAAAATAAATTTATGGCACACAAAAAAGGTCAAGGTAGTAGCCGTAACGGGCGCGATTCCAATGCGAAACGTCGCGGCGTGAAGGCGTTCGGCGGCGAGTTTGTTTCCGCCGGTAGCATCATCGTCCGACAGGTCGGCTCGAAATTCAACGCCGGGCGAAATGTCGGCACCGGCCGCGACTGGACGCTGTTCGCCCTCGTGGACGGGCACGTTAAGTTCGAGAAAGCCAAGCGCCGCGTAAACGTGGAGCCAACCCCTGCCGTAGCGCAGAACTAACGCCCGCGTGCGCGCATCTTGGGCGAGGCTCCGGCCTCGCCTTTTTCATTTTGCTCGCGCCATTTTTTCGCTGCTTTACCAGTCATGTTTGTTGACGAGGTCAAGATCTTCGCGCGCGCCGGTCACGGCGGGAAGGGATGCGTCGCATTCTGCCGCGAGGCGTATCGCCCCAAGGGCGGACCAGATGGCGGTAACGGCGGGCGCGGCGGCAGCGTAATTCTCCAAGCCGACCACGACTTAAACAACCTCATCAACCAGTTTTACGTCCCGCGCCTCATTGCAGAGAAAGGTCAATTCGGCATGGGTAAGGGCATGGACGGCCACGCGGGCAGGGATCTCATCGTAAAAGTGCCCTGTGGCACGCTTGTTTGGAAGCTACCCGTCCCAACCGAGGCAGCCTCCCCTACTGAACCCCTCGTGACCGAGCCGGTAGAGTTGAAAGAAAAGTCCACGCCGACCAAGACACGGCTCCTTTCCGTGCCCAAACGTCCGTTACTGCGCGTCTCCGGCGGCGCGATAGCAGAAGAGATAGACATGGCGGCAGACGCAGCATCCGACCCTGTGGAGCGCGGCCCAGACGAGGCCGAACTCGTTGCTGACCTGACGGTTCATGGCCAGCAATTTGTGCTTTGTAAAGGTGGGCGCGGTGGTTTGGGCAACCGCAACTTTGCCACCGCGCGCCGGCAAACGCCGCGCTTCGCACAGCCGGGCGAGCCGGGCGATGAAGGTTTTTACCGTTTCGAACTGCGGATGATGGCAGAGGTTGGCTTGGTCGGCTACCCAAACGCCGGTAAGTCCACGCTGCTCACCGCCATTTCGCGCGCCCGGCCGAAGATTGCCGCGTATCCCTTCACCACGCTCACGCCGCAGGTGGGAATTGTGGAATACGCCGACTTTCAGCGACTGACAATTTGTGACGTGCCGGGGCTGATTGAAGGTGCGCACGAAAACGTCGGTCTGGGCCACGCATTCCTGCGCCACATCACCCGCTGCAAAATCCTCGTCCTTCTGATCGACATGGCCGGCACCGATGGCCGTGATCCTTGGAACGACTACCGGCAACTGTTACGAGAGCTAGAGCTTTACGATCCTGAGTTGTTGGAAAAGCCACGCCTCGTGGTAGCCAACAAGCTTGACGAGCCCGTGGCCGAAATAAATTTAAAGAAATTTAAGCGCCACATCCCGCGCACACCTGTGCTACCCATCGCGGCAGCGTTTGATGAGGGCATACCCAAGTTCAAAGCAATGATTCGTGGGGCGGTGGAGGAAGCCGAAAAGGCGTGAGAGACAGGATCATGCGGATAATCGCGAGAGCTGAAAATTTGATTCCTTTTTTCGCAGCGCTCACCTAGTGTGACATCCTGTTCGTCGTGCGCCGGCGCGGCGCAAATCTGAACTAGGAACCGAACTATGCCACTGACACACACGACCAATCTGTTCGCCAAGGCACTCAAGGGCAAATATGCCCTCGGCGCGTTCAACGTGAACAACATGGAGTTCATCCAGGCCATCGTCGAGGCCGCCGAGGAAGAGAAGGCGCCGCTGATGCTTCAGATCTCCAAAGGCGCGCGTGATTACGCCCACCCGGTCTATCTTAAGAAGCTCATCGAGGCTGCCGTGAGCCTTAGCAATATCCCTATCGCCGTCCACCTTGATCACGGAGACAGCTTCGAGCTATGCAAGCAGTGCATTGACGAGGGCTTCACGAGCGTCATGATTGATGCTTCACACGATCCGTTCGAGAAAAACGTCGAGGTCTGCCGCAAGGTCGTGGACTACGCCCACAAGCATAACTGCGTGGTTGAGGGCGAACTGGGCATGCTGGTTGGTGCGCAGCACGACGACGGTGAGGAAGGCGGCTCGTACTCCAAGGGCGGCTGCTACACGCACCCCGAAGAGGCTGTGGAATTCGTCCGGCAGTCCGGGGTTGACTCACTAGCCGTGGCCATCGGTAATTCTCACGGGGCCTATAAATTCAAGGGTGAGCAGCACCTCGATCTCGAACGACTCAAGGCCATTAAGAAGGCGCTCATGGAAGCAGGCCTAGGCGATTACCCGCTCGTACTCCACGGGGCTAGTTCCGTGCCGAAAGACTTAGCACAAAAGATCAACAAGTTCGGCGGCGATCTTGGCGAGGAGACCGCTGGCGTGCCCGAAGCGGACATCGAAGTAGCCCGCCGAACCGGCTGCACGAAGGTCAATATTGATACCGACTTGCGCATGGCTATGACGGCTGCGATTCGCGAGGTGATGTCCACCAAGCCGAAAGAGTTCGATCCACGCAAATACCTCGGGCCGGCCCGCAAAGCTGTAAAAGAATTGGTGCGCCACAAGCTACGCAACGTACTATGCTGTGCCGGCCATGCCTTTGATTAAGGCTAGGCGAAACCAACCGTCGATCTGCTGGATAAAAGCCCTAACAAGGCATTTTCCGCTGGGCTATTTCACAGCGGAAACCCACAGAAAATAAAAACCGGGGTCAGCGACCTGAGGGAGGCCACTGACCCCGGGGAGTTTTCAGAAACAGCACACAGTAGGCTTCAGGGGAACCCGGAAGGAGTTGTGCTCTCTCCTACCGAAACTTAAAGAACTACGGTAGACCGACAAAGAACTTTAAGAACCATCACACTATGTTTTATCGATGTCAACCCTACCACAAAATATTACTCACGCTGTTTAGTCGGATAAGCTGCTTAAACCCTTCTAATCCCCGAAAAGTTTACGCATTTCCTGGCGTGCCACCAACTCGCGCGATTTATCCGAACTGGGCGGGTTGAACTTTCGCTTCATAAACTCGAAAAACTCGCAAAAATTTCCTGCGTGTTTATCCATCTCGGGATCTGCTCGGCGGTCGCGGCACTGGTGCGCGGCTGCGAGATCATAGCTCACGCAGTTGACGCAGCAACGCAAGTCGGTTCGGCAATTTACGCAGGTCTCGCCTCGCCCGGGGTTGACCGACAAGGTCCACTCCGTGCCGCATTTCCAGCAATGACGGGTCATGGGCGGATCAGCCCTTGGCTGAAGCCTCAGGGATGCGCATGCCGTAAAAGCTGCGATAAACGAACCAGAGCGCGACGAGGAAGAAGAAGCCGCCAATGGCGTAGTTGACCAGTCCACCTTGCTTGGCTTTCTGCATCTCGACGGCGATTTCCACCGCGAGCAGTCCAAAAAGCGTCGTGAACTTTATGACCGGGTTCATCGAAACGCTGGAGGTGTCCTTGAAGGGGTCGCCCACGGTGTCACCCACGACGGTGGCGGCGTGCAGCGGCGTGCCTTTGGCGCGCATATCCACCTCTACAATTTTCTTGGCGTTGTCCCACGCGCCGCCCGCGTTGGCCATGAAGATGGCCTGGAAGAGGCCGAAGAAGGCCATGCCCACGAGGTAGCCGATGAAGAAGTAGGCGTTGAAGAACGGCAGCGCGAGCGAGAAGCAGAACACGACCATGAAGATGTTCACCATGCCTTTCTGCGCGTAGATGGTGCAGATCTCGACGACCTTTTTGCTGTCCTCGATGCTCGCGGTGGCGGCATCGAGCTTCATGTTTTCCTTGATGAAGACGACAGCGCGATAGGCCCCCGTGACGACGGCCTGCGTGCTGGCGCCAGTAAACCAGTAAATGACTGAGCCGCCCATGAGAAGGCCGAACATAACTTCGGGCTGCACGAGACTAAGCTTGGCAACCGCACCGCCGAATTCTTTCTCTAATAACATGATGATGCCGAAAACCATCGTGGTCGCGCCCACGACGGCGGTGCCGATGAGCACAGGCTTGGCGGTGGCCTTAAAGGTATTGCCCGCGCCGTCGCCTTTCTCCAGTTGCAGTTTCGCATCCTCGAAGTCGGGCTTGAAGCCGAAATTCTGCTCGATGTCCTTCGCTATGCCCTCGCGCGACTCAATGCGGCTCAGCTCATACACCGACTGCGCGTTGTCAGTGACTGGCCCGAAGCTGTCCACCGCGATGGTCACCGGGCCCATGCCGAGGAAGCCGAAGGCCACAAGGCCGAACGCGAAGATCGGCGCGGCGAAGCTGAACTCCGCTGGCATGAGCGCCTTGACTGGCGAGCCGCTATAGGTCGCCGCGAGGTAGCTCACCCACATGAGGAAGAGAATCGCGAGTCCGGTCCAGAAGGCGGAGAAATTACCCGCTACGAAGCCGGATAGGATGTTCAACGATGCGCCACCATGGTTTGAGGAAGTGGTGACTTCTTTCACATGCCGCGAGTGCGGGCTGGTGAAAACCTTGGTGAACTCGGGAATCAACGCGCCCGCAATGGTGCCGCACGAGATGATAATGGAGAGCACCCACCAGAGGTCGTGCATCACGCTGCCGGACGCGTCCTTGAAGTTGGCGAGCATCGCCCAGCTCGCGCCGAACGTGACGATGATCGAGACGATGGACGTGACCCAGACGAGGTTGGTCAGGGGCGCTTCGAGGTCGAAGTCTTTCTTCCCGCCGAAGAGCGACTTACTCATGACCTTGTTCGCCTCGTAGGAAACTAACGAGGTAATGACCATCAGGATGCGCATCGTGAAGATCCAGATGATGAGCTGTCCGCATATCTCGGAGGTTCCCAAAGCCAGCGCAAGGAATGCGATGAGTGCTACCCCCGTCACACCGTAAGTTTCGAAGCCGTCCGCCGTCGGTCCTACGGAGTCACCCGCATTGTCGCCCGTGCAGTCCGCGATCACGCCGGGGTTCTTCGGGTCGTCCTCGGGCAGCTTGAAGACGATCTTCATCAGGTCCGCGCCGATGTCCGCGATCTTGGTGAAGATGCCGCCGCAAATGCGGAGCGCCGACGCGCCCAGCGACTCGCCGATGGCGAAGCCGATGAAGCACGGGCCGACCAGTTCCTTGGGCAAGAAGCACAGGATGCAGATCATGAAGAACAACTCCACGCACACCAGCAGGAGACCGACGCTCATGCCGGATTGCAACGGGATCATCAGTGTGTTGAGCGGATTTCCCTTTAGAGCTGAGAAAGCGGCGCGTGAGTTAGCCACCGTGTTGATGCGAATGCCGAACCACGCCACCCCGTAACTGCCAAGAATACCCAGAATCGAGCAGAGCAAGATCACGGTGACCTGTCCTAGGTCTTTGTGCTGAAGAACTTTGAAATAATAGAAAATGCAGGCCGCGATGGCGATCCACAGGACGGCAAGGAATTTGCCCTGTTGAAATAAATACGCCTTACAAGTCTGCCAAATGATGTCCGACACCTCGTGCATGGACTGGTGGACTTGCAGGCCCTTGGTCTGCTGATACTGCATCCACCCATAGAGCGATCCAAGCGCAGCAACTACCAAGCCCGCATACATGAGGTGGTAGCCCGATACTGGGGTGCCAAAGAGCTGAAACGTAACTTTACCCAAGTCGGGCAGATTGATGTCCGCCTCGCCCGCGAAAGCCTGCAAGGTGGCGAGGAAAGTGAAGAATAACACTCCGAAGAACCGCATTTTCCCGTTCAGCATAATGAGTCTTGTGGACTATGTTTAAAGATGGTTGCGTCGTCGTTTTCGACGCTGCAACGCAC
>Ga0208048_1000846_pt1 | contig 16222 bp, 16 predicted proteins | sample Malawi_45m_30L_FD_184163 | JGI IMG/M metagenome (GOLD analysis project Ga0208048, IMG submission 184163) | Freshwater microbial communities from Lake Malawi, Central Region, Malawi to study Microbial Dark Matter (Phase II) - Malawi_45m_30L... | ecosystem: Environmental > Aquatic > Freshwater >...
AACCCCTGGATCGTGTTCCAGCTCACCTGCTCCACCGGGCGGTTGGGGACTTGGGCGGCGGGGACCTGTGTGCTTGCACTCTGGAAGGAACTCGGGTTCGACCCCATCCGCGCCTGCCACTGCGCCTGCGTGACTTCGTAGCGCCCCATGTAGAACGCGTTGGTCAGCGTCACCGTATGGACGGGGTTCTCATCGCTGGTGCACCCCCACGACTGCGACGTGCTGCACCCCATCTGGAACGAGCCGGGCGGAATCAGCACAAACTCGATCTGCGTCGCCGTGTCCTTCACGCGCCAAGCCAAGCCTGTTGCGGTGATGGCAGCGCGCAGGTTTGCATTGGTCACCACCGCAGGATCAGGGAACGCCTCGATCAGCGTGGCCCAGGCTGGCGTGGTCACACATGGCCCCCACTTCACGAGCAGCACACCAAGATCCGCACCGTCCACGATGCCGTCGCCCGTGATGTCCGCGGAGCCGCCTTGCGTGCCCCAAGCTGTCAGCAGCACACCAAGATCCGCACCGTCCACCACACCACTGCCATTCAGGTCACCGGGGCACTGCGCACGCGCGCGCGCGGACAGGCACAGCACCACGGCAGCCACCGCGACCTGCACCATTCGTCGCACACCGTTCCATTCGTTGCGCATGAGCGTGTCTCCCGGAACAGGAACCATACCCCACTGTGAGCCTGGCGCAAACACCAATCTCGCCCCCCCGCGGGCGAGCACGAGCGCACCATGCCAAGCGCGTAGGATGGCTGCGTGACCGCGTACTCAACCCATCCGTGGCTCCCGCGCACGATCTGGTGGAGCGCTTGCCTCGCTGCGATCCTTGCCGGAGCCGCACCCACGCGTGCGCTTCGCGCCGATGGACGGTTCGACACGGTGTCCCCATCTGGGGCGACGGCCATCACGAGCGATGCGCCGGGCCCGGCGGCCGCCCCAGCACCCAAGGCTTCCTCCGCGCCGTTTGACCCATCGGTCACCAAGCGCATTGCCATCGTGGGTGCCAGCGCAAGCGACGGCTTCGGCGTCGCTGTCAACAACGGCAGCGCCAAGCCGTTCAAGGCTGAACTCGTCGATATGCGCGATGTGCTGCTCGCCGCCGCCAAGCCCGGCACCACCGAGCTCGTGGCGCACTACGCGACCGGCATGTTCTTCAGCGATCCGCTCGTGCGCGGCGAGGATGCCATCACACGCGCGCTCGAGACCAAGCCGACGCTGCTGCTCGCCGTCGACTTCCTCTTCTGGTACGCGTACGGTGGTGGCGGCATCGGCAAGACGCCGATCCGGTCGGAAGAGGACCGTGCGTCGCTCTTCGAGCGAGGTCTCTCCCAGCTCGATCGGGTCGTCGCTGCAGGGGTTCCCCTGGTCGTCGGCAACCTGCCCGACATGCGCTCCGCCAAGGGTCGAATGATGTCCTTGATGCAGCTGCCCGAGGAAGCGACGCTTACCACGCTCAATGAGCGGCTCGCTGCGTGGGCCAAGGGCAAGTCGCTCGTGCGTGTCCTGAACCTTGCCCGAGTGATTGGTGAGACGCTATCCGGCGAGCCCGTCCGCGTCGGACCCGTGCAATGGGATCCGGTGAAGCAAGGACCGGTCATGCAGCGTGATCGGCTGCATCCGGCGTTCCCGGGACTGGTCGCGCTGACAGAGCGAGCCATGGAGTGCACAATCGGCGACACGGCCTGTCGCGAGCGCTTCGACTTCACGCCGCAGGATGTGAAGGCACGGATCCTCGACGGCCTGCCCAAATGAGTCAGTCTGCGACAGCGGGCCCGGCCCGCCCGCGGCTCACTTCAGGTTCTCAAGCACGCCCGCACGCTCATCCGCGTCAAGCGACAGCAGCACGCTTCGGTTCAGGGCCACATAGGCATCGTTGCCCATGACACGGATCGCGTTGGCACGCACGGAAGCCATGTCATGCCATGCCCGCGGCACGCGTGGATGACGCACGAGTGTTTCGATGGTGGCTCGGTTGGCGACCTGGCCTGCCTCAAGTGGCGCGGCTGCAAGCGTCCACAGCAGGTCGAGCTGGCTCAGGCTCGGGCGCTCGATGAGTTCGATCGCCTGCGCCACGGCATCGAGATTCCGCCAGAGAAAGAGCGGCATCAGCGCGGTTGGTGCAGACTCCTTCGCCACGCTGGCCTTCATGGCGCTCGCCCAGACCGTGCCCGCGAAGTCGGGGCGGCCTAGGCGGCTCACGCATCGCATCGCCATGAGCGCGTTGGCGCCAGTCGGCGCAGCGTTCATCGCCTTGATCGCCTCGATGGCCGCCGACTTGAGATCGACGAGGCCCTCACGCGGCTGGGCGGGCGCGATCGCTCCGCGCAGCAGCCCAGGCGAAGGTGTCCAGAGCGGATCGCCGATCGTCTGCACGCGCCAGCACCGATCGCCCTCGCCCTCGAGCCAACGCCCTGCCACCAGCAGCGGCACGCCGACAGCGATCCGCTGCGCAACCAAGGCCGGCGGCACGAACGCGTTCAGCATCGGCTCATGCACTGAACCCACATAGGCGAAGACGCCATGGTCGAGCCATCGTGCGCCCACGCAGATCGGCGACTCGGGTGCCGCCAGGCTGAACGAGTGGATCATGTGCAGGCCCATCGGCCGGCCGATCGCGGGAATCTCGCGCACGCCGGTGTCCTGATCCTTCAGGATCGAGAAGGTGTCCAGATTGCCCATCGAGTTGATGAACTCGAGGTCGGTCGACCACCCCGCCGCTGCCCGTTGTCGCCACGACTCGAGGCCGCCAGGCGAGAAGCGGATGGTCTCGGCAGCGAAACCTGCCTTGCCGAGCAGGCTCGTGGCTTCGCCCACCTCGTACTGGCGCACTCCAGCATTCGATGGATACGCCGGACAGTCATTCAGCCACGCGCTCTTCTGCACCAAGAAGAGCGAGCACATTGCGGCGTACGCGCTGCGGGCTTCGGATCCGAAGATCCAACCCGCGATCGCCCACCGACGCGGCGTGCGGCCATCGGCGATGCGGCAGAGCGCATCGGTCGTGGCGATCGGTTCGCTGCGGCGCGCAGGCCCAAATGGTGATGCGAACTCAATGCGCTCGCCCGGCGTTCCCTTGCCCGCCATCGACCGGCACATCGTGACGGCGTCGACCTCATCGCCGAGTCCATTCCACGCCAGCCCCGTGGCCGCCACCGCATCGCGCACGGCGTCGCACAGGGCCGTCGTGCGATCGGGATCGAGCTGATCGTTGGGCGCGCCCCAGTTGCCCGTCAGCGGGACCAGGACCTGGCCGCGTCCGGCTGCGAGCGCAACCGCCGCCGGCCACGCCGGATCGGCCGGGTCATAGAGCACGACGCCAATCGAGGGTACGCCGCGACCTGCCAGCGCTTCCTTCACCGAGGCCGCACCGGGAACCCACGCATGCGCCGCGGCGCCCTCGATCGCTGCGGCTCGTGCCTCGACAGGCGGCATCACGCCGACCGAAGCACGACGGAACACGCGCTCGGGTGCGAACGACTGCATGAAGAGCGGCGTGAAGTGATCGTCCTCGATCAGCACGGGCCAGCGGCGATCGATCGTCCACTGCCGGATCTCATCCAGGTACGTCGCGCCATCCGGCACAAGGACGACCTGATTCAGCACGCTCTGCTTCTGTGCGAGCACCTGGCTGCGCACGCCGAACCGAAGCGGGAACGGGATCTCTTGCTGCTGCGCTGCAGCAGGCGTGGGCTCCTGAACCTTCGGCGCGCTGCCGGCCGGCGCTTGGCCAGCCTCGGCGGCGAGCGACAGCATCCCGACGCAAAGGGACATCCAACGATGCGGCATCGACGGAATCCTGCGCCGCATGATCATCCCCCTACGGGCGCGATCGCCTCGAAGATCACGACCGCCACCAGCGCACCACCGATCGAACCTGCCACGGGGATCCACGCGTAGCCCCAATCGCTCGGCCCCTTGCCGGGAATCGGCAGCAGCGCGTGCATGACGCGCGGCGCCAGGTCGCGCGCGGGATTCACGGCATACCCAGTCGGCCCACCAAGGCAGATGCCGACGGCAAAGACCAAGAGCCCCACGGGCAGCGCGCCCATCGCGCCGAAGTCGAGCGAGATCACGCGCCCGTCATCCATCGTGCCTTGCGCTTCCTTTAGGCAGAGGATGCCAAACACGAGCACCGTGGCGGCGATCACTTCGACCAGCAGGTTGCTCGCGGGTGCACGCACCGCGGGCGCATTGCAGAAGACGGCCAGCTTGGTGCGCGGATCCTCAGTCAAGCGCCAGTGCGGCAGGTAGAGCAGCCACACGAGGAACGCGCCGAACATGCCCCCGGTCATCTGCGCAAGGCAGAGTCGCACGCAGTCATCGCGCGCCACCATGCCCAGGGCGGACATCGCCACGCTCACCGCCGGGTTCAGGTGCGCCGGGCCGCCAAGGAACGCCGTGCAGTACGCCGCGACGAAGACCGCAAGCCCCCAGCCCACCGTGATGATGAAGAAGCCCCCGGGCTGTGTCGGGAGTACCTGCCCCTTCGTGCGCGCGAGGATGACGTTGCCGACCACGCCATTGCCGAGGAGCACCAGGAGTGCCGTGCCCAGGAATTCCGCCGCAAGGTTCATGGCCCAAGGTTACATCCCGTAGCGGCCACGCTCCACATCACGAATGGGGCGCAGCGTCGAGTCAGGAAGCAGCGACTCCGGCACGACGCGCCGCAGCCGCTCGGCGCATCGCCGCTCGACTTCATCGCGCAACCACCAGACCCACAGCGTCGCGTGTGCGCGGGCCGATTGATCGACCCATTCCTCCGCCGTGGGCCGGTCGCGGACCAGCGCATCCATGGACTCGATGAGCCGTTCCTCGGCGCGGCGGAGCTCCGGGTCAAGATCGTCCTTCAACCCCAGCACATCCGCGCGCGCGCCCGCGGGGAGCCCCGCATTCGCCAGGAGCGAATCCAGCACCGGCATGATCCGTTGTCGATCCCGGAACCCATTGGGAGCCGCCTGCGCCGCGCATGCGCGACGGAACGACCATGCATGCTTCGTGCCCACTGGGACTTCAAGGTCCCGTGTCAGCGATGCGCGCAGCGATTCCCTTCGCTCGATGGCCTGTCGGTATCGCTGCATGAGCTCGGCCTGGCGAGCACGGCTGGCCTCACCGAATGCCGCACGCTCCTCGTCGCTCACATCCGCTCGCGTCCACCAAAGCAGCCCGCCGTACAGCCACTCGAATCCCATGCTGGCCCACGCCTCACGAAGCTCTGACAGCACCGCAGATTCAGCTGGCTCGACGGACGCAGCAGCCGAGAGCGCCAGGCGCTGTTGCGCTTCATCCGAGACGCACCGCAGCGCCACGCGAACTGGGTCACCCGGGATGGGCGCGGTCACGACTGCCCTTGCCTCGTCGACCGGTGCGAGCCCCGCGCTCACCCGCATGGCCACCGCAAAGTCGGACAAGGTCTCACCGGCGAGTTCTCCCAACGCGGTCCAGAACGCGTCATCGGCATCATGGATCCGCGCTTCGGTCGTCCGGGTGCGCGCGGCATAGGCCTCCACGGCTGCCACGGCGTCGCCATAGTTCATCGTCTTGACCCGCTCCATGAGTTCGATCTGTTCTCCGCGCAGCGCCGCAAGGTCTCCTTGTGCAATCGCCGACACGATCGACTCATGCGTCGCAAGCAACGCACGCATCGAGTCGGCCTGCGACTCGGGAATCCTGCATGCCTCGATGAACCGGTCAAGCAGGGCCAGCGTGGGGCGGTGCCGATGTGCAACGAGCGTCGCATCGAAGGAGTCTGCCGGCTCACCATCGACTTCCGGGGCCTCCGGATCATCACCAAGGACAAGGTCGACCTTCCGTCCCTCGGCCGCGGCCTGTTCGATCGACGCGAAGCCGGCACCCGCTGCCTCCGCACCGACCTGCGCCACGACCATCGCCTGCATCGCAGTCCGCGCGCTGGCTGCACGCGTCTCGCGCTGCGCCGATCCCTCCATGAAGGCACGCACTCCCGGCGGCTGCTCCTCCGTACCGAACTGCCACCGGTACTGCTCCGCGTTGCGCTCGCCCGCGGTGCGAAACATGGCCTCTTGCACCGCACCATCCTCATCCGCCCACCGAGTCAGTGCGGCAAGAATCCGCTCGCGCAGGGGCTGGTCCACCCCCGGCGCCCGCAGCAGGGCAAGCGCGGTCTGTTCCACGCCAAACCCACGATCGGTCCCCACGCTGAGCTCGTTGGCCATGCTTCGGCGCCACGTCATGCGCTGCTGCGGCGTCAACCGCGGCGCCAGGGAGAAGAACAGGGCAACCTCATGATCCACCACACCCACGATCGCCTCGGTCGTGGACTGCCAGCACTCGTTGTGCAGCGACGACAGGTGCGCGAGCTCGGCTTGCTGGTCGCGTCGCAGCGATTCAAGAAGCTCCGCACGCTTGACCACATCCGCCTCGCTCGATCCAGCACTGTCGCGTACGGGATCCGCCGGCTCCACCTCGGCCGGCACGGCACCCACGCCGCCGGCAACCCCCGCTGCTTCACGCTCCACGCCGGCGATTCGCTCCGACAGTTCCGTGTAGCGGACCCAAGTCGACTCCTGTTGCGCCGCATGTCGATCAGTGCAGTCGAACGCATCGCCGATGCCGCGCAACACGCGGCGAACGAGATCCCGCCGGGCCAGCCGATGACGATCGACCTCGGGCTTCAGTTCGGCCCACCGTGCCGCATCATCCCGAAGCACCCTCTGCAGCGACGCGGCGGCATCGATGGCGGTGACACCGCCGAGCCAACCGCTCACGCGCGCTATGACCGCAAGCTCACGACGCACACGCACACGCTCGATGCCCGCCGCAGCATCCGCCGGCATCAACGCCGCCACGGCCGTGAACAGTGCGCCATCGAGCTCCTGTTGCGCCAACTGCAGTTCGATGGAGGGCTTCCGCTGGCGTGCATGATCACCTTCGGAGGACTTGATCGCCTGGCATGAACGCTCGACCAGTGGCCCATGGCGCTCGACATACTCCATGTGCACACGCTCGAACGCATCCCAATCGGCTGGCTCCGCTCCGGTTTCTTCGCGCAGCATGCGCGTCAGCGCACTGATGTCGATCGGCTCCACCGAGAGATTGCCGTACTGCGCACAGGCCGTCGTCGGCAGGATCAGTGCCGCCACCCACGCCAGCAGTGCCAGCCAGGCGGCGCGCGGCGTCACATCGCGCTCCCGAGTCCCATGGCGCGACGCCATGCACTGATCTGGCCCAGGTGCATCATCTGGTGGTTGTTGCAGAGAAACAGCACCGCCTGCCCAAGCACGGGGAAGCGTTCCTTGAAGGCGCCCTGCAGCGGATTCGGCCCTGCCAGCACGGCATCGTCGAGTTCCGTGAGTAATTCAGCCACCTTCTGGTGGCCGGCCATGTAGTGCGCCACCAGCGCATCTTTCGACGGGTAGGTCCCTGCGTCGACGCAGGGCGTGCCGTTCTTGAAGAGGTCCTCCCACCCCGCCGGATTCGAGATCGCTCCCTCGTGGCCGATCAAGGTCGCCATGCGCGCGGGATAGATGCTCAGGTGACCGATGTTGAAGGCCGCGCTGTTCATGTCCTTGAAGGGCATGCGCGCGAACGACTCCGCAGGGATCCCCTGGCAGAGCTTGTCGGCATAGCCAATGGTGGCGAGGCAGTCGTGAGCGATGCAGCTGGCGAAAAGTCCCATGATGACCACAGCGTAGCGATCGTCGTCACGATCCGAGCACGCGTGAGCAGACCGCCGAAGCGATCGCCGGGTCGCTGGTGCCGTGCACCACCGCCCTGCCATCGATGAAGACCGTCAAGTCGATCTGGAGCCCGCCCGCCAGCGACGGATCGACCGATCCCCGGACCAAGCCGTGACCAGCCGTGAACGATCCGGCATGGGCGAGTCGCGCCAGCCACCCCGCTTCATCCAGCATCGACTCGACCGCCGGGCGGATCTGCACGGCGTTGCGCCCACACAAGACCGCCGCTCCCGATCCAGCGTCACCATCGAGCCACTCGAAACGGCCAGCACCGCAGCACGGGCACGCGGGATCCTTCGCGACTGCGATCGTGCGCCACGATCCAGCTGCCGTGTCGACGCTGACGAGCGTTGGCGCACTCGGCTCGGCACCGGCCAGGATCGGCAGCCCGAGCGCCACGCTCGCGCCCGCCGCGATGGCCACCGTGGACGCAAGCACACCGGCAGTGTCGCATGTTCCCAATGCACCGACCGGCGGTGCGTCGGGCCACACGCATCGAAGGCACGGACCACCGGGCCGCACGAGCATCGCGCGCGCGTGCGTGGAGATCGCGGCGCAGTAGACCCACGGAATGCCATCGCGAACGCACACGTCGTTCAGCAGGTATCGAGGCTCCATGGCATCGAAGCCGTCGAACGCCAGGTCGATGCCATCGAGGTAGTCCCCGATCGACTCGCGATCGATCGAGTCGACCCACGCCTCGATGCGCACCGAAGGATCGATGGCTTCGAGCCGTGCACGGGCCGCGAGCGCCTTGGGCACGCCGACATCCGCCGTCGTGAACAGGCATTGCCGCTGCAGGTTGCTTGGCTCCACCACATCGCGGTCCACGATCACCACCCTGCCGACCCCAGCACGCACGAGCTGATCAGCGATGGAACACCCCAGCGCACCGCATCCTGCGATCAGGATGCTGGATGTGCGTAGGCGCTCCTGGGCCGCTCCGCCGAAGCCGGCCACCAAGCGCTGCCGGGCATGTCGCGACGCGTCATCCATGGCGACCACCAGAACGCGAGGAAGGGATGCGTGTGGTTGGGGACGACGGTGCCATCGGTGTTCAGTCTAGGATTCCCCGCGTCATGCCCAACGACCTCCTCGATCCTCTCGTCTCGCTCCAGCTCCTGACCAGCGCCATGCTCGCCATCCTGTTCCTGCAGTCAGGCATCGACAAGGTGGTCGACTTCGCCGGCAACCTCGCTTGGCTCGAAGGCCACTTCGCCAAGTCGCCGCTCAAAGCCCAGGTCAAGCCAATGCTGGTCGTCGTGACCGTGACGGAAATCGCTGCGGGGGCGCTCTGTGCGATCGGCGTGCTGCGCATTGCCTTCTCCGGGGACAGCCAGTGGGCGATGGCCGGAGCGCAACTGGCGACCGTGAACATCGTGATGCTCTTCTTCGGGCAGCGCGTGGCCAAGGATTACGCAGGTGCAGCCTCGCTGGTGCCCTACTTCATCCTGTGTGCAGGTGGCGTGCTGGTTCTGGCCGCCTGAGCGCCCATCAAGCTGATCTCCCAACGAAACAGGGCGAGCCGTGAGGCTCGCCCTGCATTGAAGTCGTTGGATGGCCGTGACCGGCCTGGAATCACCACGCGAAGTGGGCGAACGCCTTGTTGGCGTCGGCCATCTTGTGCGTGTTCTCGCGGGTCTGCACCGACTTGCCCTCGTTGCGGGCGGCATCCATGATTTCCTTGCTCAGGCGCTGGGCGATGGGCTTGCCCTTCTCCTCGCGGGCCGAACCGATGATCCAGCGGAAGGCCAGGCTCTGCGCACGGCGCTTCGACAGCTGCATCGGCACCTGATAGTTCGCACCGCCGACGCGCTTGGAGCGCACTTCGACCGACGGACGCACGTTTTCGAGCGCGAGGTGGAACACCTCGATCGCCGTCTTGGGCATGTTCTCCGACTTGTCCTTGTCCAAGCGGCTCTGGATCACGTCGAAGGCGTCATAGACCACGCGCATCGCGGTGGCCTTCTTGCCGTCTTCCATGATGCAATTCACGAACTTGGCCACGACCAAGTCCTGGTAGCGGGGATCGGGCTTCAGTTGCTTCTCGCTGGCGGTGAAACGTGCCATCTCTGGGTCCTCTGGGCCATTGGCCCGGTTGGTTTCACGATGCTCGGGCGTTGGACATGCCCGGACTGGGGAGCACCGTTACTGGAGTTGTCGCAGGCGACCGGCCTGCACGGCCCGGGAGAATCCCGGGGCTGCTCCTGCGGTTACCCGCAGGTGTTCCATCATCCGCTGCGCGATCACTTCTTGGCAGCAGCGGCCTTCTTCTTCACGCCGTAGCACGAGCGGCTCTTCTTGCGGCCGTCGACGCCGAGGCAGTCGAGCGCACCGCGCACGACGTGGTAGCGCACGCCGGGAAGGTCGCGCACGCGGCCGCCGCGCACGAGCACGATCGAGTGTTCCTGGAGGTTGTGGCCTTCGCCGCCGATGTAGGCGGTGACTTCACGGCCGTTGCTCAGGCGAACGCGGCACACCTTGCGGAGCGCGGAGTTCGGCTTCTTGGGGCTGACCGTCTTGACCTGCAGGCACACGCCACGCTTTTGCGGGCAGGCGGCAAGTTCGCGCACCTTGGACTTGGTGGCGGGAGAGCGGCGGGGCTTGCGAACGAGTTGATTGATGGTCGGCATTGGCGTTTGAAGTGAAGGGTCGGCAAGACTAGCGAAGCCTCGGCTCCGCTGCAACGGTCCGCTTCCGTGTTATAGGAAGACCCTCCATCTTCTTGACTTGCGGCACGGTTCCCCTAGACTGCTTCGCTCGACACAGCGCGCCCTGTCGTGCGCGCCCTGACCACGGAGCCAGCCATGAATCCCGCCTTTCGAACCTCGCCCGGCCGCAAGCGCCGTCGCCGTGCGCACCAGGCCCTGAAGCCCGTGCACACCACCCTGTGTCCCAACTGTGGCGCTGCCAAGCGCCCGCACGCCGCGTGCATGGCCTGCGGCTACGTCCGCCCCGGCCTGCAGCTGAAGCTCGGCGGCCAGGAAGCCTAAATGCGCATCGGCGTCGACGTCATGGGGGGCGACAACGCCCCCGACGAGATCCTGAAGGGCGCCCTGCAGGCCCTTCCCCGCCTCGCCGACGACGACACGCTGGTGCTGCTTGGTGATCGCGGCGCCATCGAAGACACGCTCAGCGAGCGCGGCATCAAGGATCCGCGGATCGAGTGCGTGTTCACATCGCAGGTGATTGGCATGGATGAGTCGCCGGTGGACGGCATCCGCAACAAGGAAGACTCGTCGATCACGGTCATGAGCAAGATGGGCGCGCCCGGGCATGCCCAACGGCTCGATGCGATCCTCAGCGCCGGCAACACCGGCGCGTGCGTGGCCGGCGCCCAGATGTACCTGCGCCGCCTGCCCGGCGTGATCCGACCGGGCATCGCCTGCACCATCCCGACCTTCGCCGGCCCGGTGGTGCTCATCGACGTCGGCGCGAACATCGAACCCAAGCCTGCGCACCTCGCGCAGTACGGCGTCATGGGCGATGTCTATGCCCACGACGTCCTCGGCATCAAGCAGCCTCGTGTGGCGCTGATGAACGTGGGCGGCGAAGCCAACAAGGGAACCGCTGATGCGAAGGAAGCCCGCGAACTGCTGGAAAACACGCCCAACCTGAACTTCATCGGGTTCGTCGAAGGTCGCGGCGTCTTTGATGGCGAAGCCGACGTGGTGATCACCAACGGCGTCGTGGGCAACGTCATGATCAAGCTCGCCGAGGGCCTCTCGGCGGGCATCTTCCGTGCCCTCGCCACCGAGGTGCTCGAGATCGATCCATCGCTTGCCGCCCGGCTCGACCCTGTGGTCAAGAGCCTGTATGCCAAGTACGACTACCACGAGTACGGCGGTGCGCCGCTCATGGGCGTGAACGGAACGTGCCTCATCAGCCACGGCTCGAGCCAGGCACGCACCATCATGAATGCCGTGCTGCGCTGCAAGCAGTACGTCGCCGCGGGGATCAACGACACGCTCATCAAGCGCCTCGCGTCGTGCACGGCGGCACAGGCATGATCCAGCCCTGCGGCGTCCGGCTCGCGGGAACCGGCTCGGCCGTTCCCGACACCACGCTGACGAACAACGATCTCGCGCGCATCCTCGACACGAGCGATGACTGGATCGCGCAGCGCACCGGCATCCGTGAACGCCGCGTCTCGGCGGGCGCGCTCGACCCTGTCTTCAGCCTGAGCTGTCTTGCCGGCCAGCGTGCGCTCGATATGGCGGGCGTCAAGAGCAGCGACATCGACTTGGTGATCCTTGGCACCGTCAGCGGCGAGATGCTCTGCCCAAGCACGGCGTGCCGTGTCGCCGCGGCCCTCGGCGCCACGCCGGCGGGTGCGTTCGACCTGGTGGCCGCCTGCAGCGGTTTCGTCTACTCGGTCAACGTGGCCGATTCGATCATCCGAGCCGGCCGCGCCAAGCGCGTGCTCGTCATCGGCTGCGATGCGATCTCCTCGGTCGTCGACTACACCGACCGTACGGTCAGCATCCTTTTCGGTGATGCAGCCGGGGCGGTGGTGCTCGAACGATGCGACGATCCATCGAAGGGCTGCCGGTACCAGACAATGAGCGCCGACGGTGCGGATTGGCAGCACCTCTACATGCCTTACCGACCGGACATCGTTCCTGAGTGTGATCGTGACAATCCGATCCGGCTCGGCAACCTGCGCATGAACGGGCGCGAGGTCTACAAGTTCGCGGTCAACCGATTCCGCGAGGTGATCGAGGATGCCTTCCAGAAGACGGGCCTCACGGTGGACGACGTCAGCCAGGTGATCTGCCACCAATCCAACGCGCGCATCATCGAGAGTGCCATCGAGAAGCTGAACCTGCCGCGCGAGAAGGTCCTGGTGAACATCGATCGCTACGGCAACACGAGCGCGGGTTCGGTCGGGCTCTGCCTTGACGAACTGAATCGCGCTGGCAAGACTCCCGACGGCCAGCCCTTCATCATGGTCGCCTTCGGTGGCGGCCTGACGTGGGCCAGCTGCGTGTGGAACAAGTGACGCACCCGCCGGCACGGCTGCCGGCCCAGACAGGAGCCACCATGAGCCAGACCGTTCTTCTCTGCCCCGGACAGGGGGCGCAAGCCGTGGGCATGGGCAACGCGTGGGCTGCCGCGAGCAGCGCCGCACGGACCATCATCGAGACCGCCGATCGCACGGTGTCGCTGCCGATCGGCATGACGCTGTCAGCCATCTGCGCGAACGGTCCGCTCGAGCAGCTCAGCCGCACCGACATCAGCCAGCCCGCGCTCTACACCGTGGGCGTGGCGTGCGCGGCGGCCATGCACGAACGCACGCCGCTCTCCCTCGCCGCCGCGGCGGGGCTCTCCCTCGGCGAGTACACCGCGCTGCATCTGGCCGGCTCGTTCAGTTTCGAGGATGGACTCCGACTGGTTGCGCTGCGCGGCCGCTTCATGCAGGATGCCGCCGAGGCCAGCCAGGGCGGCATGGTTGCCCTCATCGGAGCCGACGAGGAGAAGGCCCTTGAGGTCTGCGCCAAGGCGGCCGAGGGCGATTGTCTCGTCTGCGCCAACTTCAATGCTCCCGGGCAGATCGTGCTCAGCGGCCACGCCACGGCCTGCGACCGCGCCGTCACCGTGGCCGGCGAACTCGGGCTCCGGGCGGCCAAGCTGACGGTGGCGGGTGCCTTCCACAGTCCCCTGATGCAGCCGGCGGCCGAGCGCCTGGCCGAGGCCCTCGATCGGACCGCGTTCTCGGCGCCCTCGTGCCCGGTCTGGAGCAACGTGACGGCCCGACCCCACGGCAACGACCCCACCACCATCAAGCGGCTCCTCGTCGAGCAGCTCACGGCGCCAGTCCGTTGGAGCCAATCCTGCACCGATCTCATCGCTGCGATGCGCTCGGGCGGTACAGTGGTGGCGTACCGCGAGGTGGCCCCGGGCACCGTCCTGAAGGGCCTCATGAAGCGGATCGACCGAACCTGCGAGGTGACCAGCCATGACCAGCCCGATCCCGTCGCTGCCTGAACTCCTGCGTTGCTGCGCCGTGCTGGCGCCGCTCGCCCTCGCCGCATGCGGCGAAGAAGCCCCCCCGCCGCCGCCGCCGGTCGCGCAGGCCGAGCCCGAGCCACCGCCGCCGCCGCCGGCGCCCGCGGTCACCAGCATCGCCGAGCTCATGGAGCGCTACGGCATCGACCAGCGCGTCAGCCTGCCTGAAGACCTCGCGCCGCCGGCCGACCCCGAGCGCATCGCCATGCTCAAGTTCATGGATGGCGTGGTGCGCGGCGAGCAGTCCAAGGTCGACCCGATGCTCAGCGACGACGACAAGGCCATCCTCAAGGAGATGGTCGATGACGGCTCGTGGAAGCGCGCGACCGACAACGTGACCAAGGCCGAGTGCCGCTGGGGCAAGAGCCCCGAGGGCGCCGACTGCGCGCTCGCCGTGTTCTCGTACTCAGCGGGCGATGACCAGGTCGCGATGTGGGCCTTCACCGCCAGCGAAGACGAGAGCGGCACCTTCACCGCCGAGCCGTGCCTTCCCGGCATGATCGGCAAGCTGTCGGGCGACGATTGGGTCAAGGCCTGGTTCGACGTCGTCTCGAAGTACCTCGCCCGTGCGGACGAGCCCGAGGAAGTCGTGGCGCCCCCGCAGAAGAAGGTGCAGGAAGAGGGCGACAGCGAAACGCCGAAGATGGGCTCGGGTGTCGGTGGTGGCGGTGCGCCGATGCGCCGCAAGCCGCCGGCCGAGCCGGTGCCCGCCCCGACGGGACCGAACCCGTCCGGCAACTGAAACGGCCACCGCCCACGACTGACACCTCAGGAGCCCCTTCTGGGGCTCCTGTCGCTTGCAGATCCACTGGTGTCGCGCCGGGAGGCGCTCGCGTCACATCGTCATGCCGCCATCGACCACGAGCACATGGCCGGTGACGTAGCTCGCCTCATCCGAACTGATGTAGGCGCACGCCGATGCGATGTCGTCAGGCGTTCCGAAACGACGCGCCGGGATGTGCTCAATGGCCTTGTCCTTGACGACCTGCGGCAAGGCATCCGTCATGTCAGTCGAGATGAAGCCAGGAGCGATCACGTTGGCTGTGATCCCCTTGGAGCCGAGTTCCTGTGCGATCGTCTTGGTCAGACCGATCACGCCAGCCTTGGCTGCCGCGTAGTTGGCCTGGCCCGCGTTTCCGCTGATGCCGCTGACGGAACCCACATTCACGATGCGCCCCCACTTGCCGCGCAGCATGTGGCGGCTGGCGGCGCGGCAGCCGGCGAAGCAGCTGCGCAGGTTGACCGCGAGCACCGTGTCGAAATCCTCGTCGCTCATGCGAAGGATGAGCCCGTCGCGGGTGATCCCCGCGTTGTTCACGAGGATGTCGAGCCGGCCATGCGCCGAAGCGACGTCCTCCACCAACTGCGCGAATGCCGCAGCATCGGCGAGATCGCAGGAACGGGCCTCGGCGCTGCCGCCCGCGGCCGTGATGGCAGCCACCACGTCAGCCAAGGCGTCGGCGTTGCGCGCAACAGCGACCACATGGCGCCCGTCACGGGCAAGTCGAAGGGCGATGGCCTTACCGATGCCTCGGCTGGCTCCAGTGACGATGGCGACGCGACGTTCGATGGCAGGTTCCTTTCCTCTGGGCGCCGGAGCCCACAGGCCGAGTGTATCGGCCTCCCACTGCCGGGACGGGTTCGTGCGCCGTCGCTATACTTCGCCCCCACGGCATTCCGCCGTTGCAGGAGGCACCCCTTTGACCGAAGCAGAGATTGAAGCCAAGGTGATCAACATCATCGCCGACAAGATCAAGGTCGAGAAGGCCGAGATCAAGCGCGAGACGAACTTCATGACCGACCTCAACGCCGACAGCCTCGACATGGTCGAGTTGCTGATGGCCTTCGAGGAGGAGTTCGGCACCAAGATCCCGGAAGGCGACAGCGAGAAGCTGCAGACTGTGGGCTTGGCGATCGATTACATCAAGCAGCGCAAGGCTGCCGGCGGCTGAGCAGGCCACGGCTGGGCGGGCGGCTCCTGAGACACAACTGGGCGGTGCCCGGGTCCCAAGAGCTCCGATCCGGCCGAAGGCCGAGGGCCATCGAACGACCGAACCCAAGGAGGGCGTCCAGTCGCCCTCCTTGGTTCTTTTTGTGTAGGTTCTCCGTTCCATGCGCACCCTGACCCTGCGACGCGTCGTGGTCACCGGACTTGGCGCCGTGACCGACTGCGGCCACTCCGCCCCTGCCGCCTGGGATTCCATGATCCACGGCCGGTCCGGCATCGGGCCGGTCACCGCGTTCGCCCAGAGCGGCGACTGGTCCGTCACCTTTGGGGGCGAGGTGCGCAACCTCGACTACACCAAGGTGCTCGATCCCCGCGATGCCAAGCGCATGGACCGCTATTGCATCTTCGGATACACGGCCGCCTGCGAGGCCGCGGCCGACAGCGGCATCGACTTCGCCACGGGTGACCCCTACCGTCGCGGCGTCGCGATCGGCAGCGGCATCGGCGGCATCGAAACCATCGAGCAGGGCATCAACAAGATCGCC
>Ga0208048_1000851_pt1 | contig 16198 bp, 18 predicted proteins | sample Malawi_45m_30L_FD_184163 | JGI IMG/M metagenome (GOLD analysis project Ga0208048, IMG submission 184163) | Freshwater microbial communities from Lake Malawi, Central Region, Malawi to study Microbial Dark Matter (Phase II) - Malawi_45m_30L... | ecosystem: Environmental > Aquatic > Freshwater >...
AGGTCATCCTCATCGAGTCCAAGTGCTTCAAGTTTGGCTAGCGCTGCGATTCGTTTGACCGCTTTTTCTGCCCTTTGTGCTTTTTCGGCTTCAAACTCAATGCGACTAATATTTAGTTGCTCTTGTTCTTTTTGTGTTAATGGACGCTCGGATATTTCACCCGTTTCGGCGTTAACATCAATTTGAATGTCGTTAGATTGAGAGACCATAAACCGTTATTTCTCCTGAACTCGTTGCTGCGCTTATTGTAAATCCAAAACTCTCAAAACTTGTGGCGCTGGTATGCACACCACCACCAATTCTCGGAAAGTTAGATCCAGACATCGATTGTTGATAAGTGGTTGCCCTAGTTAAAAACGGACTTTGTAACCAAAGATGACCACCACCTTTATTGGTATTGTGAAAACCAACTCCAAGTTTGCTGGTTAGAGTGAATCCGCTAACTGTTCCGGCATTATTGTCGTAGTAAGTGCCAAGATAATTAGCAGTAGCATTTGTGGAACCAGTTCGCAAAAAGAAATCGAAATTGCAATCACCAGTTGAATTAACAAAATCCGCAAAAATAATTAAATAGTTGTCATAGGTTGCGCTAAAGCAATTACTAATTGAACCACTTGACACACCCGAAAAAGTTGAGCGATTTATTTTCGTTAATGCACCGCTTGAAGCCGCAGCCCATTTCAGTCCAAGACTTTCCGTGGAGTCGGCTGTCAAGACTGTGTTATTTGCGCCAATGGGGATTCGAGCGTCAACAGTGCTAAAGCCATACAGATCGCCTTTTGTTGTAAGTGGAGATCCGCCGCCTGCATCTGTGTTGAAAAATATGGCCGCACTTGCGGATATAAAATACAGCGTTCCAGCGTCATACTGTGATAGTGCCAGCGTTGCGCTTGTATTGACGGTCGCTGTGCCTGCTGTCACCGTTACAACACCAACTCCACGATTTTGTATGACAAGAGTATCGCCTGCATCGAATAAGCCTGTATTGACAGTGCAAGTCACAGATCCGCTAGTGTTAAATTCAATGCGTGTGCCTTTATCGGCTGCCACTAAAGTGTATGCCGCAGTCTTTACGCTTACGGTCTGATTAAAATCGTTTGATTGCAGAGAATTGACTTGCGCGGCGGTAAGTACCTGCCCGGTTGTAAAGGTTTGCTTTGCCATCAATGCTCCTTAATATGCCAACGAATCTTCATCGAGCAGGCCATCCACGGATGAGTCTAGCAAAAAACCTGATGCAAAAGGTTGCGCCGTGGTAAAGGTAGTAAAAAACGAGTTGGGTGTGATGTCATAACCCACACCAGTGATAATCGTATTGCTAGTGACTGTGCCGCCTTCTAGCGTTTGTATGACCTTGACAGGTGAAAACACGTCAAGATCCAAGGCTGCCTCGACCCTTGCGCTGTCGCTGCCATCCTTTGCATCAATTGTCAACGATTCCATACGCAGATCGTTGCCAACCTCTTTGCGGCTGGCGATGATCATCTGCGCTTGGCTGAGCGCATCGGCATCTGTCTGCGCAATAGATGACCGATTGCGACTATGAGTAAAAAAAGTTGAGATGCTGCTGGCATCACTGTCTGTCTGTGCTGTCCCACCAGTGCGCGTGACCGTGCATTGATTGACAAGACCAAAATCTGACAGGTCAAATGAGACTCGTTGGTATTTGACCGTGCCTGCTGCGCCTGTATCGCTGAAAGTTGTCTGCGCGCCACCTGACAGAGTGATGATGTCATTTCGGCTCAAAAACTTGGCATACCCCTGTTGATTGATAAAAAATGCTCCTAGCTCTGTGGCCTCAACGACTTGGCACGCACTCAGTGTGCTGCGTGAGCCACCTGCATCGGCTTGCACGGTTGTCGTAGCGGTGGTTGAAATGTCACGCATACCACCCGGCCAATCGCCTGCATCTAAAAGACTTGTGATGCGTTCGGCTGTGGTCTGTCCGGCACTGCCGCCTGATACCGTGGTGATACCAGCCAAGTTGAGAAGCTGAAAGCCATCTACGCATGTCAAATCTACATAGGCAGGGTCAAAGCCTGTCGGGCTGGTGTACTTCCAGCTTTGGATATACATCGCACCCAAAGCGTATGTAGTCCCATCAAATACACCGTCAAAGATAATCTTACGCATCGGTAGGATCTTGCCAAAAAGACTACCCGATGCGTTAGCTGGATTGAATAACCCCGTTTGATCAACCAATCTTACCGTTGCAGTGCCAGCTGTAAAGCTGTCAGCTGTGCGATTGTAGGCACGCCGTATCTGTGCAGATAAGACAAATTGACTGACATCAAGCGTGTCACTTGCGGCATCCGCCAGCACCGATGCATCAAGTGGCGTTGCAGGATTGTCAAGTATTAAGGCAGGGTCAAATGAAGCTCCGTTTGAGAAATCAATGGTGCACTTGAAAACTGCTCCGGCTGGCATTAGATCTCACTTAACAACAGTGGATTGCCTGTGCGCTGCGATTGATATACAGCATCAGTGATTGTTTGCACTAAATCGTTTTGCGCAATGACGGAGCCGTCGACGTTGACGTTGACGATCACGCTTGGATCTGTACCAAAAGGTATTCGACCAGTAAAACCCGGGCTGGTCGGTGTTGCGTCCAGACGATCTAATACTGACGTTTGTCCGCTTATCACTGGCGGTATGACCGTTGGTATGTTTGGCACTATCGGCACATCTCTGTCAAAAACCTCCGGCGATGTACCCGGTGGTATCAAAGTGAAACCCGGGCCTCTGGGCAACCTTGGTATTTGCGGGTTTGCAGGTCTTGGGGTTGGCACACTTGGGGTGCTTGGAATCTGTATGTTCGGCATATTTACCTTGATGTTTATTTCGTATTGACCTTTGATCAAATCTTCTAAGGCTTTCCGAATATCGGCAAGGTTGTCACTAAATTTAATTCTTGGATCCAACTTTGTAAGCCCCTCGATGGCTGCCTTATCGGATGCAAAACCAGCCGCTTTGAGCAAGGCATACATCTGTTCCAGTGCCATCGCCTCGGTATAGCGGCCTTTTGTTGCTGCTGTGAGGGTCTTTATGGCCTCTTCATCATCTTGATAATCAGCGTTCTTGAGGGCGATAAGTTGCAGTAGTCGATCTTTGTCTGAGGTCGATAAATTACGGCGCAACGCGGCCTGTTGATTGATTGCCTCGATGTCAAACTTGAATTGGATTGTCTTGCGTAGTTTCTCAACCGCGTCACTGCGCTTTTTGTCAGCGTCAGATTTTCTGGTTTGTTCTTGTATCTTTGCGTTTATACTGGCCAGTATCTTTTGGAGTTCCGCCGCACGCTTCTGCGCGTCAATCGCTTTCTTAATTGAATCCAAAAATGGCGTACCACTTACGGCAGCTTTGCCCTTACCTGTAAAAAAATCTACGGCTGCCGCAAATGGATTAAGACCGTTTTTGACTGCCGCCTGCGCCGCTTCTTTGACTAAATTAAAGTATCCGGGTAGTCCACCAGAGCGTGTCTCACCTACTATTGCCCCAATGCCTACAAATATTTCTGACAATTTCGTAGATACGCCCGCCAAGGCAGTCTCGGCTCCGGCTGAGCTACCAGCTGCAAGATCTAAGGCCTTGACCAATCCTTGACCAATAGTTTCTTTGGCTTCATCGGCAGCGATGTCTATGGCAGCCAAACGGCCTGCGTATGTTTGCGCTGCTGCATCTGCCTGACCGGAAAACTTTGCAGTGACCAGCGCAATTATGTCATCGAATGATGCAGCTGTAAGTTGCGCTTTTGTAAGTCCAAGATTGAGCCTACTTAGTGCCGTATTGTTGCCGTTAAAGGCACGGCTCAAGCCCACCGTAACTGATTGTAAATCTTTACCAGATCCGGCTGATACATCTAGTGCGGTCTTAAGTAATTTTTGTGATTGCTCGAAGTCAATGCCCGCATTGATCAGAGTGGTCAATGCAGGTCTTAGTTCATCGTCTGCTACCCGTGCTGTGCGTTGCAGATTGCTTATGAAATCCTCGGCTGCCAGAGCCTTGACGCCTTGCGCTGTGTTTTCTAGAGCGATATTAAGACGGCGTACTGCCTTCTCTTCTTCCAAAAACGCCTTCACTGAGGCTTTGCCATAAGCCGTTATTGCAGTGACGCTAAAGACAGCTAGAAGTTTTTTGCCAAGACCGCCAAGAATTTTGTCAGACTTCTTGGTTGATTTTTCTAGATCCTTGAAACCCTTATCTTTCAACCGGGTAACAAGATCGACGGCAACCTCACGCTTCAACGTCACGATTGTCCCCTTACAAACTTTTTTAAACGCTCATCAATTACCTTTGCAACCGCCTCACGCACCGACAGACCGGCAATGGCCTCTGCTCGATAAACCAAGCGGCCAGCGGCACTCTCACCGGCGACTGGATAGTTGCTTGCAAGGGCACTTACGAAATCTTCACGCGCTTTTGGATTTCGTGATTTGCGTATCGTTCTTGCTTGTGACGCAGATTTGCCTTTACCGGCTAACTCAAAGATACTACCAATTGCAGACCGATTGACCACGGCTAAAGCCGCAGTTGCTACCTTGTTGTAACCAACAGGAACTTTGTTCTTCGTTATCTTTGTGACCTTAATACCTCTTCGCACCTCACCTTCACTCCAGACCCACCTTTTTCTTTTGTCACGATGGATTTCGTCGTTTACCCACGATGGACTGGTGTAGGTCGGCGCAATAGTTCTTATGATTACCCTGCCGCTTTTACTTCGTATCTCACTAGGCACAAAGGATCTGGCTTTGTCAACCAAAGGTTTGGCTGCGATTTTTAAGGCTTTGTCAAAATCTTTGCGTAGTTGCGGATCTAATTTTTTTAAGTCTTTTACAAGTGCATCAAAATCTTCTACGAGGACGCTCTTGCCACGCTCCATTGCCATTGTCACCGCCTCCTCTTTGTGCTCATAGCCTTTCGGCTATTTGCCCGCTCAATCAGAATCGCCCTTATTGCCGCATAGACGGCTGGCTCACAGCCAAGCAATTCGTTTGGCGGTATGCCAGTAGCCACCGACATCGATGCCACTTCCCAGATGTCACCGTGTCGGTCTATCCATTTTTTGTATCGACCACCAGATCGATGTCAGAAAATTGGTTCAGCCACTCCGTATTCAATTCTGCAATGGTGGTATCGCCAACTTGCTTTTGCAAGAAGTGTGCAAACCACCATAGATCCGTCTCACGCTGCTCATCGATGATGCGCCTACGCCACCCGACCTGATGCTGCGCTTCAAACGCAACTTTGGCGGATGGCGTTAAGTCGTACAGCAGCTCTTTGCCGTCCTTCTTTACCAGTTTGATCTTGGTTGTAGCCATTGTTTGTCCCCTATTCTTTTGATTAGCTGGTTGCCTTTGTCAGTGCTGTTACAGGCAGTGTGATTGACGCTGTTGCGACATCTTGCAATCCGTTGATTGGTTGCCATTGTGCGACTAGCACTGACATCGAATAGCGTGGATTGGTAGATGACACCGTTCCGCTCACTGGGATGAGTTCTAATGCCAATTTTGAGCCAAGAGCATCCTCAAAGATGCTGTTGACGGATGATGCTGCAAAGTCGTTATAGACCTCGATTGACACACTTGGACGCTCGATGCCACCGATTAAGTTTTGTACTGTATCGGTCATCGCAGTGATCTCAACTGCGTCTATTTCACGGCTGAGACTGACGGTGCTCACAAACGTGGTGATTGTGGTTGAGCCAGCCTTGACGTGCACTTTGTTTCCCATAAAGATGGCCATGTTTGCTCCTTTGTTAGCCCATCAGTTCTAGCGTGTATCGGTACGCTAGATAGTCATTACCCGCCACGGTCACAGATCCGGCGGTTGCCGCTATGACTCGTAGCGTTTGTACTGCGCCGCTGAGTGTTACATCGCCTTCGATTGCGGCTTTTACCGAAGAAGATCCTGACCCTGCTAGATAGCCATCGAGCTTTGCCTGCCCTGCCGTTTCACTCATCCGTCCCACGATGAGCAAGACCGTGCAGTTTGCAGTGTCAAGGCCGCGATTTAGTGCAGCGTCAAAAGTTAGGTCGAGCTGACCGACAACCGCAGCTGGCACGTTCACCGAGTCGGGGATGTGGTCATAGGTCTTGAGTCCAGATATGGTTGCCAATCTGGTCTTGAGATTTGTGCGCACAGTCGATGGAACCACTAGGCAGCCACTTCTTTCCGATATGCACGCACCATTGCAGTGACATCCCGGCCAAGCGGTGTCATACGGATTGCGCCTAGATCTCCAAGTCCAAGTACGCCGCCCGGTGAGTCTTTGCGTTTGTATAGATCAGCTGTGAGTATCTGTGTTGCGACCTCGATGTCATCTGGCACAGATGGAAAGCCCCACCTGGCAGTCACCTCCACGCCCGGACGCAAACCATTGCTAAAGATGCCCGGAAAGATTGGAAATGATTTTGATGTGTTGACGATTGTGAGCTGTGTGATGGGTCGATCTTTGGCGATCGCAGTCATCGGTTCGACGATGAAATCTGTTGTAATGGTCAAGGTCGTTTCAAACGTGCCGTCACCATCATCGTCAGTCTTGACGACTAGCCCAGTGGTTGAGCTAATGTCATCGACAAAGACGTAGATATTGGAGTATGCCCGATAAGTACGAGCTGAGGCAGTGCTGTCGGCATAGAAGCGGCGATTGGCGATGCGATCAATGCTGCGCGATGCGCTTTCAATCAGATTTTCGAGCAGCGTGTCATCGGTGCTGTCGGTGATTGACAAAAACGTTTTCTGATTTGCAAGTGTTGTGTAACCGTTAGTTATAGCCACAGATGATCCTTTGCGCTAGGGACAGGTAGCAATTGAGCGCATCCTGTTATGCAGACGCTCCACATCTTCATAAATAACACGCTCCTGAAAAAGATCATCTGTGGGTATAACCACTGGGCAGTTTCAAGGCTGCCCAGATAGTTATTCCGTACTAGAAGCTTGGCGTTACCAAGCCAGTGCCATTGATCTGGGCAAAGGCTTTCGGATAGCGCAAACTTGTATAGGCCATGAAGCCGAATAGCACGATGTTGAGTGCAACCTTGCCGTTTGGCTCTTCGAAGCTGACATAGGTTGGTTGACCTGCCTGCTCGAATAGGTGGGACTCATTGAGATCGACAACGTGGATGCTGTCTTGATTTGTTGACGCTCCAAGACTTGTCGAAAGGTTTGCATCAGTGATGATTGGCAGACCAAGGATTGAGTAACCAGAGTTCGTGCCGTAGTTTGGATAACCATCACCAGTGCTCATTGAGTTAACTGGGTTGTATGCAGTTGGCAAAACGAGTGGACGATTCTGACTGTCCAAACCAGCTAATAGCATTCCAAGGCGACGTGGGTGCATTATTACTGCATTTGGTGTTGCAAACACGTTGCTTTGGATTTGTTGAATTGCATCTGCAATCTTTGGATACAAGCCTGCCACCGTAGGTGAGGTCGATGTGAAAGTGACCAAGATGCCTGTGGTCATATTCTGGATGCCAAGTGGTTGACCATTTGAACCAGTGCCATTGATGATCAAGTCATCAATCTTTGTGTTGTATGCACGGATGAGATCCTGCAAGATGATTGACTCAAGCTGATAACCGCGCAGTAAGGCTTGCTTGCTAACGCTGTTCTGACCTGCGACAGTGTTGACGTTGATGGTCAATGAGCTGTCTGCTGGATCTTGAGATACAGCTGCGGTGTTCTGTGATGTCTGTGCAGCTACGTTTGTACCAGTGCCAATAAGTGACAAGACCACTGACATACCCTGTGCTGGTAGTGCGTGCTTGCGTGAAGCATCGGCAAAGGGACGACCTGCGCGTAGTTTTGGCGCGTATAGATCGACTAGGTACTGTGGTACGACAAGACCGGAAAAGTCGCCAGTTGAAGTTGCGCGATACTCAAAGGTCATTTCTTTCTGGTGACGGCGGATGCGGTCACTTGCTTCGATGTCAGTATTGAAGAAATCCTTTACTGCATCTGATAAGAAGCTGTGCTCTGAGCGTGTGTGGTAAGTCAATGGCTCATTTGTGACCTTGACCTGCTCTACGCGCTTCTCGATTGGCTTGTTTGCATCTACCTTGGCTGCTAGATCTGCTGCCTTGGCGTTGCGTAGTTCGATGTCTGACATCTGCTCAATTCTTTCATCGAGCTTCTTGACCTCTAGGTTTAGAGCCTCGACATTTGCCAGCTCTACTTCGGTGATGTCGCGTACTTCTTCCGCAGCACGATCCACAATGTTTGCGATGAGTGCGGTCTTTGCGTCACGTTTTTCACGCAAAGATTCTAAAAATGCGTTTGCCATTGTTCCTCCTTGTTTGGGCAATCGGACAAGAAGGTGTTGAACTAGGCGCGCAAGGTGTTGCTATTGCAAGGTGTTACTGCGCCGCATCAAGGTGTTCTTTGACGTGAGAATAATACTATAAATTTTTGAGCGCGTGTAAGATGTCAAGAGCTTTGTGCATACGATCATCTTGACGTGCCGCTATTGCATCTGCCCATCTCTTGCCAGCATCGCCGCCCCATAGTGACCAAGCAATGCGACCGTTGCTTGGATAGCCATCCTCACCGGGTCTAAAACCCTCAGCCTCTTTATCGACTTCATGCCTTGCAAAAAAAGATCGCATCCTCAAGACAGTTGCAATCGGCATACTCTTGCCGCTTACGATGTCGCGCGCTCTTGCAATGCCAACCGCTGTGCCGCCCCTGCCAAACTCACGCCGCCAATCAAGTCCACGCTGGGCTTCAGACTTCATTGCAGCTGTTGGCTCATAACTCTGTTGCCGCTCTTGTTTTTTCTTGCTATATCTTGGATGACCAGAGTTGAGCAGGTCATTGTCGCCTACATAGGCTTTGTTTTTCGGCGATCCTGTGCGTGCTAGATACAAGAAGGCATTGACTCTTGCCATCGCCCATTGTGCCCTACCAATACCCGGACGATGTGATGTCGAGTATGCACCAGCCCCTCTGCGATACACAGCCTTGAGCGCGCCAACTCGTACTCGTGTCCAAGACGGCCTGCCGCGCTTGCGCATATCCTCATTATGATCATCGGCTTTTGTCTGCAATGCTTTTGTAGTTGCAGCATTGATGGTGATGCCTCCGCCTTGCGTTGCCGCCGATCCGGGCTTGTTCTTATCGCTGCCGCTAATCTGATCCTTTTTTGGCGCAGGCGCATCAGCTCGCAAACCTTGATTTGATGCCCATCGATTGCAGTAGTAGTTGGCGCGGATGTTGGCATCCCATAAAGTGCAGTAGCCGTTTTCGTTATATAGGCAGTTGCCACAGTTGCGACCCTCTGGCACATCTTCACTTGATGCTGGTCGATAGTTTGGCGGCAGCTGACGATCGCCATATTCTGCGATGTTGAGCGCAGTCAGTTGCGCCTCGGCCTGCGTTTTTGTTCTATGGCAACCCATCAATTCGTTGCCAAGATCCTTTACGACTGCAAAGCCGTCACAGTCTGGATGATCATTAACTACGCTGTAAGGCACGGAGGATCGCCTTTGCATTGTCGAGTTTTGGCGTAGGTGCTATGACCTCTTCCCGCACGCCTGTCACGGCAGCCATATCACCATACGCACCAAAAGTCACCAGCGATACCTCAGCTAGATGAGCCTTGATCCGTTCAATCACACCATCGCTGCGCTTGCGATTCTTCAAGGGTTGGAAGCCAATCGACAGATGATCGAGCGCGCCATCCTTGACAAGCTCCAAGGCATCATCGCCTTCACGCGTCTTGCTTATCTTAAACTCTGCATAAAGACCTTCATCGGTTTCACGCAATAACGTTGCACGTCCAATCGGGTTTTTCATATCGTGATTGCGTAGCAGCTTGACACGATGCGCCGCCTTGATGACATCGGCAAACGCGCCCTTACGAAATACCTCAGTAGTACCACCATCGATGCGTTGTTCTTTGTCATAGGGCACGGCCATGCCATAGATGGTGCGACCATCGCCATCGGTGCGTACTTGCAGGTCAAGCGCAAACACGCGCTGCTCATTACTCGTCATTTTCTTCTTCACCCTCTTCTATATCATCCGCAAAGTCATCGTCAAGATCGATGGGCATATCATCGACTGGATTGATCGGGTCACGGTTTTCCATATCTCTTACCTCATCTGGTGTCAAGAAGGCGTTGGCGATACCAATCTGATATGCCTCGAATCTTGACTTGGTATCTGTCCGTAGCAATGTGTCGTAGTCAAATCTTGCTACCTGACCACGCACTAAAAGATCCGATAGTGATTGCTCAATGCGCTCTGCGATTGGTTGGATTGACCAGCGTACAAGTTGTAGGTTTTCTTGTTCCACGTTGCTATAAGTGCGCGATGCGTTCGGTGCGCCTAAATAATAACTTGGCAAGCCTAATATGTTGGCTGCATCTGTGAGGCTCTGCACTTGCGTCTCGACCATCTGCGATTCTTGAGCATTGCCTGATAAGACTTCAAATTCGGTACTAGAATTAAGTACCGCAGGTGCGCGATTTCTGCCACTATACATTTGTAGCCATTGAGACTTGAGCGCATCTGCTTCTTCTTGCGTCAAGTCTGGATTGGCAGATTTGATGACAGCTGTGGGATTAACGCCGCCGTTAAAGTAACTTGCAGTGTACTCGTTAATTGCAATCGCTTTACCGATTGCTTGTCGTTGCATATTGACAACGCCGCGTCCGTAGTAATCACCGGGCAGACAGAAGTTCTTGATGTGCAAGATTTCTGTTGCTGCGTAATCTGTGGCATCGATGCGATAGATCAACCTGCCGCGCTCTTCTTTAATGTTGACACGATCGACTGCTACTGGATAAAACTGTGACGGCAGACCGTTATCCTCTGGCTCACCTAAGACCGCGTAGTAATTACCATCCAAGATAAGAGCAGCTGCCATCGCACTGATTGTTGCCATGCGTGTCTCTGTTGGCACTGGTCGTTCTAGTATTTTTGGGCACGGTGTTACTTCACGGCCTCTGCGATAAGCATTGAGATCTAAAGCTCCGATTGCATCTGCAATCAATGTCGTGCCTCGATACATCGCAGGCACGCCAAGCGTGGTGTTTGTATCTACATAAGTACCAGACCAGTTACTTTGAAAGGCTCTACCAACTCGACCAAGTGAGTCAACGTACCCGGCGGCTGTATAGACAACCGATGGTTGGATGCCTCTTTTGAGCAACTTACCTAGCATCTCGTTCCCCTCGTTCTAAAGCAATACCAAAGAGCAGACAAAAGGAGCCTGCTAATACTATCGCAAAAGTAGTGTTCAATAGTGCTACTCCATAGATGATGAGTAATGCACCGATGACTTGTAAGGCCGTAAATAATGGTTTCAAAATATTCTGCTCCTTTGTACCGGCTGTTCTATTGGTTTGTTTATCACTCCATATCGCGCCAAGGTCGCCGCGACTAATGGTGTGATGTTGTTTGTATCGTGCCTTCTCCAAGCCCACGAGTCGCCAAGTGCCCTTCGGCTTGATCCGATGATTGCTTGTCGTAAGTTTGGGTCATCCAAGTGGCAGATTGTTCTTGCTTGCACCGCGTCATAAAAGCTGCCACAAGCGCGTGCATAATCGCGTAAGCCCAAAGATATGATCGTGATGCCTGCGTTTTCTAGTTGACCAATCATGCTGCTGGCCGGTGCGCCTTGATCGATGACAACAGGCGCGTTCCATCTCTTTGCAATCTCGATGACCCGATCTAGTACCCAGTTTGCGCCATCCTTGGATTCTACGATTTCTACTGGTGTCATATCTCTAACCAGCCCTGATACGGCAATTGAAGATTTGTCACGGGCTGGTGATATGTCAACGCCCAAAACCACTTCTTTGCCCACTGTAATGTCGGTGCGCGCTAAGCCATCCCATAGATCCGTTGGTATTACTTGCACCGCTTCAATGGCAGGCCAGACGTTCAACCACTCTTTTGTAAAGATCTCTGGGCTGCTGCTATGGGCTGCCTCGCGCACTGCGTCTAACAAGACCCCACTAGTGTGACCTAGCGTTGGTATCGCTTCCCGCCATACCCCCTCGTCGAGATAGTCAAACTTGTCTTGTAAAGGCGACCACTCAAACCATGCAAGCTGCGTAGATCTGTCATCTATGCGCGTATGCGCCACGGTACGAAAATGCTCCAATAATTCTGACCGACCCGGTATGCCTGCGTTGCTTACAATCCAAAGTTGACCAGATCGCCGGGTTGCCAGCGTTGGTTGCAAAGATGCAAGCAATGACAATGGGTGCGTCAAAGCCTCATCAATCACCATCAAGTTGAGGCTAAGGCCTCGTGCTCCTTTGTCGTTTGGCGTGACAATGCCGTAGCTAGATCCGTTCTTCATATACAGCCGCTCAGAGCCGTTGATGTAACTGATCTTGTGTATCTGCCTTGCAATCTGTGGCGTGCGCTCAAAACTTTGGACGTGCTCTAGCCATTTCAGTTTAGCCATTGCTCGGTCTTGTGCGGTGTAAGCAATTTGCTTGCGCGCTTGTAATAGTTCAAAGGCTATGCGTACTTCAATTAGTTTGCTCTTGCCGCCTTGCCTGCCAACACTAGCCCCTACCGTGCGGAATACATAGTGACCGTCTCTGCGCTCAAGAGCTGTATCTGCCACACGGCGTTGCCAGTCAAACAATTCAAAGCCCATAAGGTTTGCAACCTTGGCCAATTTGTGACCATCGCTCGGTAGAGATTCATCGCGCGTGGTAGCCCATCTAGGTCGGCACTCTGTCATTGTGTCCATATATCCTCAAAAGATTCTGCCGGTGCTAACTTAGCCCAGATCTCACGCAGCTCTTTTGAGATGGCTGGCACGCTGGATATGTTGTTGCCGGACTCTTCAATGCGATCCCACGCACTCGTCAATCCCATCAAGGTTGACTTGGTTAGCGCATCGATGTCGGTACGACCTTTGAGCATACGCCGCACAGCGCGTGTATGCCTGCCGCTCTTGCGCCTACCAGGTGCGGCTGCGTCTGACGGCTTTCCGTTTTCGGTTGCCATAGGTTGCCCCCCTCGAATAGTTGCAATGACCGCAAGCCGGGTAGAGCTGACCTTGCCACAGGTCTGGATTGTCAAACTCGGCAAGCGGTGGAACGTGATCAAGCGTGGTCGCTGGCCGTAATTTGCACCAGTGACAGACCGGATTTGTTGCAAGCGCAATTTTCTTTATTTGTTTGTATATTTTTGTGTATCTAGGTTTGCTTGCCATTATCTACCCATTTTGTCACAAATTGTTACCAAGTTTTTTAGGTTATCCACAAGGGGGGGATACGAACGCACACCGCGGCGTATCGCACACGCTTGCCGCTGTAAAAAAACGCGCACATATGCCTACGTCTGCGCCACTTCTAGCGTCTGCTCAATGCTTTGATGTCTAGACTTATTAAATCGTGCGTAGTCTGTGTGATGATCTTTGCTCATCCAGTATCTACGTTGATGTGATAACTGCGCGCCTGTATGCGCATACATTTTGTAACCCAACGCCTTAACTCTTATTGACCAGAATATATCTTCACCAACCCAGTGACCGTTGATTGGCATATCCCTGTACCAGCACCACTTATCAGCCTCGTGATCAACATCTGCCTTGTCGCGCATTTTTTCCCACACGCGGCGGTGTACCAAGATGCAACCCGTACCAGCTGCATCGATCTCGACCACGCTATCCTCGGGATACTCATGCAGTGCATACAAGCCTTCACCATCTGCACCCATCTTAAATATGCATGGCACAGGCTCTGGATAGATCTCACCTGATTCCCAACCTGCATGTACCACGCCGCTAACAATTGGTCGCTCATCTTTATCAGCTGCCTTGATTAACTTTTTGAAGGCATCGACTGTGATGATTTGATCTGTGTCTATTTGTAACAACCACTCATCCGTTGTCTTTTCTAGGAACGTTGACACTACTTGATTGCGCAGACGGGATATGACACCGGATCCTTCAAGACTTATGAGTTGACCAAGTTGTGCCTGACTGCGTGCAATGTCAATCATCGATGTCGCAAACATCGCGTGCCATTGACCCGGTGAACATACACCGATTGATACCTTGTCCCGTAGATCCATATCTGCCCCTAATACCAATTCCATCGATTATGATGCCTTAAGGCTAGGCAGGCGGATCCGTAGCGGTGCTTAATATAGCGCACGCCCCACTCAATCTGCGCCGCGGGGTTCGATCTAAACTTCTTGATCTGTTGTTTGGTATGCCTTGGCATATTTCTCTGTGGTATGCCGTAGTCGTTTGTGGATGACTTAGCCTCGGGTCTCCAATTTGACTCCTTCATCCAAAGCTCTACTAGGCAAGGAAACTCCTTGTATGTCACCAGTTTTCTTGCGTAGTTTTGATATTCCACTGTCGTATTTAATGTCAGTGTCAGCATCAGCATTGGTATCAATAATTGCTTGTGCATCTCGGCCTCCAATTAGATAGATGGCTGCTCTTATCAGGTATTCGGGATTGTCATCAAAGTATGCGATGCCAACGTTGCAGTCAGCGCAGAGCAGACCCCGGATCTCGAGGGTCTTATGATTGTGATCGATTGACAGGCGACTCGTTTCGGCATCGATTTTACAAATGGCACATTTGCCGTCTTGCAGTTGGAGCAGCTCTGCACGATCTAATTCTACACGCCGCAAGAACCATCGATGCTGATTGCGACAATCCCTACACTGGTGTCGTCTTTTGTTTGCCTTGCGATTAGCCCAAGAGAATTGCTCGATGTCTAAGATGCGATCGCAAGTGAGGCAGTGTTTTTGATGCTTAGGCGTCCTCTTCTTGATCCGTCTCGTCATCGGCATCCAATCCCAGTGCGTAGATTCGATCTTCCTTGCTCAATGAGTTGAACATTACCAAGAGTGCCTGCACATTACGGTTAAGTATTGATTCGATTGCGTCAAATGACAAAGCCTCATCTGTTGTCAATTCTGTTTCTACCTGTCCGATACACAGTGAGATATTGAGTGTCATAGTCCACCCCTTCACTTGCTTGGTAAGTGGGTAGTTTATCTTTTTTGCTTTTGTTTTTTTATATTGCCCAGAGCCTAGAGCTAAAGGAGAATATGCCCCCAAACCCCCATAAATTAAAAATATTTATGGTGGTTCGGAAGGATCTCTTTGCCGGTCTGGGTCTTGCCCGTCGCCTGTCGCTGTCGGAGTTCCTGCCCCCAGTCTTTCGACCAGTGCAGAAGTTAGACCAAGGCTCCGACATTGGCAAGCGACACGCAAGTAAAAGACCCGATAGTGACCGCCTAGGTTTCACTACCGGGTCTTATTTACCCAGACTACCTAAAAACCCCTCAGCTTGGGTGTAGAGCCTCGATGGTTTTTTCTGAGTAAATTCCTACACCCATTGGGTAAACCTGTCTATAAATGTCGTTACAGCCCCGTTATTGGGCAGGTATGTGTATAACTTCTCAAGCGGAACCCAGTACGTTAGAGCTTTACCGGGACGCTCTCGTTTATACGCTTCGACCTTGGCCATCTTGATTGGTATGAACCCTGCGATGTAAAGATCATCAATGGTCGCGCCTTTGACTAAGAAGAGCAAATCAGTGTCCCGGTCGGTCTCATAAACAATTGCGGCATCGGTTGATGTCCAACGCACTTCGATGTTGTTGCCAACGTCAGCCATCCGCTTGCCCGTGTCCATACCGTTCCATTGTTTTTTCAGCTTCTTTGCCACCCCTATTTCGGCAGCGTAGGCCAGCGTCAATGTTTTCTTTTTCTCTTCATTTTTTATGAAACCTTGGTCATACGAATAACCTTCTTGCTTGACGGTTGACGTGGCCAAGAAATGCACAGCCGCCTGCTCTGCCATTAAACGATCACCTATTGATAGTGATAGTCGTCTATCGTTCACGTTTTCTTCCACGGCCTTCCGTCAAGGCTCATCGGTGTGCACTGCTCACGGTAGGGCTGTCTTGTGCAGAATAAGCCTTCATAGGGCTTACCTGTGCCTGATACGCCACTTTTCATTTGACGGCAACCGATTGCATTATGTTGGCAGTACGGCTCACCCTCCGGCGGTATCACAATAGCCGGTGGGTCATCTGGTCGTTGTTCATTCAGGAAGTTTGCCAATTCTGGATTTGTAGTTTGTACCGGAGTTAACGGTGGTACAGAGCGCAGAGTGAAAGGCGACTCTACGCTCGTACCGTTGCTATCCGCGCCCCATAGATCAAGTGCTACGCCAAAACGCATCGCGGCGTTTTTGAT
>Ga0208048_1000852_pt1 | contig 16168 bp, 9 predicted proteins | sample Malawi_45m_30L_FD_184163 | JGI IMG/M metagenome (GOLD analysis project Ga0208048, IMG submission 184163) | Freshwater microbial communities from Lake Malawi, Central Region, Malawi to study Microbial Dark Matter (Phase II) - Malawi_45m_30L... | ecosystem: Environmental > Aquatic > Freshwater >...
TTTCGCCGCTCAGTCAGCATTGCTGCTGCTTCGCTCGACTTGCATGTTTTAGCTATGCCGCCAGCGTTCAATCTGAGCCAGGATCAAACTCTTCAATTGATTGGACAGGCTTACGCCTGATTCTTCGAAAGAAGGTTGCCTGGCGACCCATCACGAGGATGGGTCGGTCGTCTTCATCGGTCCGAGCCGATGCCAGCATTTGGCGATTGCTGGGTTTGACCAAACATCCTTGCCCGTTGTCTGTTGCCTTGCGGCCCAGACGCAGGGAAAGGTCTTCGGAAATGACCATTCACTTGGACATCACAGAGGATGTTCAGTCTCTCCCGCTGTGGCAGGAGAGGGTTTCTTCGCGCGCAGACCCTGTGAGAGTCTGCGAACGAAGCCACATCCTCGCGGCGATCCAACAACTCAATTGTCAAAGATGAACCGTTGGTGCCGAAACACCGCGGGGCCCGAGCTCAAAGAGTCGGGTCGATGAATGTAGCAGAGCCCGCAGCGCGTGTCAACTGCATGCAGCAGTGTGGACAAGTGTGCGGCATCGACAGCGAGAAAGCTGGTTTGCACCAAGCCAACCACTGATGGTTCTCGGACCTCTGTGCTATCGTAAACCACTGCGAAACATGTGTTTCTGAACACGCAGGTCACGCCACAGCCACGATCGCCGCGGCAATTCTCGCGTGCGGCGTGTGCGCACGCAGGACTTCAGCAACTTCACGCAGCGTCGCGCCCGTTGTCTTTACATCATCCACAATCACCCACTGCCGCACTGCTCTCGCACGCTGCGTATCGAGGGATCCGCACATGTCGAGTCGAGATGTGCGCCACTTCATGCGGCCGCTGCGCGCCACGCGTGCGGAGCGATCAAGTTTCGCCTGATTCACGCCGGACTGCTGCGACAGCACGCGCATCATTCGCATCGACGACGCACGCGCAAACGCCTTTGCAATGACTTGTGCATGATCGATGCCGCGCTCGATCCGCCGCGCCAACGGCATCGGCACAGGAACCACACACCACTCGCCGCTGCACTCGTACCGCAACGAGGGCAGTGCATCGAGGACGCGCGTCCACTGCTCCGCAAGGCGTTCTCCAAGCTGCTCGCCACAACTGCGGTCTTGCCCGTGCTTCAGAGTCAGAACCGCATCGCGCCAGCCGCCTCCGTGCGCACCCAGTCGCACGACTGCCGTCAAAGGCCACAACGCTCCAGCGCACGCGGTACATGCGTATGGCGGCCACTGCAGAGGTGCGTTCACGGAGTGGACCGTGGCACCACAACGCAGACACCAAGATCCAAGCGCATCAACTGAAGGGACATGCGTGGGACGCATGGACGCGAATAGTTCGCGCTCGATCAGTGCCCCAAGATGCAGCCAACGGCGTGCGGCGCGCATGAACGACACCGTACAGGCACGCCCGCACCGTGATCGTTTCCCGCCGCGAATTCCGCTGTAGATCAGTTGCGCCCAGACGCCATGCGACGGAGCACGGTGTGCAGGATGCCGCCGTTGCGGAAGTACTCGACTTCGACGGGCGTATCGATGCGGCAGAGCGTCTCGAAGGGCACCTTCGTGCCGTCAGTGCGCGTAGCCACAACTTCCACCTTCTGGCGCGGCTCGATGCGATCATCGATGACAACATCGAAGGTCTCCGTGCCGTCGAGCCCCATCGACTCCGCACTCTGACCGCCCACAAACTCGAGCGGCAGCACACCCATGCCGACGAGATTGGAACGGTGGATGCGCTCGTAGCTGACCGCGATCACCGCACGAACGCCGAGCAGCGAAGTGCCCTTGGCCGCCCAGTCGCGGCTCGAACCCATGCCGTAGTCGCGCCCTGCGAGCAATACGAGCGGCGTTCCCACCGCCCGGTACGACATCGCTGCGTCATAGATCGGCTTCTCCGCGCCGCCATCGGTGAAGTCGCGCGTCCAGCCGCCCGTGCGGGCGGGAGTCATCTTGTTGCGGATTCGCGTGTTCGCAAAGGTGCCGCGCGTCATCACGCGATCGTTGCCGCGGCGGCTGCCATAACTGTTGAACATCGCTGGTGACACACCATGCTCTACGAGATACTTGCCGGCTGGAGAGTCGGATTTGATACTGCCCGCAGGGGAAATGTGATCGGTCGTCACACTGTCGCCGAGCGATGCGAGACATCGTGCACCGCGCACCGCCTCGATGGGTCGCACATCCATCGTCATGCCATCGAAGTACGGCGGGTTCTGGATGTAGGTGCTGCGTTCATCCCATCGGTACATCTCGCCTGCCGCACTCTCGATCGACTGCCACGCGCGACTGCCAGCAAACACCTGCGCATACTCGCGCGTGAACTGCTCGCGCGTGACGTGTGCTGCCACGGCTGCATCCACCTCCCGCTGGGTCGGCCAGATATCCCGAAGAAACACGGGTTTCCCATCACTTCCCATGCCAAGCGGCTCGGTCGCGAGATCGATGTCCACGGTGCCCGCAAGCGCATACGCCACGACAAGCGGCGGGCTCGCAAGGTAGTTGGCCTTCACATCTTGGTGAACGCGTGCCTCGAAATTCCGGTTCCCTGAGAGCACGCTCGCCACCACAAGATCACCTTCCTTGATGGCGTTCCCGATGTGATCGGGAAGCGGTCCGCTGTTGCCGATACAGGTCGTGCATCCATAGCCAACCACATGAAATCCAACCTGCTCGAGCGAATGAAGGAGCCCCGCCTTCTGCAGGTATTCCGTGACCACCTTGCTGCCAGGCGCGAGGCTCGTCTTCACCCATGGCTTCCGATTCAGTCCACGCTCCGCCGCGCGGCGCGCGACCAGTCCCGCTCCAATCATCACACTCGGATTGCTCGTATTCGTGCAGCTCGTGATCGCGGCAATCACCACGCTGCCGTGCGTCAGCGTGAACTCATGACCCTCTTCATCGCGCACAGCCACCTCTGCGGGCGCCTGAGCCACAGCTGTTCCGCCACCGGACGAGGCCGCCATCTTCCCACCAGCCGCTGCACGCTCAAGCATGCGCGGCAGTTCGGTGCGCCACGCAGAACGCATCGCGGACAGCGCAACACGGTCTTGTGGACGCGCAGGACCAGCGAGGCTCGGCTCGATCGACGCCAAGTCGAGATCGATCACAGCGGTGTAAGCAATGTCTGCTGACTCATCGCGCCACAGCATGTTCGCCTTGCAATACTGCTCGACGGTTTGCACAAGCGACTCGTCGCGCCCCGACAGGCGCATGTAATCGAGCGTGTGGCGATCGACGGGGAAGAACCCAATCGTCGCGCCGTATTCGGGGGCCATATTCGCGATGGTCGCACGGTTGGCAAGCGTCATCTCATCAAGTCCTGGTCCGAAGAACTCCACGAACTTGTTCACGACACCGAACTTGCGCAGCATCTGCGTCACCGTCAGCACAAGATCCGTCGCGGTCGTTCCCTGCGGCAGGCGACCCGACAGACGCACGCCGACCACCTCTGGAATCAGCATCGACACAGGCTGCCCGAGCATCACGGCTTCCGCCTCGATGCCGCCCACGCCCCAACCCACCACGCCAAGACCGTTGATCATCGTCGTGTGACTGTCTGTGCCGACGAGGCTGTCGGGGAATAAAGTGCCATCGCGCTCCCACACCACCTTCGCCAGATACTCAAGGTTCACCTGATGCACGATGCCTGTGGCGGGCGGCACCACGCGAAAGTTGGTGAATGCACCCTGCCCCCACTTGAGGAACTGATAGCGCTCACGGTTCCGCTCAAACTCAAGATCGCCGTTGATTGTCAACGCCGCACCCGACGCAAAGGCATCCACCTGTACGGAATGGTCGATCACCAAATCGCATGGCACCAGTGGATTTACACGCTTAGGATCACCACCGAGCCGCCGCATGGCGTCACGCATCGCCGCGAGATCGACCACACATGGCACGCCCGTGAAGTCTTGCAGCACCACACGCCCCGGCATGAAGGGAATCTCCTCCTGCGCAGGGCGGCGCGGATCGTAGGCCGCGATTGAACGCACATGATCCTCGGTGTAGACGCGCCCATCAAGATTGCGCAGCACGCTCTCGAGTAGCACACGAATGGAGTAGGGCAACTTGCCGACCGCACCAAGGTGACGCAGCGCATCGAGCCTGTGATAGGTGCGTTTCCCCAGCGGTGTGTCGAGCGTGGCGACTGCGTGAAACGGATCGGTCGGCGGCATGGGTTCTCCTCGGCGGTCGGTTCGTGCACCCGCTGACATGCGCGCTCATGCGCGCCGCAGCGCAGGAATCCGAGTTTAGCGAGCAGGTGCGGAAGCCGAAACCCTTGGTACGGCGCGCTCAAACTGCTCGGCAGCGAAGAACTCGCCCACCCGCATACCGAAGAGCGATGCGATGAACGACGACGGCACCGTGGTGACGCGCGTGTTGAAACCTGCCGTCGTGCCGTTGAACTCATCGCGTGCAAGAGCGATGCGACGCTCGCAGTCGCTGAGCGCCTGCTGCATGGCAAGGAACGCACCAGACGACTTCAGATTCGGCATCGTCTCAGCCAAGACCCGAAGCTGCGGCGTCACAGGAACGGCTTGCCCGTTCGCACTCGCCATATCCGTCATCGCACCCTGCGCGCGAATCTCGGTGATCACGCGCTGCACCGATGCTTCGTAGTCACGCAGCCCGCGTACCGCTCCGATGAGCTGCTCGATGAGGTCATGGCGACGCCGAAGCTGCACATCGACATTCGACCGCCCGCGAAGCACTCGGTTGCATAGGTCGACAAGATCGTTGTATGTCCAGATCGACCACGACACGGCCCACACCAATCCGAGCGCGAGTGCGACGACCGCAGCGGTCCACGGCGCCAAGCGCTCCTCGCGGTACCTGTGCACATCGATCAGCAGCAGAACGATCGGCGCGAGTGCGGCTACTACCAGCCACATCCATGCCACAATGCCGAACCGCAGGGTCACTGCATCTTCATCCTTCGTCGAAATCAGGAATATTCGCGGACGCGCATCCGCGGTGGCCGTTCCCTTGCGCCCACCTGCGGCGATCTCGACATCCACGGCGTCCTCGCGCTCGCGCGCGTAGCCGACCACGAACAGTGGCGCATCCACCTCGATCGCATGCTCCGTGAAAGTACGAAGCCCATCTGAACCGGATACCGCACCCCGCGGTCCATGCTCGTAGTAGATGCGGTCGCTGCGCCCGACCGTCTCGCAGAATGTGCGCTTCGCCTCCAGTGTCGCCCCGTCTGGCAGCACTTGAACCACTCCCGTCCCATCGTCGAGAAGTAGGAGCGATGACTCACTGCCTTGAGCCACCGTGTCCGTCCCCGAGTAGGTGACTGTACGCGTCGTCGTCCTGCCCTTGCTGTCGGTATGCGTCTCCGTACGCGTGCGCGTCCAGTGTTCCTCCGCGGTCCAACTGTAGAGAACTACGGATGCGCCACTGAGTCGCGCCGTCAATGGCTGCGGTGTCTTGGCGCGCCCCTTCAGTTCCACTTCGCCCACAAAAACGCCTGCAATCGGCGTCGTCGGCATTGCTCGGAGCGCGGCACGCCGTCGAAAGCTGCGAAGCGCCAGCAACAGCATGGGAAACGCAATCACGAACGCCACAGCACATGCGCTCCACTGACTCGGATCACTCCACACAGCCTGTGCGAGCCACATGCTCAGGACGTCCCTGCGAGCCGACGAACAGTCGCCATGAAGTTCGCCTTGATGGACGAGTGCAGTCCGTACACCACCGCGATGTAGATGATCGTGGCAAGTCCAGCACCACCGAGCAGCGACACGATGCGCGAGACAGGATTATCGAGCGATCCTTCGATCAGCGGAGCGGGATGCACGGCTGCAAGTACCAGATTCATCGGACTGGCAGCGTTCAATCCAGCACCAAGAAACGGCACCGAACGACCGAGCCCCAGACCGCACAACCCCACCGTACCGCCAATGGCAATCATGATGGCTGCCGCTACGACCACCGAACCGATCGTTCCCTTGCTGCGCACGGACCACTGCAGCCCGACCATCACGCTCAGCGCTGTGAACGACACGAGAACCAGCGGCAGCGCGATCGCGCTCTCGGGCAGCACCATTGGTACATCGACCATCGATGTACCCACGGACTCCTGCACGGTGACCGTCATCGCCTTGCCGAAGCCGCGCGTGGTCACAAAGAGCGCGGCCAACCCGAGTGTGATGCACGGCACAAACATCAGTGGCAGCAAGTACTGGATCAGTCCGCGCAACTTGCCAGAGATGTACTGCCCGGGTTGGATCGGTGTGGTCAGCAGAATGTCCAGTGAGCGGTCCTCGCGCTCGCGGCTGACCGCCGTCGCGCTCAGATTCAGTGCGGTCAGCACCACGATCAGCACTTCGGCGCCGAGTATCGCCGCGAGCGAGAGACGCGACTCTTCCAAGGTGAGCGTTCCCGAACGAGTCAGCAGCAGGATCACCAGCCCCACTGCCAGCGCAGCTGCCACGAATCCCCAGCGAAGCGCCTGCACACCGATCGAACTTCCGCGCAGGTGCATCTCGCGCCACGCGACCGAATTCGCCCAGACACGCCGCGGCTCCCGTCCCGACAGAGCGCGCGCCGAACCCGCAGCACCCACGAGCGCGCGGCCGAGCAGTCGCACACGAAGCGTCGAATACACCACCAGTACGCCAGAGATCAGCGTGAACAACCACAGCTGAGTGGCCACAGGCGATCCGAGCCAAACCCGCATGAGCCATAAATACCCCGTACCCGCGAAGTCCCGTGGCACATACGAGTCCGAATCGAGCAGAACACGCAGCGTCAGCAGCGGATTCAGCGGCGTCATCACGGTCGTGAAGACCGTGTCGCTTCCCGGCGCGACGGGCTGCACGAATGCGAGGTCCGCCGCAAACGTGGCAAAGAGAAACAGCACCACACACGAGTAAAAAATGAATACCGCGCGACGGCCCGCCGATCTCGTCACACTCAGCGTGATCGCGATCGCGCCCACGAGAAGCGCGGTGGCTGCGGCGATCGCATAGCTCTGCACGATGGCAGACCCTGGGACGCCACCGAAGAGCCGCGTGACCGCAAAGAGCGGCAACGACCCGAGCAGCAGCGCGAGCACAAAGAAGAGACGACCGAAGAGATTGCCAAGCACGATCTGCAGTGATGTGAGGGGCGAAGTCAACAGCACATCCCAGGTCTGTGGATTCGACTCCTGCGCGATCGCTCCCGCCATAAAGACGGGCGCAAGCAGGCAGATCAGCAGCACCTGCCCATAGCTGACGAGCGCGAAGGCGGTCGCCCCTTGCTGCGCGAGTTCGCGCAGAGTGCCCACCGAACCGAGCATCGCGACCAGCAGAACTACGATCAGAATGCCGAGATACCCGGCACGAATCAGCAGGTGGCGCGTTCGTACCGACCCACTCTGCACGAGCCGAACCACAATCGGATTCATTGGCAATATTCGCAGGATTTTTGCGACTGCGCCGCCCATGCCAACATCATAGAAATCCGTTGACGCACCCAACCTGCGCCACCTACCCTGCGTGCAACCGCTTTCAAGCGGATCTCTTGACACCACCTCTGCGGCGACTCGGCCGACGAGGCAGTAACTCGGGCTCCATGCCCGACAGCCCAAGACGGGCTGCCATAGATCTGACGCGACTTTCATCATTGCTTCACCTACGACCGACCGCACACGATTCACCAACTGCACTCCACACATGACTGCACGAACGCAACGCGCCTGATCCATACCTGCCTCGCCGACCGGTCAAGCCGCCGATCCTCACTTGGAAAGGGCTGACCGATGGCTGCGACTCTTGCCTCGCTCGAATTCACGACCGCAACGCTCCTGCTCTCGCTCGGCTCCATCGCCATAGGCGGGCTCGGCGCTTGGTGGCTTCAGTCGCGCCTGAGTGCGCGAAGCCTGAAGCAGGCGCGCGAGCAGGCCGTGCAACTGACGAAGGCGGCCGAGGCGACCGCGATGGCGCGCGCGGCGGACATCCAGCTCGCTGCAGAGCGCACAGCGGCGGATCGCCGCAGCGAAGTGGACCGTGAAGTGAAGGCGGCGCTGCAGGGCATCCAGGAAACACAGGCGCGCAGCGAGCGTATTCAAGAAACACTTGAACGCAAACTGGCCCACATGCAGCAGCGCGAAGAGCAGGTGGATGCGCGCGACCGTACCTCGGCACTCCGCGAGCAGGAACTCGCGCGTACGGCTACTGCACTCGATGAACAGCATGCCACCATTCGCACGCGCCTGAGCGAGATCGCACGCCTCACGGAGGAGCAGGCGCGTGCAATCTTCCTCGACGAGATTCGCTGTGCGAGCGAGCGTGAAGCGTTGCAGCTTGAGCACCGCATTCTCGATGAGGCACATCTGAAGGCTGCCGAGCGTGCGCGGGAGATCACACTGATGGCGATCCAACGCTACGCGGCGGAAACGGTCGCCGACGCCACAGTCCGCACGGTGAAGATCCCCAGTGATGACATCAAGGGACGCATCATCGGCCGCGAGGGTCGCAACATCCGAACGATCGAGAAGATGACGGGCGTGGACATCCTCATCGACGACACCCCAGGCGTGATCGCGGTCTCCTGCTTCGACAAGGTCCGCCAAGCCATCGCCGCTGAAGTCCTCCAGAAGTTGATCGCCGACGGCCGTGTCCATCCGACGCGAATCGAGGAAGTCGTCGAACAAGTACGCCGCGATGTGCAGCAGCGCGTTCTGCAGCATGGCACGGAAGCCGCACTGGAAGCGGACATCCAAGGCCTCCACCCGAAGCTGATCGAAGCGATGGGCAAACTGCACTTCCGCAGCAGCTATGGGCAGAATGTGCTGCGCCACTCGCTCGAGGTCGCGTTCCTCTCGCAGATGATCGCCGACCAGCTCGGACTCAACGGCGCCGTTGCGCGTCGCGCGGGATTCCTGCACGACATCGGCAAGGCGCTCGATCATGAGGTCGAGGGTGGTCACCCGGCCATCGGCATGGAATTCGCCATGCGGCACGGCGAACGAAACGAAGCCGTATTGAATGCCATCGGCGGACACCACAGCGATATCCCGTCCACGACGCCGTACACGCCAATCGTGATGGCGGCAGATGCACTGTCAGGTGCTCGACCTGGCGCGCGCCGCGAGTCAATGGAGCTCTACATCAAACGGCTCACCCAACTCGAGGTGATCGCGCGCGAGCAGCCTGGTGTCACGGAGGCTTATGCAGTTCAGGCTGGTCGCGAGGTACGCGTCATCGTGGATGCGCGGGCAGCCGATGACGCAGCAACGCATCGCATTGCATCAGCCATCGCGCAGCGCGTCGAACAGGAAATGACGTTCCCAGGCGAAATCAAGGTGTCGGTACTGCGTGAAGTGCGCGCCGATGCCGTCGCCCGTTAGTATCTCACCATGGAAGATCAATCCTTCCCCCCAGGAACGACACCGCCCGCGGGATTCGCGGGCTCCTTTTCGCAGCAACAGCTTGAACAGGCGAAATCGAAGCGTGTTGCCGCTGGCGTCCTGGGCATTCTGCTTGGTGCGTTTGGCATCCACAAGTTCATTCTCGGCTACACCGCGACGGCGCTCATCATGCTGCTTGCCTCGCTCGCTGGGCTCGTGCTCGGCTGGTGCCTGTGCGTTCCTGCCATCGCACCGAGCGTGATGGGCATCATCGGTCTGATCGAGGGCATCCTCTACCTCACCAAGACCGACGAGGAGTTCCTGCGTACCTACATCCTGCAGCAGCGGTCCTGGTTCTGATCCGCGAACTGCGTCCACGCGTGCAAACCCTGACCGAGATTCGCGCACTGCTTCAAGCACGCGGCGCTATGCCACGCCATCGCTTCGGGCAGAACTTCCTGCACGATCACAACCAGCTCCGCCGCCTTGTCACACGTGCGGGTGTCACGCAAGGCACGCGCGTTCTCGAAGTGGGACCAGGCACGGGAACGCTCACCGAAGCCCTGCTCGAAGCGGGCGCCACCGTCATCGCCTGCGAGATCGATCCTGTGATGAGTGCGATCGTGCGCGACCGCGTACTACCGATGGCTGGCGGCAGACTCGACATCGTCGAAGGTGACTGCCTCGATGGCAAGCACCATCTCTCCGCTGCGCTGCGTGCGGTGATCGATGCGCGTTTCGGCGGTGCACCATTCCTGCTCGTGGCGAATCTGCCCTATCAGGCGGCAACACCGCTCATGCTGAATCTGCTGACATCCGTCCCGCACTGCATCGGACTCTTCGTGACGATCCAGCGCGAAGTGGCGGATCGCCTCTCTGCCGTGCCCGGCAGCAAGGAGTACGGACCTCTTTCGGTGCAGGCACAACTTCTCGCGCGCGTCGATCCATTCGCGGTCCTTCCGCCATCATGCTTCTGGCCAGCTCCCGAGGTACACAGCGCGTTCGTGGCAATCGAGCGAATCGATCCCCCGCCGACCCACGATCCGATCGAACTCGGACGCTTTCTTCAGCGGGTCTTCAGCAAGCGGCGCAAGCAGTTGGGCAGCGTGCTCGGTCGCGACGAACAATGGCCAACTGGCATCGATCCCTCGATGCGGCCCGAGCAGTTGAACCCACACCAACTGCTCGCGCTTGCTGCTCTCCATCCAACGCCCATCGAGTGATCGGACAACCAAGCCCGCCCCACGTGGCAAGCGCGGCACCTACGCCAGCGAACTGCCAAGTTCAAACGAACTGTCGCAAACTCCCTCCCGCACAAACGCCACCGCGCGGCGAAACATCTGTAGACCGAGCGGCTCGCCCTTCAGTTCACACGCATCAAGTCGTGTCCAACGCGGATGCTGCGTCCAACGCGTGAATCGCTCGGGGTGCGGCATCAGCCCAAGCACCAGCCCCGACGGATCGCAGATGCCGGCAATCGCGCCGACCGATCCATTGAAGTTCTCCCCTGCTCCATACCGCACCGCCACCTGCCCCGCTGCCTCGAGCCGCTCGAGCAGCGACTGCGGCGCAACGAATCGTCCTTCACCATGCGCGCTCGGCAGCACACCAGTATCACCATCGCAGCGCAACCCACTCGTCCAGATGCAGACCGTATCGCGCGGGATCTCCACGCGCGTCCACACATCGGTAAAGCGCGCACTCAGATTGTCGGCAAGCGCCACCGTTGCCGCCGCCGCATCGTTCGGCCACGGCTGATCCCCCACCTCGGGGCCAGGCAACAGACCCGCCTGCACAGCAATCTGAAATCCATTGCACGGGCAGATGATTGGAACGCCATCCTGCACCGCATCGCGAAGCGCCGGATAGATCGAACGCGCCATCAGTGCGCCCATGATCCGTCCCGCGGCAACATCATCGCCGAAACTGAACCCGCCCGGCAGACCAATGATGTCATGCTGGGCAATCAGCGATGGCTCGCGAATCAGCGTGGACAGCGTGTACCCAACAGGTTCCGCACCAGCCGACCGAAACGCCTCGGATAGTTCCAGGTCGCAGTTGATCCCAGGCGCGGTGATCACCAGTGCCTTCGGCGCGGCATGTCTCACGCGGCACCTCCTCTCGCAAGCGCATCACCACGCAACTGAGGTGTCTCCAGCGCGCCGCGTTCCCACGCGGCACGAAGCGCATCCACATCTGCCTCTATCACACGCTCCGCACCACGCCGAACAGCCATGCGCGCAGCGGCCGTCACGCGCCCAATCACGGCAGCAGCGATGCCAAGCGATGCACACTCTGCACACAACGCCTGCGCGTCGCGTTCATCCATCTCCAGCAGATAGCGAGAGGGATCCTCGCCAAACGCAAGCGCCGTGTCTGCCAGTTGCCTCCCCCCCAAGACAGGTACAGCACCGAGATCAACTTCCACACCCAGTCCACCTGCAAATGCCATCTCGGCGGCAGCCACGAGCAGTCCACCTTCGCTGCAGTCGTGCGCACTGTGCACCGTTCCACCAGCGATGGCACAGGCCACAGTCGCCGCCACCAGAGGCGCGCGCACCAGATCAACCTGCGGCATCGGCAGTCGGTCCTCTGCATCAAGACCTGCCACCAAAGACCAATGCGATCCGCCGAGCAGCCCGCTTGTGGAACCGACCAGCACGATCACCCTCTCCGCGCGCTTGAGATCCATCGTGCAGCATCGCCGCACATCGGAAACGATGCCGAACCCACTGATCAGCAGCGTGGGAGGAATCTGAATGGTCCGCCCATCATCCGTGACGAACTGATTGTTCAGGCTGTCCTTCCCCGAGATGAACGGCGTTCGGAACGCCTTCGCGCCGTCATAGCACGCCCACGCGGCACGCACAAGCGCGCCGAGATTGCGCGCGTCCTTGCAGGATGGCCAGCAAAAATTGTCGAGGATCGCAATCCGCTGCGGATCCGCACCGACACACACGAGATTGCGTACGCACTCATCGATCGCCGCAAGACCCATGACATATGGATCGCGCGCAAGCCCCGTGGCGAGTCCATTTCCCATCGCAAGTCCGCGCATCGACCCAGAGATCGGCGCGATCACCGCACCATCGCCAGGACCGCCACCACCGATCCCCTGCAGCGGCTTCACCACGGACATGCCCTGCACCTCATGGTCGTACTGGCGGATGATCCACGCCTTGCTCGCAATGTTCGGATGCTGCAGCAGCGCCTCAAGCCCTTCGCGCATCGAGCGAACCGGCGTACTCGGTACCGCACACGATGAACTCAAGCCAGACTCCGCTGCGTACCACTCCGCATCCCATACCGCATCTCTTTCCGGCATCGGAATGCCGCCGTGCAGGAACGCAGTATCGAGCCGCCCCACCTCCTCCCCGTTCCAGAGGAGACGAATGGAGCGGTCCGCCGTTCCAAATGTGCCCAACCGACACATCTCCGCATCGTGCACAATGCAGATCGCCTCCAGTGCGGGGAGATTCGCCTCGGGGACTGCGAGCACCATCCGCTCCTGCGCTTCACTGATCCACACTTCGGTTGGCGACAGACCCTCGTACTTCAGCGGTGCGCGATCGAGATGGACTTCCGCGCCGATCGTTCCACCCATCTCGCCAACAGCACTCGAGAACCCCCCGGCCCCACAGTCGGTCAGCCCGTGGAAGAGCGGGCCGTCCGCATGATCGCGCGCGGCGAGAATCGCATCGAGCGCGCACTTCTCCGTGATCGCATTGCCGATCTGTACCGCGTGACTGAACTCGTCCGCATGGGTATCCGTGAGTTCCGCGCTCGAGAATGTCGCACCATGGATGCCATCGCGCCCCGTACGCCCACCGATGACCACGATCGCATCACCCTCTTTCGCGCCACCATGCGTTCGACTGCGCGGCATCAGGCCGACGCATCCTGCAAAGACCAGCGGATTACCGACATGGCGATCATCGAACCAGACGGCACCATTGAGCGTTGGAATCCCCATGCGATTGCCGTAGTCACGAATGCCGGCGACCACCTGCGTCAACACTCGCCGCGGTGGAATGCAACCGCGAGGAACCGCGTCCAGATCAGGATGCGCCACACAGAACACATCCGTCGCCGCGATCGGCTTCGCACCTTGACCTGTACCGATCACATCACGGATGCATCCACCGATGCCCGTGGCCGCTCCGCCGTAAGGCTCGATCGCACTGGGATGGTTGTGCGTCTCCACTTTAAAGCACACGGCGTGCAGATCATCGAAGGCAATCACGCCTGAGTTGTCCACGAACACGGACAGACACCAGTCGATTGGTGCCACATCCTCGCGCACGCCCGGACCAGGAAGGAGGGGCTGCCGACCGATCAGTTCGTGGGTCGCCGCCGCGACCGTGGTCTTCAGCAGATTGCGGATGAGCACCGTATCGCCGCGCTCTTCGCCACTCGCACCACCTGCGAATTCTTCATGCCCCGGACGCTCATGTATCCCGCACCGCGCACCTCGGTAGCGAATCGTCGACTTGAGCGTCTTGTGCACGCAGTGCTCGCTCCAGGTCTGCGCAATGGTTTCCAGCTCGATCTCACGAGGATCGCGCCCTTGTCTGCGGAACTCCTCCTGAATCGCCCGCATCTCATCGAGCGAGAGGAACAAGTGCGCATCTCGCGAGAGTTTCTCCAGCGCAGGATCATCGAGGTGCCGCACGGGAACATCTCGCATCTGAATGGGCTGGGCTCTCCCGCGCGGAAACGCACGCGGGTGATGGCGACCTTCCACCACCGCATGCACGACTAGATTCGCGGCCGTTCGCTCGATGGCGGCGCGAGCCGCATCCGCGCCCACACCGCGGAAGTCGTAGCGCACGCCCGTCTGCACATCGACCGATTCGCCAATGAGTACCCGCGCCGCGGTTTGGACACTTGCCGCCGCCGGATCCATCACGCCAGGCAGCGGATGAACCTCGACTGTCACCATCCCCTTCATGCCTTCCGTCCGATGCGCCGCAGGGCCGCGTGGCACGCCGCTCAAGCGGGTCCAACACCACTGCTGTGTCGTCGGGTGGCTCAGCAGTTGCTCGGCCAGTCGGTCGCACGCGCCGTCCGTCAGCGGTCCACATACGAGATAGACCAAGACGCGCTCAACCGTCACCCCACTGCCCAGTCCCGCTGCGCGCGCGAGCGATGCGGCACGCGGATCATCCGCGCCCGGCGCAGACCACACCTCAAAGCGCACCATCTCTCCGCCGCCTGCGTGCATCACTGAATACTAACGAACCGCGCCCGTCAGAACATCAACTGAAGCTGTGCGCGAAGCACGAACTCATCGCCACCTGACACACGCCATCCCGTTTCGGGCGCCGCGTAGGAGGGGTACACGGGATTGAACGCCACGCCGAAGTCCGTCGTGAACTTCAGGTCTTGCCCGTCGATGTAGTAGTTGAACCCCGTGGTTACCAAAGACATGTGCCGCTGCTGGAAGAGGTAGTTGCCAAGCAGGCTGTCAATGATGGGTGCATTGCCGGACTGAGACGCCGTTGTGTGCATGTACTCGTAGCGTGTGAACGCCTCCCACTTCGGCGCCAAGTACACCGAGGGCTGCACCACGAATCCGAGTGCGTTCACATTGCCGGCATTTGAAAAGGTGGTGCCCGACACATCCTGAACGAAGTAGGCCGCGTTCGATGTCACATAGTTGTAGTAGGCGCTCGCGAACAGCGATGCACCACCAAACTGGAGCGTCACATCGGTCGTAACTCCGAGCCATGTGTTCGAGTGGGAAATCGATCCAGTTGCCAAGGGTGGAATGGGGCTCCCCGTCTCGGGCTTCGTCGACTGCGCGTTGAGCGCGATACCCACCAACCACCCTTGCTCGGTTCCTTCGGGGCTCGTGAACTGATCGAACTGCGACCAGCTTCCCTCGCCCTTCCAGTCGAAGCGAGTCGTGACTCCGAAGCTTGCTGTCTGCGCATACCACGGGGAGTTCAGGGGTTGCGACCCGACCACCTGAGCGGGTGCAACGATGTTGTCCGTCCCACCATCGTTCAGTGAAATGCGCCAACGCGCTTCGTTGCTCAGGTACTCCAGTTCGATGCCTTGCGTGTAGCCCATGCCGTAGTGCAGCGACACGAGCGAGCGATCGACCGCCATCTGATACTGCTCGAGCACTAGGAACTCGCGACCGTACGGCGCGCGGAACTGACCCATGCGGAAGGACCACTCGTCGGTCAGGTTCAGTCGAACCCACGCATCAAGCAGCTGGAAGTTGCCCGAGTTGGATCCCGAAACACGCGATGGCTGCGGCGAAGTCTGGTTCGCGCCGTTGCCCACCAGCTGAATCCCGACATCCTGATTCTGCGACACGAGTGCCTTGACCATGTACTGAATGTCAGGCGAGAGGATGTGACCGCTGCCCCAGAGTTCGACATTCTGCACATCAAAGCCATACTGGTTCTGGACAGTGTCGAAACGGACTGGATTGGTCAGTCGCGATGGCGCCACATAGGTGCTGCCGAGCGCACTCCAGACAAAACGCGCCTGAATCAGTCCACCCACATTCAGCCGGAAACGGTTGTCGGCGCTGGCAATGAAGAATCCGTTGTCCCAGCCAGCCGTTGCCGAGGTGGACTGCAGCGAAGTGCGTGTGGCGCTGTCGGCGAGGATGTCCTGCACCAGCGACCGAACCTCCGCAGCGCGCTCCTCGGTCAGCCACTGCTCCCCCGTCTGCGCCCGCAGTTCCGTGACTTGGCTTTGGAGTTCCGCGTTGCGGCGCTCAAGGGCTTCCAGCCGTCGCGCCATGTCATCCATCTGCCGATTCGACTGATCGGCAGGAGCAGGCCCCTGACCAAACGCAGTGGCC
>Ga0208048_1000855_pt1 | contig 16160 bp, 11 predicted proteins | sample Malawi_45m_30L_FD_184163 | JGI IMG/M metagenome (GOLD analysis project Ga0208048, IMG submission 184163) | Freshwater microbial communities from Lake Malawi, Central Region, Malawi to study Microbial Dark Matter (Phase II) - Malawi_45m_30L... | ecosystem: Environmental > Aquatic > Freshwater >...
CGGCCCCATTGGCATCGCGCACACTCGCTGGGCGACCCATGGCATGCCTTCCGAGCGCAATGCGCATCCGCATATTTCGGCGGACGGGCTCGCGATCGTGCACAACGGCATCATCGAAAACTACGAAATCCTGCGCGCTGAGTTGCGCACCGCGGGTTATTCCTTTACCTCGGATACCGACACCGAAGTCATCGCACATCGCATTCACCATCATCTCAAGAGCGGCGTGACGCTGCTGGCTGCAGTTGGCGCTACGGTCAAAGAACTCGCGGGCGCCTATGCGCTCGCGGTGCTTAGTGAGTCTGATCCCGAATGTATCATCCTCGCTCGCGAGGGCTGCCCGGTGGTCATCGGACTGGGTAAGGGTGAGAACTTCGTCGCTTCCGATATGGCAGCGCTGCTGCCGCAAACCCGTAGTTTTATATTTCTTGAAGAAGGCGATGTTGCTGAGGTGACGTGCAGCAGTGTGCGAATTACCGATCGTTCGGGCAGTGCCATCGAGCGTCAGGTTCATCAGAGCGAAGTGTCGGCGGATGCCGCTGACAAAGGCCAGTATGCGCACTTCATGCTCAAAGAAATTTATGAGCAGCCACGCGCTGTCGCTGATACTTTGCAACAGCGTGTCGCCAACGGCCGTCTGCTCGAAGCAGCCTTCGGCCCGACCGCCAATGAGGTTTTTCGTTGTACTGAGGCCGTGCACATCATTGCTTGCGGCACAAGCTTTCACGCCGGTTCGGTCGCCCGTTACCTCATCGAACAACTCGTCAATGTACCCTGCAGTGTCGAGATTGCCAGCGAGTTTCGCTATCGCAGTCCGGTCATACCGCGTAATACGCTATTTGTCACCATCTCGCAGTCAGGTGAAACCGCCGATACCTTGGCGGCGCTACGTCTCGCTAAACAGGCGGGTTATCTGTCGTCGCTGGCGATCTGCAATGTTCCGGAAAGCTCGCTGGTGCGCGAATCCGAACTCGTGATGCTGACGCGGGCAGGTCCTGAGATCGGCGTGGCGTCGACCAAGGCCTTTACCACGCAGCTCGCAGCCCTCGGTTTGTTGGTGGTGGCACTCGCTAAAGCGCGCGGCGCGACCGCCGAACTTGAAAAAATGCTGGTCACGCGACTCGTTGAGCTGCCCGGTATGATCGAAAAGACTTTGATGCTCAATCCCGTGATTCAGGAATTGGCACAGCGTTTCGTGCCGAAGCACCACGCGCTTTTCCTTGGTCGTGGCACCATGTACCCGATCGCTATGGAAGGCTCGCTCAAACTCAAAGAAATTTCCTATATCCACGCCGAGGCGTATGCGGCGGGTGAGCTCAAGCATGGCCCACTAGCGTTGGTCGACGCCGACATGCCGGTGGTTGCCGTAGCTCCGAACACCGATTTACTAGAAAAGCTTAAATCGAATCTGATGGAAGTCCGCGCGCGTGGCGGCGAGTTGATCGTTTTTGCCGACCCGGAGTCGGGCATACAGCCGTCCGATGGTGTTACCGTGATCACTATGCCAAAGCAAGTGAGTTACATTCAGGCCCCCGTGGTCTACACGTTGCCGCTGCAGCTTTTGTCGTACCACGTGGCTACCGCCCGTGGCACCGATGTCGACAAGCCGCGCAACCTCGCCAAGTCGGTGACGGTGGAGTAGGCGCTGGCGCAGGCTTGCGGGTGTTTACTAAACCGGCAAAGCTTCCAAGTCGTAATTATCCGCAGCCCTGATCTTCACAGTGGCAAATTCACCTACGGCGAGCTTGCCGCCGCGATTGACGCGTACGATGCCGTCGATTTCCGGGGCATCACCGCGCGAGCGGGCGATGGCAACATTGCCCTCGACGGCATCGACCAGCACCTGTTCGGTGCGCCCCACACGTGCCGCGAGCCGTGCGGCGCTGATGCGCTGAGCCATCTCCATGAAGCGCGCGAGTCGCTCTTCCTGAATCTCGGCGGCGACATGCTGCGCAACATAATTGGCCCGCGCACCTTCGACGGGGGAATATTTAAAAGCCCCTACGCGATCGAGTTCGGCGGCTTCGAGCCAATCTAGTAATTCTTTGAACTCGGCTTCTGTTTCGCCGGGAAAGCCGACGATGAACGTGCTGCGCAGTGTGAGCTCCGGGCAGGCTCGCCGCCAAGCGTGGATGCGATCGAGTGTGTTCTCAGCATGGGCTGGACGTTTCATGCGCTTGAGCACGCTCGGGCTTCCGTGCTGGAAAGGAATATCGAGGTAGGGCAGAACACGGCCGTCGGCCATCAGCGACATCACTTCGTCGACGTGTGGATAAGGGTATACGTAGTGCATGCGTACCCAGACCCCAAGGCTGCCAAGGCCGCGTGCGAGCTCGATAAAACGCGTTTCGATTTTGCGACCGCCCCAGTTGACCTTGGCGTAACGCAGATCCGAGCCATAGGCACTGGTGTCCTGCGAAATCACCAGCAGTTCGCGCACCCCCGCTCGTACGAGACGTTCGGCCTCGCGCAGCACTTCATCGACACGCCGACTCGCGAGCTTACCGCGTAAATCGGGAATGATGCAGAAACTGCACTTGTTATTGCAGCCTTCGGAAATTTTGAGATACGCGTAATGCTGCGGCGTGAGCCGGATACCCTGTGGCGGCACCAGATCGACGAGGGGATTGTGCTTGGGCGGCAGGTGCTGGTGCACGGCTGTGATGACATCGTCATAGGCGTGTGGTCCCGTGACTTTGAGCACACGCGGGTGTCGGTCGAGGACGCGCTGCGGATTCGCACCCAGACAGCCGGTGACGATCACCTTGCCGTTTTGCGCGATCGCCTCGCCGATGGCATCGAGAGATTCGTCGATGGCCGAATCGATGAAGCCACAGGTATTGACTACCACAACGTCAGCCGAGTGGTAGTCGGGGGCGACCGTATAGCCTTCAGCGCGCAGCTGCGTGAGGATACGTTCGGAGTCGACCAGCGCTTTGGGGCAGCCCAGGCTGACGAAACCGACTTTGGGGTTCTTGCGGGACACGCGATATTTTACCTGCGTAGCCTCGGCCTTGTCCGCAGTCTGGACGATGGGCCTGTGATGCTTTGGCGACGGATTGCGCTCAGGCTGAATAGTCATCGTGAAATCACTGAACATCGGCATCATCGGCGCCGGCATCGGCGGCCTCGCGGCAGCGCTGTCGCTGCAGCTGGCAGGCTTTCGGCCCCGTGTGCTCGAGCAAGCGCCCGTACTCGCCGAAGTAGGCGCGGGCATTTCGCTCAGTCCATCGGCGGCACATGCGCTCAACTACCTCGGGCTCGCTGAAACGCTGCGTACCAAGGCCTACCGCCCCGAAGATCAATGCGTTCGGCATTATCAGGATGCGCGGCCGCTGAGCTGGATCAACCGTGGCCAGTCGCTTATCGACAAATACGGCGAGCGTTACTACCTCATCCATCGCGCCGATTTGCACGATGCCCTAGCGGCCGTAGTTCGCACCAACGACCCGACGGCAATCGAACTCAATCGGTGCTGCCGTCATGTCCATCAAAATAGCGACGGTCGAAACAGCAGCGGTGTCAATGTCGAGTTTGCTGACGGTAGCCATCAGCACTTCGATGCGCTGGTGGGTGCCGATGGGTCACGCTCCATCGTGCGCCATGAAATCTTTGGACCACTGGAACCGCAGTACACCGGCTACATCGCCTGGCGCGGACTCGTGCCGATGTCGTTGGTGCCGCCGGAAATCCTGCTGCCGCCGTCCGGCGTTTTTTTGGGCCCGGGGCACCTCGTCAACCGTTATCCGGTGCGCGGCGGTGAGCTGCTGAACTTTGTCGCCTTTGCCGAGCGTAAGGCTTGGACGGAGGAGGGCTGGTCGATCCGCTCCACCGTCGAAGAACTGCTGCAAGAATTTACCGGCTGGACACCTTGGGTACGGCGCTTCATGGAGCTCGTGCCACCGAATCAACTCTATAAATGGGGACTTTTCGATCGCGAGCCCTTGGCCTGCTGGACAGAGGGACGAGTCACGTTAATGGGCGATGCCGCACATCCGATCTTGCCTTTCCTCGGGCACGGGGCCGTGCTAGCCATTGAAGACGGACTCATACTCGGGCGGGCCATTGCCGCTGCAGAAACGATCGAAGAGGCCTTTGCCCGCTACGAGGCTGCGCGTCGAGAGCGTGCAGCCTTCGTGGTGCTCGAGTCGCGCAAGGCCGGCAAGATGTTCCATGCCGCCGATACCGAGACGTATCACGAGCGCTCCAAGGGCAAACCTGCGGACGAAGGTATCGGTCTTTTCTCGTATAATCCGGTGAACCAAGTCGTTTGATACTCAGGGCGTTTGATATCCAGGTCGTTTAATCATGAGCAGCCAACCTGAAACCATGCCGGCGCTCGCGCAGCGAGCCGACGCGTCTTATCTCGACTTCGTCGAGGGCTTTCGCGAATACATCCTCGGCAAGGGCGCCGACTTTGAAGATCGTCTCAACGAAGAATTGCTCGCCGAAGAGCAACGCCGCGGCAAGAAATGGCAGGAGCTCGAAGAGATCCGCGCCCATGTGCACGGCTTACCGCTAGGTCGCCTGCGTGATCGTCTTGCACGCACGCAGCAGGAAATGAAATGGCACACCCTGAAGCGTTCCTTCGAGGTGCAGCGCCAATCTTTGACCGCGCAGCTCGCGCACTGGGACACCCGTGGTCCTGGTCGACTCGAGCTGGACCCGCGGTTCGTCTATCCGCCGTACGTCAATGTGCACTTTCATCTGCAGCCGACCGGGTATTATAAAGACGAGCTTTCGGGTTATCTCTATCATTATGGCACCAAAGTATTTTTCCGCGGTGACAATGACCACGACGAGTTGCATGCCAAGCTGGTGGCACGTGTGCCTGCGCCAGCCGACGGTCGCGTCGAATGCATCCTTGATTTGGCCTGCTCGATCGGCCAGAGCAGCACGGCGTTCAAGCGCCGCTTTCCGAGCGCCGAGGTCACCGGAGTCGATTACTCAGCTCCGATGCTGCGTGTGGCGCATCGTCGCGCGGCGGTACTCGGTGACGATGTGACCTTCGCACAGCGTCTGGTTGAAGATACGGGATATGCCGACGGTCAGTTCGACATCACCTTCGCCTTCATCGTCTTTCACGAATTGCCGCTGCGTATCATCCACGAGACAGCACGTGAGGCTGCGCGGGTCACCCGCAAGGGCGGTATCTTTGCGATCTACGACTTCACCGGGACTCGCGACAAATCGCCGTTCCAGCGCTATCACCGCTGGTTCGATGCGCGACACAACGGCGAGCCTTATTCGCAAGATTTCTGCGACTGCAATTTGGAAAACATCCTTGCCGAAAACGGTTTCAAGGTTACCGCGGCGCCGGTCGGTCAAAGATCAGGCGGTGCGGGGTACATGTCCAACTGGTTTGCGACTCGTGAGTGACCTGCAGACGCCGGAGGGTGGCACGCCGCTCGTCGGGCCCGATCCGGTTTATCTGCAAGACCCGGTACTCGACGCCACGGTGCGCATGGTCGTCGAACTTGCTGCCCAGGTATGGGTGGAGCGCGAGCGGCGGATCACGCTCGAGACCGTTCTCGAGAGTCGTGGACTGCTGACGCGTCAACAACTCGAGGCTTTCAAGCCGACGTCGGTGCAGACTGCCGCTCTCAAAGAAGAGCGCAACCGATTCATCGAAGACGTCTTTAAAGAATTACGGCGTATCCCGGTGCGCCAGAGTTAGCGCTCAGCTCGGAAAGCTGTCGATCCCCGAGGCTGATTTGCGTACGCCCGTTTGCGCGCGGGCGACGATTTCGCCGCTCGCCAGATCGAGACAGGCGATCTCTCCGGAGAAGAAATTGCTGGCGTATACGAAGCCGTTGCGTGGGGTACCGAGCGAGGCCCAGCCGAAAGAACCGAACGGATAGCTGCGCAGCAGACGACCGGCGTCATCGAGGGCATCGATGCCACGTCCAGTGACGACCAATAATCGACTGGCTTCATCGAACCGTACATCAAAGAACATCTTGCCCGTGCCATCGGTACCGCCTACGAGATCGGTCAGCGGCACGCGATTGAGTAGATCCCAGCGCATGATGCGCGGGCCAGATTCGGAGGTGTAAACGAGGGTACGGCCGTCCGCAGCGATCGCACTCGCGGTCATGCCCTGAAAGCCGCCCATCCCGCCATGCACCGGCGTGGCGTGCTCGCGCAGCAGTTTGCCCTGCCTGGAAAATTCGAATAGATGCCCATCACCCAAGCGGCGGGTGCCGGGCATGAAGGGCAGTGTGGTGCCGAGCGGTACCCGCGATTTCCCGCCGACAAAGTTTTCACCGAGAAAAAAGCGGCCATCTTTGGCAAAGCTCACATGTGCGAATGATCTGGCTGGCGCTGCGAAATCGGCACGCCGTTTACCGTCGGCACCGAAGCGTGCGATCTTGTAGGCGAAGGCATCGAAGGCCCAAAGGCTGCGATCGGGGCCGAATTTCAGGCCCTGGACAATATGCGTGGTGTCCTCGAGCACGATGGTGCGGCGCAGTTTCAGCTCGGCGTCATAGTGCAGGATCCGACCGAGACCGCGGTGATCGTCTTTGGGCTCGTTGAGCAGTGTACAGCCGACGACGACATCACCAGCGACGAAGGGCAGTGCCTCCGTGTCGGCGTGCGCGGCGTTAGCAAACGGCAACGCCGCGAGCGCGCACAGCACCTCGCGACGCTCGATCAGTCTGCCAGCAACCTGTGCGCTAAAGAACTTATTTTTTGTCGCCATCCCAGCTCGCCCTGCTGCTCGAGGTGGGGGGTAACCGACCGCAGTGCAGACCGGCATCCACCATCAAGACCTCACCCGTCACCACGCTGGCACCTTCCAGAAACCACACCAGCGCCTCGGCGATCTGCTCGGCGGTGGGCACGGTCTGCAGCGGCACCATGGCCGCCGCGTTCACCAAAAATGCCTGGTATTGCTCGGGCGTCATGCCGCCTTGCAGCCAGCGTGTCTGGATGGCACCGGGTGCGATGGCGTTGATGCGAACTTCGGGTCCGAGCACCAGCGATAGCGACTGCGTCATCATATTGAGCGCAGCTTTGCTCGCCGCATAGGCCATCGATGAGGCGATGCCGGTCACACCGCCAATCGAAGAATTATTGACGATGGCGCCACGACCCTGCTTTTTCATCTGTGGCGCGACCGCACGTACCATCTGATAAGCGCCGATGACATTCACTTTGTAGATGCCGAGAAAATCGTCGGCACTCAGGCCATCAAGATTTTCGTAAGGGTTGAATTTGGTTTTGGCGGCGTTGTTGATCAAGTAGTCGATACGGCCCCATTTTTCAATGGCCGCCTGTGTCATCCCCTGACAGGCGCTGTCTTCGGCAACGTCGCCACGATAGACGAGGGTTTCGGCACCGTGTGCGGCACAGGCTTTGGCTGTGTCGTGAGCCTCGGTTTCGCTGCGGGTGTAGTTGATGAGCACGTTACAACCACGCTCGGCCAGCATGATCGCAGCTGCGGCGCCGACACCGGTGGCCGAGCCGGTGATGATGGCGACTTTGCGGGTAGAGGCAGACATGGCGACTCCGAGCGGCAGAGTGAGTGACCCGCATCATGCCGAGTTGCCCGGGGCCGGGCGTGCGCCATGCCTTCGCATGTCCGACGTAAGGTCAAAAACGGTGTGCAGGGGGCTTGGGTCTGGCTTGGGTTCGCCCCCGACGTTAGGCTTCAAGGATAGGTGGTTCGGTCGTGTCGCCGTATAAGGAGGTAATCATGGCCTTCAAGGACATGCGCGAGTTTCTCGCAGCGCTCGAAAAGGATGGACAGCTAAAGCACGTCGATGTGCCGCTCAATGGTCGCCGCGATACCAACGAACTGCAGGCTTTGATGCACTACGTGTGCAGTAAGGATGGTCCAGCGTTGATGCTCAACAAGGTCGACGCGGTCAATACCAAAGGCGTGCCGATCCTTTTCAATCCGTTTGGTACTCGCGAACGCACGGCTATGACCATCGGTTTCCGCGACTGGCGCGAGGCCAAACTACACCACTCCGAGGTATTGGCTGATCCGGCGCGCTGGCATGCACCCAAAGTCGTCGACAAATCACAGGCACCGTGTAAAGAGGTCATCATCAAAGGTGATGACGTCGCCCTCGACACACAAATTCCGCATGTGTGGTTCGGCAAGGAAGGACCCGCGTACATCACCAACGCGATGACTTTTTCGAGAGATCCCGAAAACGCTATGGGGCGAAACTGCGGCTGGTATCGCTTCACACAATTTTTGGACGCCACGCATCCGCAAGGCGGTAGCTACAAGCCCGAGCGGGCCAAGACCGACCTCGCGGCATTTTATTGGTGGAATCCGCCGTTCTCCGATGTCGGCCGGCATACGTTCAAAGCGGCACAGATGGGCAAGCGCCTCGAAGTGGCGATCGCGGGTGTGTGCGACCCTGCACTGCATCTAGCTTCTGCCACCGGCGTGCCTTTCAACGTCGATGAAACGGCGTTCGCCGGTGGTCTGCGCGGTTCACCGGTCGAGATGGTGCGTTGCGAGACGGTCGATCTCGAAGTACCGGCGAGTGCCGAGTGGGTGCTCGAGGGCGAGGTGCACACCGACGAACTCGAGCCCATTGGCTGGCACTCGAACCCGGTTGGTTATTACGACCGCGTGCAGGTGTTCCCGATCGTGCGCATCAAGTGCATCACGCATCGCAAGAATCCGCTCTGGCACGCCACTATGGAAATGGTACCGCCTTTCGATCACAACTATATCGCGCTACTCCCTGTCGAGGGCGAGGTACTCTCGGACCTACGCAAGAAGATTCCCGAAGTACATGACGTCGCGGTCACGCCTAACATGTGCTACGTCGTGCAGCTGTCGGTCGATGGCTGGCGCAAGCCCCATCCGAACTTCGGTAAATATGTCATTCATGCGGTCTGGGGCTCCGCCGGCCGCTGGGGTCGCACGGCGAAACTCGTCATTGTCGTGGGCCCCGATGTCGATCCCTATGATCTCAAGCAGGTCGAGTGGGCGATGATGACTCGTTGGCAGCCAGTCAAGGATTCCATCATCCAGCCCGACGGCATCCCGATGATTCTCGATCCCTCTTGCGAAAAATCATCGCAGTTTGGCGCCTTCCGCTCCGACCAGATGGGTATCGATGCGACCATCAAAATTCCCGAGCGCTTCACCGAGTACCCGGAAGTGTCGCAAGCCGATCCCGCACAGGTCGCAGCCATCGCCAAGAAACTCGCCGGTATCGTTTGAAACGAGCCAGCGCCACGGGCTCTGGTCACGAAGTGCCCTTCGATCGGGAGTATTACCGGCGCTTTTATTGCGACGGCCGGACCTCGGTGACCTCGCGTGCCGAGATGGGGGCGCGTGCCCAGCTCATTGCGGCGTATACGAAATATATCGGTTGTCCGGTATCGAGCATCCTCGACGCAGGCTGCGGGCTCGGGTTGATGCGCGAACCTTTGCTGCGGGCGCTGCCTGGAGCGACCTACGTCGGGCTCGAGTACAGCGAATATCTTTGCCAGCGCTATGGCTGGCTACGGGGCAGCATCGCCGACTTCAAAAGTCGCAAGTCGTTCGATCTCATACTCTGCTTCGATGTGCTGCAGTATCTCGATAAGGCAGATGCAGCCCGTGCACTGCGCAATCTCGCGCGACTATGTCACGGTGTGCTGTTTTTTAGTGCGCTGACGCGACGTGACTGGCGCGAGAACGCCGACCAATCACGCACCGATCGACGAGTGACCATGCGTACCGCGCGTTGGTATCGCGAGCGACTCGGCCGGCATTTTCGCCAGATCGGTGCCGGCTTCTGGATTCGTCGTGGTGCTCCGCTCGTGACCTGGGAGCTCGAGAGCGCAGGCTGAGCGGGCGCTGTGTTTAGAGCAGCACTCCTGATGAGTCAGGCTGTGTGCCACGCGCAAGCTGTCGTGGCTCGTGACCCGTCGGCGGAATCAATTTGTAAACGACGGGCGTGACCAGGCGCGCCAGCAAGGTCGAGGTGACGAGTCCGCCGATGATCACCCAAGCCATGGGTGAGTAGAGTCCGCTGTTCTGCACTGCGAGCGGCAACAGACCGCCGATGGCGGTCGCTGACGTGAGCAAAATCGGCAAGAAGCGAATTTCGCCGGCGCATTCGATCGCCTCGTCGAGTGGTACGCCTTCTTCGCGTAATTGGTTGGTGAAGTCGACCAGTAGAATCGAGTTTTTGATCTCGATACCGATGAGTGCAATAAAGCCGATGCTGGCCGTGAACGAGATCTCGTTGTTGCTGAGCAGCAGCATCAGCATGCCACCAAAAATTCCGAGCGGTACGACGGTTAGCACGATCAGCGTCGAGCGATAACTGCCGAACTCGAGCACCAGGATCGCGAAGATGCCGAAGATGGCGACGATAATGGCCGTACCAATTCCGCCGAACGCATCGGCTCCCGCCTCTGCGTCACCGCCGAGCACATAACGATACCCACGCGGCCAGTCCATTTTTTCGAGCTGATTGACGACGGCGGCCGTGACTTTGCCGGTATTTGCCCCGCGTTCGATTCCCGAGTTGATGGTCACGGCACGCTGCCGGTCATAGCGCGATATCAAAATCGGTGCAGGCTCGAACTCGATGGTTGCCACTTGCGACAGCGGTAATGACTCGCCGGTGACGCTGATGACCCGCGCCGCCTTGACCGCCTCGAGTGCGGCCCGACCCTCGAGCGGCGTGCGTACGACGATCGGGTACTGCTCGCCGTTGATATCTTTAAATGTCCCGGCCGGCAAACCGGAAACTGCAAGCCGCATCGCCCGATCGATCTCGACCGCGGGCACACCGAGCAACGCCGCCTTGATGGTATCCGCTTCGATCTTCAGATTGGTCCGCGGAAACTTGAGCGGATTGCGGACATCGCGGGTCCCGGGAGTAGCTTCGATCAGCTTTTCGACTTTGCTCGCCAGTTTATCGAGTACATCGATATCGGGACCAACCAGACGCACGGCGACTGGCGCCGTGACCGGCGGACCGTTCACGAACTCGCGTACTGAGATCTCCGCACCGGGATACCCATCGAGGCGAGTGCGCAAGGCATCGAGCATCTTCGGCGTGCCCCGGGTGTCGTACCTATCGAGGACCACGAAGATCTCGGCATAGCTCGCGGTTTCGCTGCGCTGGATGTGGTTATAGTAAACCTGCGGATTGCCGCGACCGAGATTGGTAAACACCGAGCGCACGCCGGACAGTTGTTGGATCTCATCCTCGACGAATTGTGCAGCCTTGTCGGTGGTGGCGAAGCTCGTACCCGTCGGTGTTTCGACCTGCACCAAGAAAATCGGTGTGTCGGCTTTCGGGAAGAGGCTCGAGCCCAGCACCGGGACCAGCAGCGCCGATAGTAACAGCGACCCACCGATCGCAGCGACCAAGGTCGCGCGGGGTCGTGCCAGGCAGTAGTGCAGTGCCGGTCTATAGTAGCGATGAATGCCATCCATGATGCGCTGCAGCAGTCGATTCGAATGACCGCTGTCTTCGGTAGGCAGCATGCGACTGGCGAGGAAGGGAATGATGAAGAGCGCGATCAACAACGAACCGACGATCGTCGCGACCACCGTGGTCGGCAGTACGCGGATGAATTTGCCGGAGTTGCCGGGCAAGGCCATCAGCGGCAGGAAGGCGAATACCAGCGTTGCCGTGCAACCCAGAATCGCGATGAAAATTTGCCGTGTACCGGCGACGGCGGCACGCACGCGGTCGTAACCCATACGCAGATGACGCGAGATATTTTCGACGGCGACGATGGAATCGTCGACCAGCAGACCGAGCGCCACCACGAATCCGGCGATCGATAACTGGTTGAGCGAGTAGCCGAGGAAATACAGCACGGTCAGACCGAAGGCGAGCGACAACGGGATCGAGATCATCACGATGGTGGCTGCGCGAAGGCCGAGCGGTAGCAGTGTCAGCAGCACCAGCCCGATGGCGATCATGAAGTCGATGTACAGACGGCTCAGGCGCTTCTCGACATTGATCGACTGATCGAAGCCGAGTTCTAGCGTGACCCGTTTCGGCAAGCCCGACTGATAGCGCTCGACCGCCGTGTCGATGTTACGGCGCACATCGAGAATATTTTGACCTTCCTTCATGTTGGCAGTGACGAACACGGCACGACGGCCGTTGTAGCGCCCGAGATGACCCCACTGGCCCTCGTCCCAGCGCACTTCGGCAACATCGCGTAGCCGCACCGTGCGGCCTTCGACTGCACTGATTACCGTGTCACGAATCTGTTGAAGATTTTCGTAGGCACCGGTGGTCTTCACCGAGAAGCTACGCGGTCCGATGTCGACCACGCCCGCCGGGATATTTGCATTCTCGCTCTCGATGGCCTGAATGAGTCGTGTTGGCGCAATGCGCAAATCGGCGAGTCGCCGGCTATCGACTTCGATCCGCAATTCCCGCGGCGGATAAGCCCAGCTCTCCGAAGTGCGGATCCCGGGCACACCTTTGAGGGCGTCTTTGAGGGCGCGCGCATGATTTTGCAGTTCGCGATACGGTGCGTCATCTGACACCAAGGCGTATTGCACGATGTTGACGAGGCCCGGGCTGAATTTGCGGATGCGGATCTCGCGTACTTCGGTGGGGAAGCTCGGTCGCAACGAATTGAGCTCGCGGACAATTTCTTCGTACTTGCGATCAGGTTCGGTATACGCCTGAAACTCGATGATAGTGAACGCCACGCCATCGGCAACGATGCTCTCGAGCTGCTTGACGTCATCGAGCTCGGCAAGACGATCCTCGAGTGGTTTCGAGATCAGTCGTTCGAGATCTTTGGGATCACCGCCCGGCATGATCGAGGTGATCTCGAAGCCCGAGATTTTGAACGACGGGTCTTCTTCGCGAGGCACCGAGACGAAGCTGTAGAGACCGAGGACCACCAGACAGAAGAACACCACCAAGGTGAACTGGTAGCGTCGAATCGGAAACTCGAGAATCGGCGTGGCCATCGGGGTTATTCCTGCGGCAGGGTGCGATCAGCGCGCCGCTGCGGGAGGCGCCGAACTGCCCAGCGCTCGAATCTTTTCGCCATCGACCAAATAAAGTGCACCCTCGGTGACGACCCGCTCGCCGGGTTTGATGCCGCTCTCGAGCGCCGCGTGTTCGTTATCGAGAAAACGCAGTTGTACGGCCCGCTTGCGGGCGACATCGCCATCGACCACGAACACGCTGGCGGTTCGCCCGTCGCCTTCGACGATTGCTGCGATGGGTACATACGTGAGCGAAGCCTCGCCGTTGTGCGAGGGCATGATACGCACGCGCGCCACGAGTCCACTGGCAAGCCGCACGCCGGCTATGCTGTCCAGGAGAATCTGCGCAGGAAACAAACCGTTTCGTGGATCGGCTGCGGAAGACACCTCACTTACCGCACCGCGCAGTTCGCGGTTGGGATAGGCATCGAGCGCAATCGTCGCCGCGTCACCCGTTGCAAGCTTGACCACATCACGATCCGCAAGCGCCAGACGCACGACATAGCCGCGATCGGCACTGCCGAGAATGATCACCGGCTGACCGGGTGGCACGAGCTCGCGTTCTTCGACGAGCTTGCGTAACACGACGCCATCGCGCGGCGCCGTGATTCGGGAGTAGCCAAGATTGAAGCGCGCCGCATCACGTGAAGCACGCGCGATCGCAGCCTGAGTGCGCAGGTTCTGCAAAGCTTCGAGGCTGATAACCTGATCCGCTGCCAAGCGCTCGCCACGCTCGAGGTCGCGTTCCGCCTTTCGCGCAAGTTGTATCGCTTGCTCGGCTTGCGCCGTAATCTCCGTGAGCTCAAGTTCGGCGAGCAGCGCGCCTTTGCGAACGGCTTCACCTTCCTGCACCGCAATCCGGCGCACGATGCCGCCGGTTTTGAACGACAAACGCATTTCATCGCGCGAGCCGACGAGACCATTGGTTTCGATGACGGCGAGTGGCGGGCCGCTGCTTACAACGGCAACGTGGACTGGCGTACTCGCTTTCGCCGACGCGTTGCCCGCGTCTTGACTGCAACCCGCAAGTACGCCAAGCGCAAATAAAAATAAGATGGACATGAGCGGCGTCTTCATCGATAGAGACGAAGGGACTAAACGTTTCACGGCAGCGCGGCTCCAGTGGCGTAATCGAGTTCAGCCTGGCGCGCGAGAACTTCGAAGCGCACGGCATTGACATTGAGCTCGGCAGCGGTCATCGCAGTACGGGCGTCAAGAAATTCAACCTGACTGATCACGCCTTCGTCACGTTTGCGTCCGGCGATCCGAAACACCGCACGCGCTGCTGCGGCGCGCGCCTCGGCGGTGCGCAGCGACGCTTCGCTGGTCTGCAATCGATCGAGCGTTTGCTGCACTTCGAGTTGAATTTGTTGGCCCATTTGTTCGCGCTGCAGTTCGGCTTGTTGTTGCGCCACGCGCGCCTGCCGTACGTCGGCTCGCCGCGTCCCGCCGTCGAACAGCGTCCAATTGAGCAGCACCGAAACCGTCGCAAAATTGCGGCCACGTCCGAAGCTGTAGTCCTCGCCCTGCGCACCGCCGTCGATACCCAGGGCCAAGGTCGGCTTCCGCGCGGCGCGAGTCGCATCGACGCGCGCACCCGCAGCACGTACTGCGCGATCCACCTGGCCAAGTTCCGGGCGCTTGTTTGCCGCCGCAGCGCGCAGTACCGACAAATCGGCGACGGTGCGTGATACTTCGGCGTTGATCTCGGCGGCTTCGAGTGGCGTGTCGAGCGGACGGTTGAGCAGAAAATTGACGTAGCCCTGGACCTGTTCGCAAACATTGCCGGCTTCGGTGAGTTGCTGCTCGATTGCCAGCAGCTCGGCCTGCGCCCGCAGCACCTGGTCCTGAGTCACTTTGCCATTACTGAACAGCGATTCATTGATACGCAGGTTTGCAACGAGCAACGCCCGGCTGGCGTCGATCAGCCGGGCACCACGGCTGGCGCGTAACCAGTCGAGATAACCTACGGTTATATCGCGACGCAGTCGGTTGCTGATCGCCCGGCGCGCAAATTCATTCGCTTCGAGCAAAGAGCGCTGAGTGCGAACCACAGCGGGAATCGCTGGGGCATAGAGCGGCTGTCGTACCGAAATTCTGGTGTCCTGCTCGCGCTCACGTTGTAACAAAAAGCGCGGATCCTCGATGAGACCGAATCGCGGGGGTTTACCGCTGTTCGCCAGCAATTCATTGAGGGTCAGATAGATCGGATTCAGTGCTGATCCCAGCGGCAATGAGATTTCGCGTCCGCCCTCGGCTCGCGTATAGCGTGCACCGAGCGTCGCTTCCGGAAAGAAACGACCGCGCGCGGCGTCGAGTGCTGCCTCACTGCGCTCCACTTCGAGGGTGGCCGACTGCAAGGCGAGATTCGAACTTAGGCCGAGCTTCACATAGTCTTCGATCACCGCGGCGGCTTCGCGAGTCAAATCCGTCTGTGCGAAGGCGGCAGTCGCGAGCAGCGGTAGGGCAATCAGCCCGAGCAGAAATCTGCGGTTGGGGCGCATGCTCAAGTACCGCTGCGCAAAACGGCCGATGTCTGACCTGGCGATCGCGAGTCCGGTGACATGGCATCGATGGCGAAGCGGAAGGCCTGCTCGATGAGCTGTTCGGCGCTGATGCCAGCGCGTTGCAGGCCGCCGATCTTACGCACCGTGAGCTGAATGACGCCGTGCATCAAACCCCACAACGTAAAGCCGAGCAGCACGGGATCACCGATTTCTCTCCGTATCGATCCATCACGCATGCCGGCGATGATGGCGGCGGTCAGCATGCTTTGCAGCCGCTCGCTGGTGCTCAAGAATCGCTGGTAGGTAGGGTCGAGTTCGCCACTCGGCGAGTGGGCTTCGAAATGTGCGAGCACGTCGAAACGCGCCGGGAATTCTTTGGCGAAGATCACATAGGCGCGACCGCAAGCCTCGGCCTGCGCCCGGCCGGAGATCCGCTCGGCGATGACGGCGGAGAAGCGCTCCGCCAATTGCTCGAGCGCGCGCACGGAAATCGCAATCAGCAGGTCGGATTTGTCGTGGAAATACACGTAGACCAAGGCGCGCGACAGTCGCGCTTTGCGGGCGACTTGGTCCATGGTCATCGCCTCGATGCCGACCACGACGGCAACTGCCTCGGCTGCGTCGAGGATCTCGAGGCGGCGGCGCTCCTTCTCTTCAAGGCGACGTTCGGCAACGTAACTCATGGTGAGTACTCTACCGGGATCTTTGAC
>Ga0208048_1000856_pt1 | contig 16157 bp, 10 predicted proteins | sample Malawi_45m_30L_FD_184163 | JGI IMG/M metagenome (GOLD analysis project Ga0208048, IMG submission 184163) | Freshwater microbial communities from Lake Malawi, Central Region, Malawi to study Microbial Dark Matter (Phase II) - Malawi_45m_30L... | ecosystem: Environmental > Aquatic > Freshwater >...
ATCTGCAGATGCTGCCAAACGGACATCGCGTGATCCTGGGGTCGGAAGATGTTACGATAGACATGAGCAAGGTTGTGCCGAATGGACATCCAGCAGCAAACGTTGTGGTGACGGTGATTCAGGAGATCGATTGCGATGGAAAGGTTGTTGCACAGTGGCGCGCCCTGGACCACATTCCCGTTACCGAGTCGTACGAAGATCTAACAGCACCGGCTATTCGATACAGTCACAATAACTCACTCTGGATCGACGACGATGGAAACTGGATCATCTCCCTGCGTCACATGTCGCAAGTGGTCAAGGTAAACCGCATAACTGGTGAAATCATGTGGGCCCTCGGTGGCAAGAGTAATCAGTTTGCGTTCATCGGTGACCACGAAGAATACGCCCCAACGTACTTCAGCTATCAGCACGATGCTCGGCGTTTGCCTAACGGCAACATCTCGCTCTTCGATAACGGGACGCAGCATCAGCCGATGCATTCGCGTGGTGTGGAATACAAGCTGGACGAAGTCAACAAGACAGCTACCATGGTGTGGGAGTATCGTCCACAACCAGATATCTACGTGAGCATTCAAGGGGGCTTGCAGACCCTACCCGACGGACACCGACTGCTTGGATGGGGAAGTGCCGCTAATGACGGAGCGCCCGGCGTAACTGAGGTTGATTCTGTAGGAAATGTTGTGTTCGAAGCCTACTACCCCAAGCAGATGTATGTGTACCGCGCAACAAAGGTGCCGTTCTGGCCAACGGGGCGTGCAACGGTAACGGCGCAGGCAAAGGATGTGCTCACTGGTGAGACGTATCGATACTACAAGGGTCAAACATTCGTCGGACTCCGCACGGATTTCACAACGCTGGAGCCGTTCTTCTACAACACCACAACAGCGCGTCGCTTTATGTGGTCGCCGAAGAATCCGTTGTGGACAGGTGAAGCCCCCTCTCTCAAACAAGTGCGCGTGGACTTTGCCTGCGAGGGCATTCGCAATGCGCGCATGACTATGCGCTTTCACGTAGATACGCTCGAGCTGGGCGTGCGCGCCCGTGAGCATGTTGTCTATCACAGGCCGGTGATCGATAGCGGACGCTTTACGCCACTGCCTACGCGGTGGGATCCAATAACACGAGAGCTTGTTGTTGAAGATGCCCAGCCAGGTGAGTTCTGCTTTGGCATACCAACACCATCGCCGGGTGCGCCTCGCGTGCCTCGTCTGCAGACACCAATCAGCGATGAGAAGGTGTTGATGGATTCATCGTGCGCGCTTCGCGTGATCGTGCCGGGACGGTCTGATTCCCTGCGTGTGCAGGTATCACTCACACGAGATATGGCATCGCCCATAATAGACGTCATTAACCAAGACGACAGAGCAACAATCCTTGCCAATGGTCCGGCAGGACGCCGCTACTGGCGCGCACGCGCTAAGACCGGCAACGAATGGAGTGCGTGGTCAGTTGTTGACAGCTTCATGGTTGGCGAACCATACATCCGTCTTGTTAAGCCCGCCACAGATGTGAAGTGGATGCACGACAGCGCCTACGCCATCACGTGGCAAACAAACATCCGCGGCAGCGTTCGCCTTGAGCTTATGCTAGGCGACTACGTGATTGCGACTATCCGCGACAGTGTTCCGGCGGCCGCCCAAGGCTATCTGTGGCGCGTGCCTGTCTCTGTGCCCGTCACAAAGGACTACCATATCCGCATCACACCACGCAGCACAGAGTTCGCATCACTTCAACAAACTGGCTCCCAATTCGTAGAGATCGTTGCACTTACATATGTTGCAGAAGACCACATAGAATATGGCTCTGCTGTTACTGCATATCCTCAACCTGCAACATCCGAGCTGCACCTTGAGAACTTCGGTTCCGGCATCCGCACAATCCGCATGTATGCCATCAGCGGCGAGCAAGTACTGTCCATGCAGACATCAGGCACACACGCCACAATCGATGTGCAGCAACTCCCATCAGGCGTCTACACAATGATGGTAGAAGACTATCTGGGGAGAGTGCATAGGGTGAGGGCCGTATTAGGTACGAGGTACTAGGCACGAGGTACTAGGTACGAGGTACTAGGTACGAGGTACTAGGTACGAGGTACTAGGTACGAGGTACGCAGGGGTACAAGAGGGTACAAATCGTCTTTCCCGCGAAAGCGGGAATCTAGAGAAACTGATATTGAAGTGTACGCTCGTGTACCCTAGTACCTTCTTCTTGCGTAACTAGTACCTAGTACCTAGTAACTCTTCCTCAATACCCCGTCCCATGTCCGTTCTTCTTGCGCCATTTGATGATGGGCTTAAACGGACCGTACTTGTGTTGTTCTTGTGGGAATGGATCTGCGTAGGGAGCCCAGTAGTAATCGATAGGCTTTTCTTTATGGACAGGGTATTCGCCCGAGAGATCTGGTTGTGGACGATCGTGAAGTTTATCATCGTTAACGTATGCCGCAACATCAAAAGCTTCTTCATCCGTTAGGATGGGCTTATCCCAACGTGCAATGTCTTGGGGCATGTTATACTTGATGAACTGGGCCGACTTGATCAGTCGGTGCATCGAAGAGCCAGGTTGATATGAGAGCTTACCCCACAATGGTGGGTAGACATATGCAATACCATCCTGTTTGAGAACACCCTGGCCATCGTCTCCGTGACAACGAACACAGTGTATCTCATATACTGCTCGCCCCTTAACGGGGTCTGCTGGGCGATCGAGAAATGCGATCTCTTTGAGTTTGTCGCCTGGTACATTTCCGCCAACGGGTACGCCTTTGCCAAGCCATTGCATGTAGGTAACGATGGCCACCATTTCCTTGGAGTCCAAGGGAAGGGGCCTTCCATTGAGTGGACGTTCCACGCAGTTATTGACGCGGTCTGCTAGCGTGAGCACCTTGCCCTCGCGTGCGCGATACTGCGGATAGCGCGCGTGAGCCGAGAAGTAGTTGAGTCCGTACGGACGCGTGCCAGCTTCGAGGTGACAGTTCTGACAGCCGAGACCATTGCCTCCGTACTTGCCAACCTTGCCCTTCGGGCCCAGGTAATACGGAAAGTTCACCAGAAGCTCACGTCCGTAACGAATCAGATCTCCCGCTGCATTGTGTGGTATAGTTGACGTATCGGGAGGGACGAATAAAGAGTCACCCGATGGGTTTCCGCTTTCAACGGAATTACGATCTGCTTGCTCTCGATTACACGAGACAAGCAACGATGAACATAGGATGAGGAGTGCAATGGCTCTCATCATTTCCCTTTAGTAAATGGACGTCCTTCTTTCTTCCATGCCAGGAATCCACGAAGCATGTTATGAATACGAGAATACTTCAGATTGCCGAGAATTTCTAATGCCTCCGCACTGCGTTTACCTGTGCGACTGTATACCAAGATAACGGCATCCTTGGTTTGTATATGTCCTAAGCTATACTCCTCGGGAGTGCGCACATCGAGAACCACAATGTTCTTAGTGGCACGCATCATGCTGTCTGCTAAAGACGCTGTAACGTCCTGCTGCAGGGACGTGAATCCCGAGACAAGCAATGCGCACGCGAGGGAAAGAAGCACGCTGATAACCCTTGAGTTCCTAATTTCCATACATCTTATGACCCGCAACGCGCCATATCGTTACATCGTCTTGCAGATGTTGCTGGTTTTCGTTGCTGTAACAACTGCCCAAGCGGCTCCAACAGACACTGCCGGAGCGATCAAACTCCAGATGTTTGGTCAGTTCTGGTCGCGCTATAACGAGAGCAACCCGAACACCCTTCAACAGGGTGCTCCTGCAGACAACACCTTTGATATCGGTATTCGCCGGGCGCGGATCCAGGCATTTTGTACTGTAAACGAGCGCACAACGCTGTTTCTGCATTATGGCTTTAACAACATGAACACCAACTTTGGTCCAAACAGCAATCGGAAGATTCAGGCGTTCTTCCATGATGTGTTTGGTGAATACCGGGTGTCTGATGGTAATGAATTGAAGCTTGGTACAGGTCTCGCTTTTGTGAATGGACTAAGTAGGTTTTCGCAACCAGCAGTGATTGCCATGCCAACAGCAGATATCCCCGTGTTTGGTCAGGCCACGGTGGAGCAGATCGACAACTTCGGACGCAAGCTCAGCCTTACAGCACGCGGACAGATAGGACCAATTGACTATCGCGTAGCGCTTTCGGATCCCTTCCCTGTTACAACCAACGGTGCACCCCTGCAGCCCCTTTCCTCATCATCTACGTTTGCCCAGGTAGGGCACAGCCTGCAGCGGCAGGCATATGTGATCTATCAGTTTCGGGACCACGAGCCCCATCAAGTATCGAACATGGCTGGCACATACTATGGTCAGCGAAACATATTCAACATCGCCGCCGGCTTTATGCACCAACCCAATGCCATGTGGCGCACGTTGGGATCAGACACGCTCTATGAAGACATGCTTCTGATGGCTGTTGAGTCGATGTACGACGCGCCAATCGCCCGAGATGGAACATCGCTCAGCGCATACGTTGGGTTGTTCAACAACAACTACGGACGCAACTATCTGCGCTACAATGGCGTGATGAATCCTGGTACTGCCAACCAAACCGGACTCGATAGCACACAGATAAAGCCCCTTAATGCATTTGGTCCATCATTCGGCAATGCCTTCCCCATGTTTGGTACCGGACAAGTAGTCTATTCACACGTTGGCGTTTTCTTGCCCAAGGTTGTTGGCGATGCCGGGCTGATGCCCTATGTGGCGGCCACGCTGTCGTGGTACGACCGTTTGGATGGACATCTTACCGACATCTACAACGTTGGTTGCTCGCTACTGCTAGATGGCATTAAGAGCAGGCTCACACTGGATCTGCAGAGCAGACCCACCTATGGCATCTCTACACAGGAGTCGCCATACGGACAGCTTGTGCAGGGGGCTCGCAGAACCCAAATCGTCATGCAGTATCAGGTGATCTGGTAACCTGGATCAGTGCTGTACGATAAGCTTCTGCACCTGCGAACCACTGACGATAAAGTAGAGTCCAGCAGGGAACATCGAGACATCAATCGTTGATTGATCTACATCACGCATCATGCACACGCCGTGTTGCGTATAGACAGCTATTGGCTCGTCGATCCTACCGATGTTTACATACGACGACGCTGGATTAGGATACAATCTTTCAACTGTTGTTTTCTCGGTTACACCCGTGACGTTCTCGTACTCATAAGCACCTGCATCATTTGTGCCGATGCGCAGACGATCTTCGCAAGGGTGGATGTAGTGGAGTAGTGCAGTTAGTGGACGTTCCTGTGGGACACCAGCAACATAGTACTGCACCGACCCCGGGTCTTGTGCTAGCCCCCTGAATGGAGAATCAGCGCGTGGACGGTAGTTGTAGGTGCTGGGATCTTGGAACCTAGCACTGTCTATTGTGCCGATATAGTTTGCATTCACCTGTTGTCCGCGCGGAGATCCAATTTGAAGAACGATTGGTCCAGCTATAACGTTGTTTACGAGTCTGTATGAAACGGTGTTGGTATCCATGCGGACAAGTGTTGCTGCGCCACGCTGGCTCACAAACGTATTGTGTGCAAGGTAGAGAGAATTGTCAACCGTATCGCTCATGCCCTCGAGTCCATACCCAATGAAGTTGCCGTTCTCAGCCTTTGCACCCTTGTGAAAGATGTTCCCAATCACGACAGACGAGCCCCCGTTGGGCAGATCAAGATTGCGAGAGCCAGTACCATTTTCGTTTGTGATACGATTGTAGGCAATGTAGTTCGCATGCGCACGAGACTTGCACTCATGTCCAACCAGCGTACCGTGCGAATAGTTGAACATGAAGATGAACTCCTTCACATGGTTGATGTAGATCGCATGTGAAAGACCATCCCCTGCTCCACTCTGTTCAAACTCTGAGTGCTCAACACGAATAGTGCTGTTCAAATTGTTACCGGCCAGAATGCCATCCTGATTTTTACGAAACGCACAATGTGAAACAATGATGTTTGTGCCTTCTACGCGGATGCCAGCCCCATTTCTATCGGGTACAACACAGTCACGAAAGTCTATGCCATAGACCACGCAGCTATCGCCTTTGATTACCCAGATCGCCTTTTGTTCTGCGGCCTTTCCATCGGCACGGAGTATTACATCGGGTCGCAACGAATTTGAATTACTACGCAAGGTTAGTCTGTGGGCACGCCACACAGTTACATCGCCTGTGTACTCTCCGGGATCGATGGACACCACATCCCCATCCTTCACAAGCGTGGCTACAGCACTTGGCGTCTTGTAGTCACGGGTGGGGCCAACAAGCCACGTCTCGGCGTGAGCAGCTGTGGACAGAAGAACTGTGGCCAATGCGATAAGGATCGGTAGGGGGCTATTCATGACGTGTGTTTTTCGAGTGACATAATAGACTCACGCAGATCGTCGAGTCGCTTTTCTAGGGCAGCCTGCGCGTCGTAGAGTCCGTGGTTGTAATAGAACGCGCCGATCTCGTTAGTGAAGAAATCAACCAGGAATTCTGCATCGAACCTACCAAGGTCTGTGTTGAGCTCTTTGCTCATAAATTCGCGAACGCGCTGCACGAGCGCATCGCGCTCTTGGGGAGAGAAGTCAATCATGGTCCAAAGCTAAAGCAAATGAATCCAGAATCGATCGAATACCCCGCCTATTACGCCCCGTACATACAAGCCATTGAGGGGGCTGATGTATCAGCACTCTTGCGTTCACAACTTGTCGAAGTTGAGCAGTTAGGTATGATCATCGATAAAGAGCGCGCGATGCATCGTTATGCCGAAGGTAAGTGGAGCATCAAGGAGCTTATCGGACACCTTGTAGACTGCGAGCGCATCTTCGGATATCGTGCCTTGTGCATAGCGCGAGGGGAGACGCAGCCATTGCCCGGTTTTGATGAGAACGACTATGTAACCAATGCGCAGTTTGACGCGCGAGCGTTTTCGTCCATTATCGAAGAATTCCTAGCACTACGTCTTGCAAACATCGTCTTGTTTGAGAGCTTCACAGAGGCGCAACGAATCCTCATGGGTAATGCCAACGGAAATCCTGTAAGCGTGCGCGCTATTGAGAGCATTATCGTGGGGCATGCGCACCACCATCTTGCCGTGCTGCGCGAGCGGTACTAGCCCCTTTTTCAAGACTTACGCGCTGATAATTGAACGTTCTACGCGTCTGATGAGCTCACTTGGGTCCAGCTGAAGCTTCTTGGCAATGTGAAAGATCACCAACAGATCCGGCACCCGTTTGGCCAGCTCCAGCTTAGAGATATACGACCTATCGATGGCGCTTTCGTCCTCTAGGTCGCTCTGCGTTGGCCCCAACTCCAGCCGCCGCTCCCGGACCACCTTCGCAAACGCCTCTTCCGGTGTGCGCGGTACTCCATAAGGAAGTTCTAACTCTCGAAGTGGGCGAGGCATAAACCAAGCTATGCCATGTAGCTGGTTCTGTTAGGGCCATTGGGCACGAATGGGAAGTAATCCCCGTACTTGGACGTTGCCGCACCTATAGGTTGCCATGTTACTACATATAACCCGAATGCTGGCACGAATGAACCCACTGCTAGCAGTAGCCCTACCAATCCTACTATTCTGGTTCATCCTATCACTTGTATCGAACGTTGTCATGAATGCGGTTCGCCCATCATGGTTGACTGATTAACGCGATTTGCGTCGTTGTAAACATATAATTGCCTGCCGTGTCTCGCCCCATACAACAGTGCTCTTCTCACCTGACAGAACGTAACACGTAGATATCATTCGACCATCCAGACAGTAAACGCTTATCGTATATGCCGACTGCTGTGCCGCTATAACGTAGCTCTGTCCATACACCATGTAACTGGATAGGATAGATTCGGAATCATCAGATTCAAGTACATTCGACTCTCGCTCCCACTCAAACGCTCCGGCGTTCGTTGAATCGCGTTCGCGCTGCAAGCCCCTTGCATCATGGTCTATGCCGGGTGTCGACGGGACGCGTCCGCGCAGGCTTGGTGTGGCGCTAGGATAGAGTGATGCCGGTTCGGTTTCTGGCAACGACGTATTGATAACGTTGCTAAACGTTGTGCCGATGCCCGGGACTTCTGTTCGCCAGTAATTGTTGGGATAGGTAAACGCCGGGATCGCTTCCGAAGGCATTCGCACCCACAGTTTGGGCGCAACCTTGAGGGGAGAGACAGAGAAGATGTTGTTTGCAACGCGGATTTTGCTGATGGTACGGTTTGCTGGAAAGGGGCTCGAATAGACCGCATTCACAAATGCGGTGCTGGTATTTCCCTGTGTGGTCCACATGCCTATGCAGGTGTTGTGCGCAAACCGAACATCGCGAATGATCTGACGCTGAAGAAAGCCAACTGCGCCTTCCCAGATGTCGAGACATCCAGCCATGTTGAGAAACACGTTGTTGTAAACATCGATGCGTTCGGTGAAATAGTCCGTTCGCGATCCGTCCCACGCCTCTGCACTGAGAAGCACACCTACCATGCCCCGATGTCCACGAGGAAACATCGTCGTGTCTTCATTACTCTTGAACACGTTGCCGTGAATGCGCACATCAGATGCAACGTCGCAATACACAGCAGGCCCCCAGTTGTCTATGATTGTGGTATTGCGCACTTCAACACGTTGTGAGTTATTGATGCAGACAGCTTCGCCCCAGTTGCGTTCTACAAAGCAGCTGTCTACGATTACGTCGTGTGCTCCAAACATCTTGATTGCACTGCCGAACTGACCCTTCTCACCCCGGATGTTCATGAGGTTGGTGTTACGCACCGTGCAATGCTGCAGCATCGTTGTGTCTGAGAGAGCAGATGTCTCATCACCTATCTTGATGCCATGTGAGTAAGTTCCATCAATTATGACTTTCTTTAACAGAACATTCGTGCAGCGGTATCCCGGTTGCCCCAGCCTGATGCCAAACTCACTGCTGTTGCGAATCACGATGTTGCTTACAGTGATGCCACGTCCGCAAAGTGTAAACACCCCATGTCCAGGTGTGATGGTGATCTTCGATGCATCAAGGATCGTAAAACCTTCGCCCTCAATACTGAGGTCCAGAAAGCGGGTACCTGCAGGACCCGTAATCTTGTAGTCCTCTGCGCGCTGTATAAAGTTGGACTGCAGCGCATACTCTCCGGGAAGAAATCGAAACGCACACGCCACACGTCCCTGTGCATCAGAGGTCCGTTCTTTGAGCAATGCGATAGCTCGTGCAAACGTGCGCACCGGTGATGTGCGCTCGCCGGCGTTGGCATCGTTACCATCTGAGGCCAGATAGACACTGTATCGCTCTTCCGCAGATGGATGCAGATTGGGCTCTGGAATGCGCACACTTATTTGACCCTGCATGGCAGGGTAGGCAAGGAGTAGCAAGGCCAGGGATATGAATATTACTCTACGCATACATCCGTGTTAACCCACGTCAACACTTTCGATTTTGAAAGTGCTTCGATTCGGGCTATGGTGCTTAGTGGTGGGTCTGCACTGAAGTGAACAAGAGAATCGACGTCGTCTTCAGAGACTCCAACAAGATTCGCAAACTCTGCTTGTGACACCTTCAATTGTTCCATGATTTGCGCAATTCATACAGCGAGCGACATCTGGTAGTTTACATAGACTCATTGCTCGTGTGTTACTTGTGTTCGCAGCTGATCCACAATGCCCATAGCTGGTGTTTTTATAGTTAGAATTTAAGAGAATGAAGATAAACTGCAACAAGATTCGAGCCAGATATCAATATCTCTCCATGCACGATTCTGTCAGAAAGCTCTCCAGCTACATGTGCTAACACCACTGTCCCTCTCGTACCTCGTACCCCGTACCTCGTACCTAGTCCATCCCTCTCGTCCCTTCGTATCTTTGTACCTCGCACACAGTACCTAGTACCTAGTGCCTCGTATCCTCGCTTCTCCGTAACTTCACCATCTTCAATCTCTTACCAAGGTGTGTAATGTTACGTCTTATACTGGCTGCGTGTTTCGTCATGCTATGCGCAGGCTCTGCGTTTGCGCAGTTTGAGCTCACTCCAAAAGGTCCGTTTACGCGATGGGGGTTTCCCGTCTATTTTTTTGTGAGCCGCCCGCCAGATTCTAATGTTACAGTTCAGAATTATCGTTGGGTTCTCTATACCAGCGATGGCGTGACGCTCAAAACAATCGATACGCAGGAAGGACCTGATGCATCCCGGTATCAATACAAACCACTTAATGAAGGGAAAGTGCCGACTTACCCCGTTCCACAGTTAGCAGTTACGCTAACGCTACGTAATCGATTCAGCCCAACGCCATACGAGGTAACGCGTGTATTTCCGATTGAATTCCAGGAAACAATTTTCTCATTGACAGAAACTGATGGCAAAGACTGGTTCATTACGCCGTTCACACGCACCGTTGGGCGCCGCGAAAAAGGTACCTTTGGTATCAGTAATTTTCCAAACTACACAACGCGTGCCACGCTCATGCTAATCGGTAGTGAAGGTGATACAATCGAAATCGTCGTTCTTCCTGGTGCACCCTATATACCAGTTACGGAAAGGGGTAAGTTTATCATTTTTCCTCTGACTTTTGACATTAACCCATGGCCAGGTGGCGTGCGCGTGCGTGCAATCGTTGAGTACCAGGGTAGTCCTACTGGTGGATACGTGCAAGATCTTGTTATCCCGGATTCTGTTCCCAGAGGCGTCGTAACCGCATCAAAGGGTTTTGGTCCGTTTCGCCGGGGCGTCGATCTGCCCAATACATTTACGATCAAGGGGCTAGGACCAGCCTGCACTGCAGTTGAAGCAACAATGCATTATGCGACCGACGACGGTCAGATTCGCACCTTCGTGCGCGACACGTTTTCATACAATGGAAGCAGCGATAGCGTTACTGTTACCTATAACATGCGCAACGTTAGCAGGGGAACAACTTTTACGGTTCGTGGCATCTACGGAAAGGTGTTCCCGACTTCGAAGTATGATTATCCTCTGACTATCGCCGACGCACCACCTATTCATTCTATCAACGGCACCTTGCCAATTACGCCGGGTACAGACAAAGACTACGTCGTGCGGATTGATAGTCTTCCGCCACGCATTGTTGAACTGCAGATGATCTTGACAAGTGCATCTGGCAAGGTGTTGGATAAGAAGAACGTGACAGCAACATCAGGAACGTTCATAAGCTCGGATTCAATTACGTTCAATGCCAAAGCTCTCTCGTTTGGAACCTATGTCGTTCGTACGCGTGCCGTCAATGATCAGCGTGATGATGCACCAGATTTCTTCTTTGGTTTTGAGGTACGCGACAAGAGTAGATTGTTCCTTGTAGCCGATTCATGGGGCTCGTATACGCAAGGCGACTCAGCAACTATTACGCCGGGCATTACAGACGTGGACGTGCGGCATATCGGACTACCCGGGTGGTCTGGTCGGGGCAAATTCATGATCATTGATTCCACGAAGCCCGACATGCCTCTTTATGTTTCGCCAGAGGTGGAATTCAAGGGCGTGCGCTCTCGTGATTCGATCGTGTACTGGCCTGATTCCTCGTACAAGTACGGCGCTGCTATAACGCGTCGTGCGAGAATTCAAACAAGTGACCTACCGTTGTCTGCCAGGGTAATCTTTGAGACAGAGGAGAATTATGGTGAAGAACGTTTGTCGCATCCGATTTTCATGGTTCCATCACCGGGCATATTGACGTCTTCGCCGAGATTAGATTCAACCCTTATAGCTACGCGCAAGACTCCTGTGGTGGTGCGGTTTTCCAACATTACGCCTGATGCAACAGGTATTCGTTTTCGGGTAAACGGTACGCGTAATAGATCGGCATTAGCGCAGTCCGTGGTTCCTGTTGCAAAGGGTCAGAAAGAGGCCACATTCACGTTTGATGCCGGACTGCTACCCGTCAACTCCATTCTCACGGTAGCGCCTGTTACGTCGCTATCAGATGATATTGGTGCCGAGATTGTTCGATCGATTAACACGCGCCCTGACACGCTCACAATGCGTGCAGAACCGCCGATTGATACGCTTCTCATGGAGTGGGATATTGAAACTAAGACCCAGTTGATCAGGGGAGTGCAGCGGCTGGACGCAAAACTGACGTTTTCAAAGCTCCCAGCGCAGACGATGGAGATCCACGTTTTATCGTTCGATGATACCGGCAATGTGATAGACTCAATGGTCTACCCTGTTCCATATCGCCTAACGTATGATTCAACACTGCGCGTAACAGGTAGTTTTCCATTTCATACATTCAACACAACATCACTTCAGGTCCGCTATTTCACTGATGGAGGTCCGGACGGGGGCATACGTTACAACAAGAGCATTGTAACTCGATTCCGCGAGCCCCTGTGGATGCGAGTTCGTAAGATGAATTATGAGGATTCTCCTCCATCTGTTGATAATTCACCTCTGCTGCAAGGGTCGAATAACATCGCTGAGTTAGCTGTGCGTTGGCGAGCATACGACCTCAATAGCACCGTGGGTTACAACAGCCCGTGTGTGGTGGATTCAGTACGTCTCGAGATCCTCGATTGTGCCGGCGAAGTTCTTGAGACAATGCGCATAGGTCCAAACGCAATTGGTGCAAGGTCTGGTTCTGCTGCCGATATATTGTATAAGATCACGAACCTACCCTTGTCCACGCAACGCGTACAAGCTCGTTTGTATTCGAAGAGTATGACACTTCCAGCAGCAGGTGTCTTGGTGACGGCACCACTTACATTACGCACCAGTCCCAACCTATACGTACCGCTAGGACTTTCCTATCCGACGTATCGGGTAAATGATACTCTATCGAAGAAACTCGAGCAGAAGATGGCGATCACAAACCTGAATGCCGTTGTCTCAATCGATTCATTATCCATCGTTGATAAGTCTGGCAAGACGGCGTTCATGTTCGAATCACAAAGTCCGCGCATGGACTCGATTGTGTTGCCAGGGTTCGACTTCAACACGCTCTCTCCCGAGAAAGCGCCCTACCAAATCACTGGACTCGTCCGCACGACAACCTGTGGCACAGCTCGTGCTACACGCTTAGAATTGGCAAAGATCGAGGTTCAAAATACATTGTCTGGGGAGAGCACGAACAATTGGATTTACTCATCGCAGGGCTGGGGTCCCTTCCAACAAGGTCGCGCACCAGAATCTCAATTCGTGCTGAATCTCGACCCTTCTCGATTCATCACCAATCGAACTTCGATGTCTGACGTTTTGGAAATTGGGCTGCAGCCAGTTAGCAAGCAGAGCGTGGGGGAGTTATTTAAGGAGGTAGTAACGGAATACACATATCCCGCGGGTTTGCCAGTGCCGAACACTTCTCGGGCACGAGCAACATTTAGTCTTACATCATTCGACCCCACAACGTCGATTCAGGTACGTGTGCGTTGGATGAAGAAATCACTAGTGGGCAGGTCTACTGAATCTGAAGCCAAATACTCCTTCCCGATCTCCATGCTGCCGTTCCCTGATCAACCTATTGATCCGGATACGACTCGATACGAGCAATCGGTACTTGCGGGTTCTTCGGGAGATTCGAGCATGACAAGCAATTACAACTTTGGCATGCAGCCGCAGTCGTCAGATATCGATTATCTGCGGTTTACCATGTTGAGCTCTGCAGGTGTGGTACTGGATACATTCAGCATTCAGCCTTCCTCTCGGGACACAGTTCGAAAAACCTCCATTTTCAAATCAAAACATGACGTTGCTCAGTATCCATGGCCACATGTTGCGCCAGATAGGGAGAAGGTCACGATCAACATTGGGTATCAATTCAAAGGTGCAGATAAACCGACAAAGGTTCAGAAGACGTCGATTGAAATTCTACCTCGTGCAGAGTGGCTTAATGGTAGTGTAGCGCAACTCACCAGGAATGGAACAGCCACTGCCACATCAATACCTATCAGTGTCTCGATTCCAATGCCGGCCAGCGTCTACGAGTCTACTGTTCCAGTATTCGGACGCATCGAATACTTCGTAGAAGGCGAGGGCTCAGACAAATCAACCAACCTTGTAGTCAATGCAAGCTATAACCCTGCCACGCGCGGTTTCACAATGCAGAACTCGGCCCCAGGCGGTTCGTTTTGGGTGCCCACGATAACATTGGCCGGAGGGGTGAACTACAACAAGAGTAGCGTTACGACGGATGGGCTAAAGAGTGGGGAATTCACAGCTCTCTACAGATTTGAAGCAGCCCCTTGTGCGGCAACAGATACGCTGGTGGCGAACAGAGAGTTACGTGTACGATCTCTCACCAAATCAAGCTTCGAAGGCGCCGTGTCTATGATTCACTGGATCAAAGAGACAGCCGAAACCATGGAGCGACTGATAAAGTCTGCTACGCTTGTTGCATCTGGCGGCATCCTACAGATAACGCCCACATTCACAATTGACGCGTCGGTTCAACATCTCTCTACAGTAAACATCGGTACAGAAGAAAAGGGTGCGTTAGTACATGTTGGTGACGAAGAACCTACATCAAAAACTGAACAAGACGAGTTCCCGACAAGCCAGTCTGTGGCATTTACGCTAAGAGGTGGAGGTGGTATCGAGGCAAGTATGTTGGGTCTTATTGGCATTGGTGCATCTGTTACAGATGATTACATGTTTGCATCGGGATCGATCTTTCGCGGTCCAATAGCGAGCACTGAATACAAATATTATCCAACGCGCCTGAACTATAGCCGATGGTTCAACCTAGAACTCTCGCTGTTCTTTGGAATCATCAACATTGATTTGTTTAAGGGGCGTATGTTCCACCTCTACGATCCACGAATTATGCCATCGTATTTGGTGTTCGACGAATCATGGGAGTCCGTCTTTACGACAAGTAAGGTATCAAAACCTCGCGACCAAGTGCAGATCGTTGAGCAGATTTCGAAGTTACCCGAAGAGACTCCATACTACAGACCCGCTCCATCTATCGCAGCCAATGATTCGCAATTGGTAACAGTCCATCTGGAGCAGTCGCTGCTTGGCCGCAACGGACGCCTTGTGCTTTCTACTTTGGACCAGACCACGCATTCACTGATACCAACGGCAATCATTGCTGACAATCGCAATGCCATGCACAATCCAACAGTAGAGCTACTCGGTAACGATGGCAGTGCGTTAATATCGTGGGTCCAAAACGATGTGGACGCATTCACAACGCCGGCGTCGTTGCAGTATGAAGATCTGTTGCGAACAGAAAACATCCATGCCGCTTGGTATGATGCTTCGACACAACGTGTTATTCCACTGCCTAGACCAGCACATGTTACTGACGAACTGATCGATGGTGTTCCAACAATTGCCGTTGCACGCGATCTCAGAGGTGCGGCTGTTGTATGGAATGCGTTAGATCCAGTATCGAATACTGTTGAGAACTATATCAGAAAGGTCGTTAGAACTGATTCAGGATGGTCGCTCGGGGCAACCACGCGATTGCAGGCAACGAATGGTATCAATCGAAGCTTGTCTGTAACATCGATGAACGATGGAACGTACGTCGTTACATGGATTAATGATAACATTGTCAACAAAACCTCGCGTTTGATGTCGGCAAGAATCTATGCCAACGGTACTGTGGACCTACAGGAGGTTAACGTCGGTGCGAACGTCGATGTTTCGAAAGCACGAATGGAGGGTAATGGTGATGAGGCATTCCTCCTCTTTGCACGCTCATTGAAAGTTGATCAACGTGAGTTCGAGCGGTCAATAGATATCTATCGATTCGTCAATGGGTCGTGGGTTCAGATCAAGACATTGGCTCTTGAATCGAAACGTGGAGTTGCACGTCACATTGATGTGGATCTTCGGCAAAACGGATCATTTGTTGTCCTCATCGATGCTATTGATCATAGCGTGCAGAGTAAGAGCAAACATGCTGTTTATGCTGTCACGGGCTCAATTGATGAACCATCCGATTCCTGGACACTCTTCCGCGACCATTCGACGTTTCCGGCTGTTGACCGATCGATATGGTCGTTGTGTGCCGCAATCGGTCCAAAGAATATCTACTATGTTGCCACTCAGGAATTGGATTCGCTCCGAGGTAATCATCAGCTGCACTCCAATGGACTTCAGCTAGGACCTTCACGATGCAACGCCGTTATACGGGCTGCGCGATTCAACGATAAGGGGCTATTGGAGCCCGTTAAATTTGGCAATGCAGTTACGTCTGTAGACGATGAACC
>Ga0208048_1000859_pt1 | contig 16131 bp, 11 predicted proteins | sample Malawi_45m_30L_FD_184163 | JGI IMG/M metagenome (GOLD analysis project Ga0208048, IMG submission 184163) | Freshwater microbial communities from Lake Malawi, Central Region, Malawi to study Microbial Dark Matter (Phase II) - Malawi_45m_30L... | ecosystem: Environmental > Aquatic > Freshwater >...
GGGCGTCGGGGAGCAGAAAACGGGGCATTTTCGGGGTGACTTATGTCTAGCCCGGTCAAATTCCCGGGAATCTGACAGATCGATTTGCCAGCACGAGCCCTTCCTGATAGAGTCCCGGAGGTGGTTTTATCGGGCTATAGCGCAGTCTGGCTAGCGCGCTTGACTGGGGGTCAAGAGGTCGTGGGTTCAAATCCCGCTAGCCCGACTTTCTCTAACCCCCTGATGAATCGACAGTTACGATACCTGACGGCGTTCGTCAGTGCGGCGAAAACTCTTAATCAATCGTGGGAAAAGTTCCACGAAATGGATCAGAGAGGCTACCGCAATGGCACGCAAAATGAACTCCATCCCCAGTTATTTCAGGCACAGCAGCGGTCAGGCGCGTGTGCGCGTCGACGGCCGGGATATTCTGCTGGGGCCGTATGACAGCAAGGAATCCCGGATTCGCTACGCCGAGATTGTGGCCCAGGTGGTCAGCGGGCAAGCTGTGGAGACGCCCACAGCGAAGAAAAAACAGCCGGTGCAGGCTGATTCCCGTCTGACTGTGAATGAACTGGTTGCAGGGTATCTCAGTTGGGCTGACGGGCATTTCGTTAAGAATGGGACACCCACCAGCGAGATTCACTGCCTGAAGTCCGCTGTGAAACCGCTGATTGAATTGTTCGAGTTTACTGCCTGCGATGCGTTTGGGCCGGTGGCCCTGAAAGCTGTCCGGGAACAGATGGTGCAGTCTGGCTGGTGCCGAAAGACTTGCAACAAAAATACAGGCCGGGTAAGGTCGATTTTCCCTTGGGGTGTTGAGAATGAGATGGTGGATGTGAGCACACTGCAGAAGCTGCAGGCTGTGGCCCGCCTACTCGCCGGTCACACATGGTCTTAAGCTTGCCCCGAACCCGACTTGCATAACGCCAAGTCAAAAGGTTGGTTTGGGCGATTGTCAAACGGTACTCATCTTTACATCTACAATGATGGCCCTGCCCAGCGCGACAAGACGCCAGAGTTCCCAATGGTGGGCGAATGTCTTTGCGATACAAGACAAAGCCTGCAGCCGGTGTCTGGAGCGATGAAAAGACGTTTTACGAAGCCGGGATCAAGAATTCCTACCCGACTCTTATCGAAGTGTCGCCGGGCGAGTTCCGCTGCGTGTGGGATAGTGGCACATCCAATAAGGCCCGAACTCATATTCATTTTGGAAAGCTCTCGCTAAAATTGCAGCGCTAGAATGTTATCAAGAATCATCCACGCGCCGTGCACTACAAACGATCCGTCCGCGTCGGTTGAATTCTAAGAAGAATCCCGTCAGTCCATGAAACAGAGCAAAATGTATCGATTACTCACGATTCTCGCCGTTTTTGGGAGTCTCAATGGAATCAGCTACGGCAGTGAGCCGGCTCGACCCAACATCATTCTCTTCCTGATCGATGACCTTGGCTGGAAGGACCTCGCGTGTCAGGGGAGCACGTATTATCAGACGCCGAACATTGATCGGCTGGCGGCGGAAGGCGTGCGTTTCACCGATGCGTATGCAGCCTGTGCTGTTTGCTCGCCGAGCCGTGCGGCGGTTTTGACGGGAAAATATCCAGCGCGGTTGTTGCTCACCAACTGGCTTCCCGATGGCCGTTGGAATCCGAAAGCCAAATTGCGAGAAGGGCGATTTCTGCGTGGACTGCCGGTCGAAGAGTTGACGCTGGCCGAGGCGTTGCGCGAGGGTGGCTATCGCACGGCGAACATCGGCAAGTGGCATCTCGGCAGTGAGCCGTTTTCGCTGCCCGAGCATCATGGGTTCGATGTGAACATCGGCGGCAATGCGCACGGCGCACCTGGCAGTTACTTCTTTCCGTACGCCGGCGATTGGAAGATTCCTGCCACCGGACAACGAGCCGTCTGGAACGTGCTGCCCGATGGCAAGGACGGCGAATACCTCACCGACCGGCTCACCGATGAGGCCGTGAAGTTCATCCATGCGAGCAAGGACAAGCCGTTCTTCATCTACTTCCCGCACTATGGCGTCCACACCCCGCTCCAGGCCAAACCAAAAGCCATCGCAAAATACGAACGTATGCCGGAAGCTGAGCGTCAGGGAAAACCGGAATACGCCGCCATGGTTGAAAGCATTGACGACAGTGTGGGCCGTGTGATGGCGACGCTGAAGGAACTGAAACTTGACGAGAACACTGTCATCGTCTTCACCAGCGACAATGGCGGATTTTACAACGCCACCAGCAACTCGCCGCTGCGGGCGAACAAGGGCGCGTACTACGAAGGCGGCATCCGCGTGCCATTGATCGTGAAATGGCCCGGCGTGACGAAATCCGGCCTCGTCGTAAACGAACATGTCACCAGCACCGATCTTTATCCAACGTGCCTCGCTGCCGCCAGCTTGCCCGCGATTCCAAATCAGCATGTGGATGGCGTGAATCTCCAGCCCGCTCTGGCTGGTACAGGTTCCCTGCCAGACCGCGCCCTGTTCTGGCATTTCCCGCACTACAACGAGCATCCCTCCAGCGTCCCCAGCAGCGTCATCCGCAAGGGCGACTGGAAGCTCATCGAGACGTTTGACCCCGAGGGGATCGAACTTTACAACCTCGCCAGCGACCTTAGCGAAATCAATAACCTCGCTGCCACCGAAACTGCGAAAGTGGACGAACTCCGCCGCGAACTGGACATCTGGCGCAAGGACGTCGATGCCGAGATGATGCGGCCGAACTCCGACTACGATCCCAGCGTGAAGGCCGCGAAGAAGAAAAAGCAGAAGGGGGAAGAGTAATGGATACGATCCGGTGTCTAACTCGCATGTTCATCGCAGTCATGCTGACCGTGAGTCTGCTTGCGAGTGCAGCCGCTTATGGCCAGTTTGCCGACAAGTCGGCTGATCTGCAGGCGCTGCCGAAGGTGCCGCAGGAGTTCGAAGTCACTCTGTTTGCCAGTGAGCCGTTGGTGCGGCAGCCGTGTTCGATGGCGTTTGACGAGCAGGGGCGGCTGTTCGTCGGCATGGGACCGCAGTATCGCAATCCGAAGCCGGAGACTCCGGGCGATAGCGTTGTCATCGTGCAAGATACCGATGGAGATGGCCGAGCGGATCGCATTAAAGAGTTCGCGACGGGCTTCAATGCGGTTCAGGGGCTGGCCTGGCATGGGCGAGATTTGTGGATCGCGAATGCTCCTGACTTGACGTTGGTCCGCGATCTGGACGGCGACGACGAGGCGGATGAGTACGTCAAGGTCTATACCGATCTCGGCAATCTGGAACACGGACTCCATGGGCTGAATTGGGCTCCCGACGGCAAGTTGTACATGAGCAAGGGGAACTCGAAGGGGCTGAATCAACCGGGCCGTTACGCGCCGAAAGCGTTTCGGGAACTGTGGGGACTGAAGGCGCCGGCGGACGTACCGGACATGCCGGCATCGGTGACGTCAGGTAAGAACGATTACAGCCGCGCCTATCACGACCCGGCTGATGACTGGGGTTTGGATGGCGGGGTGTTACGCTGCGATGACGGCGGTAAGAATCTGGAGATTGTCGCACGCGGGTTCCGCAACCCATGGGACATCACGTTCGACAGTGGCTTCAGCTGGATCGGGACCGACAATGATCAGACGACGGGCGATCGCGTCTTCATGCCGTTCTACGGGGCTCACTTTGGATGGAATCATCCGTGGAGCAGCCATTGGGGAAGTGATCCGCATGCACCGACCGCGCCCGTGAGCGGACCGCTGTTTGAGGGCTCGGGCACGGGAACCGTCTTCTGTCAGTCGCTGCAGTTCCCTCCCGAGTATCGCGGCGCGTTCTTCGTCAACGACTGGCTGTTGAAGACGACCTACCTCTGGCGACCGCAGTGGGACGGGGCGATGCTGCGACCCTCGGGTGGCGGCTTCACGCCATTTATCGAAGGTGGCTCGTCGCTGTTCCGCCCGACGGACATGGAGTTCGGTCCCGACGGCGCGCTGTGGGTGCTCGGCTGGAGCAGTGGGTATGGAGCTGAATGGAAGGACAAGCAACTCACAAACGAAGGCCGCATCTTTCGAGTCGTGTGGAAAGATGCGCCCGCAGTGGCACCTTTGATGTCAAAACCATTGACAGACTTCTCGATGGGTGAGTTGCTGGATGAATTCGACTCACCGCTGCCGGTGCGACGTATCAACGCCCAGGACGAACTGGTGCGACGTGGCGATGCGGTGCAGCAAAGACTTGTCGAGCGACTGAGCGGTGGCAAGCTGTCTGAGAATCAGGAAACGTGGACCGTGTGGGCCCTCGGACGAATACCGAATGCTGCATCGCTCGCAGCTTTCCTGCATGACTTACTGCAGACAGAGTCGAACGCCTCGCTCAATTTGAAGATTCAGGCTGTTCGAGTGCTTGCGTATCGGGCGAAACAACACGGGCAGACCGACCGTCTGACGGAATGTTTGCGAGTCGCGCAGCAGCATCCTCAACCGCGCGTGCGGTTCGCTGGCGTGCAGGCTGTGCATGAGGCTCGTCAGAGGGCGCTAGTTCCCGCTCTGTTGGAACAATTACAACGGGAGACGGACGCAACGATCTTCTATGCCGGATGGCAGGGGCTCCGCGCGTTGAGTTCGATCGCTGAGCTGAGGGAATTGCTCAGTGACTCGCGGTCAGCGGTCCGCCGAGCGGCTTTGCTTGCGCTGCTGGAATCGCTTGCGGCAACTCAGCCGGAGGTTCGCGCGTTGGCGGAGAAGGATAAGGATGCAGACGTGCGACAGGTCGCTGAGTTATGGTTGGCGAAGGTCGCGGGCGGCTCGAGTCCAGAGATCCGCGGGCGGTCTTTGCAGATCGCTTCGGCCGGGGCAAATTCCGAACAGAAGAATCATCCCGTTCCGACGGGCATTGCGACTGTTCGCAACCTAAAAGTAGAGAACGGAGCCACCTACAAAGTTGTGCCGGGAGGCTTCACGGTCGACACTCCAGTTTATGTCGATCGCAGCTATCGGCTGAGCACCGTACCCAGGGAACTCGAAGGGGCGGATCTCATTCAGACCGCCAACAACGATGACGACTCGCGCAGCGAGCAATGGCTCAGCGCGGATGCGATTGTGCCGGTCCGCGTCTGGGTCGGGATCGATGTTCGCCAGAAGACAGCGCCGAGTTGGGTGATGAAAAGCTTTCAGAAGGTTCCGCACACCGCTGCCATCGACGAAGGGGCGAAGTTTAACTTCTACGAACGAACGTTCGCCGCAGGTCGTGTTGAACTCGGTGGCAACACAGATGATGGCAACGGTGGTGCAAAGGGAAACTACATCGTCGCCGTCGCCCCGCTGCCGCTCATCAAACAGTCGACCAAAGCGACGCTCGACGCTTCGCTTGCGCTGCTGGCACGCGGTGATCGAGACCGTGGCGAGTTGTTGTTTCTCCGATCTCAGGGGGCTGGTTGCGGCAAATGTCATAGCCTCGATCAGGCGAAGAACGGATTCGGCCCGAACCTGAGCAGTATCGGACTGCGAGCCAATGCCCGACACATCGTCCAGTCGATTGTCGAACCCAGTGCTGTCATCACCGAAGGTTTCAACCAACTGACGGTCGTCACTGATCAAGGCAGGGTGATCTCAGGAGTGCTGCTGGAGGAGAGCGGGTTGACGTTGTCGCTCGGCCAGTCGAGTGGCGAACGGGTCGACATTCCGAAATCCGCGATCGAAGAACGCAATACAAGTCATGTATCCGCCATGCCTGAGATGGCCGAGAACCTGACGCAGCAGCAAGTCGCCGACCTGGCGACGTTCCTGCTGTCGATGCGAACTCCGCTGGCCGTTGCGGATGTGAACACGACGACTGCTCCTGCGAGCAATGCTTCATCGGCAACCGGCTTCGGAGTCGTAGAACAAAAGGACCGCCTGCTAATCTCGCTTGGCGACAGGCCGATCGTCGACTTCGTCTTTCTCGACGAAAAGATTCTGCGACCGTATTTTGCGAACGCACGACTGACGAGCGGCATGCAAGTCACCCGCCATCATCCCCCGATCAAGGATGTCGACGCGGTCGATCACGACACGATGCACCCCGGCATCTGGCTTGGCTTTGGTGACATCAGCGGGCAAGACTTCTGGCGCAACAAGGCGACCATGGAACATGTCCGCCTCGTGAAGGCTCCAACAACGGTTGACGGACGACTGCGATTCGCCACCGAGTGCCGCCTGAGGACCAACAGCGGCGAGCCGCTGTGCCTGCTGACGAACCACTTTACGTTGACCGCGCGGCCCAATGGCTGGTTACTCGTGTGGAGCGCCGAGTTCCGTGCCGACGAACGCCCGATTGTATTCGGCGATCAAGAAGAGATGGGCTTCGGAGCCCGAGTCGCCACTCCCTTCACTGAAAAGAACGGCGGGATGATTAGCAGTTCGACCGGCAAGAAATCAGCAAAAGAGACCTGGGGCCAGCCAGCCAAGTGGTGCGACTATTCAGGCTCCGGCCCGCAATCCGGCGGCATCCTGTTGATGGCCAGTGACAAGAACTTCCGCGAAAGTTGGTGGCACAACCGCGACTACGGCGTCTTTGTCGCGAACCCCTTCGGCCGCGAAGCGATGAAACAGGGGGCCCGCAGTGCCATCACGGTCGCGAACGGAGAATCGTTGAAGATCACCTTCGGTGCTCTGATTCACGACGGCAGAGACCACGACCCGGCCAGCGAGCACGAGGCCTTCCTGAACAGCCTCAGTGAGTAATTCAGTAGTGGATTTCGCTCAGATCCCCCACGTTAATGGACGTAAAGCCCGGAACTCTGGTGAGTTTCACTTCTGCGGGTATTGAGTCATCCGGCACTCGCCCTTCATCACCCGCAAAGAACATTTGAGAAAATCCTGACATGAAGCCCGTTCTCAAAATCATCGCAGTCCTGATCGTCGTCTCCCTTGCGCGACTACAAGCCGCAGAGTCTCGCCCAAACATCCTCTTCATCGCGGTGGACGATCTGCGCACATCGCTTGGCTGTTATGGCGACACGCTGGTGAAGTCGCCGAACATCGACCGCTTTGCCGCCACGGCGCGCCGCTTTGAACATGCCTACACGCAGCAAGCCGTGTGCGGGCCGTCTCGCACTTCGCTGCTCACTGGCCGACTGCCGGACAACACCCGGGTGTGGCATAACCGGAATCGTTTTCGCGACACGCAGCCGGACATCGTCACGCTGCCGCAGCTTTTCAAGAATCACGGTTATCACACAGTTTCGCTTGGCAAGATCTTCAGCGGCGACGAACGCGAGCTCGATCCTGTCTCATGGTCCGAGCCGGAGATCTTGAAGCAGCAGGGCTGGAAGAACTCCGCGCTCGGCGATTCCGGCGGCGAGGGCAAAGGCGCGGCCTGGGAAGCTGCGGATGTGCCGGATGAAGGCTACTTCGATGGCAAGCTGGCGCGTCTGGCCGTTGAAAAGCTCACCCACTTCAAGAGCAACGGCAAGCCGTTTTTTCTGGCGGTGGGCTTTTTCAAGCCGCACCTGCCGTTCAACGCGCCGAAGAAGTATTGGGATCTCTACGATCCCGCGACCTTCGAACTGCAAGACCACGGCCACCGCGTGAAGGGTATCTCCGAGCACTCCCATCACAGCCATCACGAACTCGGCGGCTACCGCGACATGCCGAAGGACGAGCACCTCGACGCCGCCACGACGCGCACGCTGCGTCACGGCTATCACGCCTGCGTGAGCTACACTGACTCGCAAATCGGCAAGCTACTCGCCGCGCTCGATGAAGTTGGTCTTGCGCAGAACACCATCGTCGTGTTGTGGGGCGATCACGGTTGGTCGCTGGGTGAAAAAGATCGCTGGTGCAAAGGGACCAACTTCGAGCGCGACACCCGCGTACCGCTGCTCATTCGTACGCCCGGTCTCAGGGAGCCTGGAACTGCCGCCATGCGTCTCGTCGAAGTCGTTGATCTGTATCCCACGCTGGCCGAACTCGCCGCGCTTCCCGCGCCGCAGGGCCTCGACGGCTGCAGCCTTGTCCCGATGCTCGCCGATCCGCAGTCGCCCGGCCGCGACGCGGTCCTGAGCCAGTTTGCCCGCCCCTTCAGCGCGAATACTCCCGAGTTCATGGGCTACTCGCTGCGCACGCCGACCCATCGCTACACCCGCTGGATCAATTGGCAATCACGCGAGACCGTTGCTGAAGAACTCTATGACTATGCGTTCGGCCCCAGCACCAGCCACGAAGGGGCATTCTGGATTGAACAGCAGAACATTGCCTTGTATCCTGACCAGTCTGCCACGCGCCAGGCGTTAAGCCAGCAACTTGACCAGATGCTCTCACAACGCATTACGGTGAAACCTGACGAAGGATCAACTGTCAGCAAGAAGCGAAAGAAGAAACAACCGTGAAGTCGACACTCTTCCTCCTCACCGCTCTGCTCCTCGCGCCGTTGGCCGCGTTGCTGGCGATGAGACGAGGGCGAAAAAGCTTTCCGAGGAGGAAGCCCGGTGATTCCTCGATGGGAGTGTTGGTAGAAGTCTGCTGGCGATTTCTATTCAAAATGAGCGGACCGGAACAGTATAAACTATCCGACATTGCCTGGTCGGAAGTCAACGAACTGGTTACGCGGGATGCAGTATTTGCTGGAAGCAGTTTGCAAATCTGGTCGGATGGCCTGCCGGTGTATCCCAGCGGGATCACGCCCGAAGGGCAACGATTTGAAAGCATCACCGGCCTTCGCAAGCTGCTCAGTCAGCAACCGGAGAAACTCGCCTGGGGTGTGACGACGCACCTCCTCACCTACGCGACCGGTGAAGCCAGCAGTCCACTGGACCGCAAGGCGATTCAGCAAATCATAGACTCCGCCAAGCCCAACGACTATGGCCTGCGCTCCCTGGTTCACGGCCTCGTGCAGAGTGAAACGTTCCGATCGAAGTAGAGTCGCCGCATTCGTGAAGGTCCCTTGATTTTGTTAGAATGAAGTTTTCCAGCCCAACTGATACTCGGAGATATCACTATGGATCGTCGCACGCTGTTGAACAACGCACCATTCAACCGCAGGCAGATTCTGAAGGCCGGATCGGCTGTGCTGGCCTTGCCGTGGCTGGAAACTCTCGCCCGCGCCGATGAGCAGACTCCGCCGAAGCGGATCATCTGCGTCTGCACCAGCTTTGGGCTGTACGGACCTTCGTTCTTCCCGGTGAAGCCTGGTCGCGATTACGAAGCCAGCGAATATCTGCGAGTGATGGAGGACTTGCGCGACAAGTTCACGGTCTTCTCGGGCATCTCGCATCCGGACATCGGCGGCGACCATGCGTCCGAAGCCTGCTTTCTCACCAGCGCGAAACATCCCACGCGTCCGGGGTTCCGCAACACGGTGTCGCTGGACGTCCTCGCCTCGCAGCATGTCGCCGGGGCCACGCGCTTCCCGCTGATGACGCTCTCGACCCTGGATGGAAGCCCGCTGTCGTACACTTCGACCGGGGCCGGCATTCCGGCCTTGAACGTTCCCTCGCAGATCTACGCCCGGATGTTCCTCGCGGGGAACCAGGGAGACGTGGACCGGGAACTCGCTCGGCTCAAACGCGGCAAGAGCATGCTGGATCGGATGCGCGAACGGCTGGGCCAATTGGAGAAATCGGTCAGCAGCTACGATCGCCAGCAAATCGCCGACTACACGGAAGCGGTGCGCGATCTGGAAAAGCAACTGGTGTCCGAAGAATCCTGGGTGAAGCGTCCCAAGCCGACCGTCACCGAGCCGGCCCCGAACGAGAATTACCCGAGTCCCTTCGCCAATCGCAGCGACAGCATCGGCCGCGCGAGGGTCCTGTTCTCGCTGGCCAAGCTCGCGGTGCAGACAGACTCAACCCGGGTCGTCTCAATTTTCATCCGAGGCATGGACGAGAAGCCGCCGATCGAAGGCATCAACGAGGGGCATCATGGCCTGACGCATCACGGCCGGAATCCCGAAAAGATCGAACAACTGAAGATCGTCGAGAAGGTCACGATGGGTGCGTTCCGCGAGTTGCTGGTCTCGTTGCGAGACACGAAGGAAGGCACGGGAAATCTGCTGGATTCCACGCAGGTTCTCATCGGCAGCAATCTCGGCGACGCCAGCGGCCACGGCACAACCAACCTGCCGATCCTGTTGGCGGGGGGCGGCTATCGGCACGGTCAACATATCGCCGGAGACACGGGGAACAACACCCCGCTGGCGAAGCTGTACGTCAACATGCTGCAGAAGTTCGGCGTGCCCACGGACAAGTTCGGCTCCGGCGCCGGCACTATTACGGAGCTGAGTTAAAGCGAAAGGCAGGCGAAAAGTTACCAGTGAACCCGCGTCAACACGTCTCCAAGTAGGAATCAACAGACATGAAACACACTCTCACCCTCCTCACCGCCCTGCTGCTCGCGCCGCTGGCCGCGAGAACCTTTGGACAAGCCTCGCCCCGCACCGTCGAAGTCGCCACAAAGCCTGGAGCCAAATGGGTGGCCCGTCCCACGTTCACGCTGGACGATTTAACAGATGCGGGCAAACTCAAACCCGACACCGACCTCAGCCGATTTGGCGGAATGACATCGCGCACAGAGAAGGCCACGGACTTCTTTCACACGGCGAAGATCGACGGACGTTGGTGGCTGGTGGATCCAGAAGGCGGCTTGTTTCTTCATCGGGGCGTTGCCGGGGTCAAGACGCTTAGCTCGACCGGCGCGAAGGCCGCATGGAAAACCAAGTTCGGCACGGATGCCGATTGGTCCGCGCAGACCACCGCATTGTTGCGCGCTCATGGCTTTAACGGCCTCGGCGCTTTCGCGGAAACGGAACCGTTTCGTGCCGCGCAGCAACCGCTCGTCTACACCCGCATCTGGAACTTCATGCAGAGCTATGGCAAAAAGCGCGGCGGCACCTTTCAGAAATCCGGCCACATCGGCTACCCCGGCGACTGCATCTTCGTCTTTGATCCAGAGTTTGAGACCTTCTGCGACGAACACGCTAAACAGTTGGCGGCGGACAAGAACGACCCGTGGCTGCTCGGACATTTTTCCGACAACGAACTGCCGTTTCCCGATGACGCGCTGAAAAACCATCTCGACTTGCCAGCCAAAGACCCAGGGCATCAAGCCGCACTCAAGTGGTTGCGCGACCGGCATGGCGCGGACGCCACCGCGCGGGACATTGTCCCGGAGGACTTGCCGGCTTTCCAGGAATTCATGGTCGAGCGTTACTTCCGCATCGTTTCCGCTGCCATCAAGCGACACGACCCGAACCATCTTTACCTCGGTTCTCGTTTCTACGGCAGGGACGTGCGATTCCCGGAAGTGTTTCGGGCCGCCGGCCGGCATGTGGATGTGGTCTCGGTGAATTACTACAACGCCTGGACCCCGAACCCGGAGCGTTTGAAAATGTGGGCGAGTGAATCAGGCAAGCCAGTGCTGATCACGGAATGGTATGCCAAGGCCGTGGATTCCGGCCTCGGGAACACCAGCGGCGCCGGATGGCTCGTCAAGACGCAGCGCGACCGCGGACTGTTCTACGAAAACTTCACGCTCGGCCTGCTGCAATCCAAAGAGTGCGTAGGTTGGCACTGGTTCAGGTATCAAGACAACGACCCGACCGACACCAAGTCTGATCCCTCCAACCAGGATGCCAACAAGGGCATCGTGAACAACCGCTATGAACCCTACACGCCGCTGCTGGATTCGATGAAGCGCATCAACGAACGCGCCTATGGCCTCGCGGAGCACTTCGACAAACATTGAGCGGCAACCCCAAACGGCACGATCGGGGAACCAATTCTGAACCTGTGAAATGCTTCGCCCTTCGCACCGCCCTGCTGCTCGATCCACGTGACACCGGACGGCTCGCGCCGTGCCGCTGCTAAAAATCGCCGCACCTACCACACTCACCGAGAGTTGAATATGCGATCCTTCCTTCTTCCGATCATTCTGCTATTCGTGATTCACACAGCCGCACGCGCCGAGGATGCGTCCACTGCGTTTCAGAAGCGGGTGCTGCCGGTCCTCTCGGCTCACTGCACCGATTGCCATAGCGGCGACGAGGCGAAGGCGAAACTCGATCTCGCCGGCCCGCGGTCGCTGGAGCAACTCCGCACGCAAAGCCATCTGTGGTTTCATCTGTTGGAGCGCGTCGAAGCGGGAACGATGCCGCCCAAGGACTCCGAACCGCTCAAGGCCGCCGAGAAGCAGGCGCTGGCAGCCTGGGTGCGAGGAGAGTTCACCACGCTCCTGGTCGAACAACAGCAACGCGAAGGCCGCAGCAAATTTCGACGGCTCTCGCGAAACGAATACGCCAACACCGTCCAGGACATTTTCGGGATCCGCCCTCCCGTCAAGAAACTGATGCCCGGCGATGGCCGTGTGGACGGCTACGATCGAGTCAGCACGGCATTGCCTTTCTCGACCGCCGTCACGGAGGGGCAGCTCGCGATCGCGGAGTTGATCGTGGAGAAGATGTTCGACTCGCCACGCGAAACGAAGACGACACGGCTCTGGGCCGACGATACTGGACAATCCAAAGGTCACGCCCTGGAGCTGCCCGATGGGTGGTGGGTGTCGTTCAACTCCGACTCCACTTCGGGGCGGTTGAACAGAGAGGCGCCCGATGGCAGGCGGATTTACTTTCCTGGGCCGCGCAAGTCCGGCCTGCACCGCCTGCGGATGCACATCTATGGATACCAGACCGACAAGCCGCTGCCCGTCGGAATCTATGTCGGGCACGTGTGGGCTTATCCGCAGATCCTGGAACTGCTCAAGGTCGTGGATGCTCCGCCGGGAAAGCCCGCCATCGTGGAGGCCGACGTCTATCTGCGAATGGGCTGGAACAGCGACGGCCCCAGCGACGACGGGATCCGTCTGATCCCGTTGGGGCTGGGGGAGCCGGTGCCGAAGAACACACAGGCGTCCGTCCTGGGCAAAGGTCGTCCGGGCCTGGCCATCCAGTGGGTCGATGTCGTGGAACTCGAAGAGACGCTGCCGGGCCAGCGGCTCTTGACGGCAGAAATGCCCGCGGCCATCCAGCAAGCCTTCAACCAGAATGCCACACTGAAAAACACACCGAAGCTCTCGCGGGATGAACTCCAGTCGTTCGTGACAAAATCGTTCGGCGCGATTGGCGCTCGGTTGTTCCGACGTGATCTCAAAGAGCAGGAACTCTCGGCCGGCGTCAGGAAGTACATGGAAGCGGTCGATGCGGGAATGACACTCAAGCAGGCGTTCGTGACGGAAGTGGGTGCCATGATGACCGCGCCCGATTTCCTGTGCGTGGTGGAGAACCCCGGCAAGCTGTCCGACTTCGCCCTCGCCTCGCGGCTGTCGTATTTCCTCTGGAACTCCGCCCCCGATGAAGAACTCTTCGAAGTCGCTCGACAGGGAAAACTCTCCGATCCGCAAGTGCTGCGGGCTCAGACGGAGCGACTCCTGAAGGATGCGAAATCCGAGCGGTTCGTGAAATACTTCCTCGACCAGTGGCTCGGCCTCTGGGGCATCGACAACACGACGCCCGACAAAGACCTCTACCCTGAGTACGACGACCTGCTGAAGTTCTCGAGCGTCATGGAAACGCAGGCCACGTTCCGCCATATACTCGACAAGAACCTCAGCGTTCGCGACTTCGTGGCCCCGCGTTGGGCGATGCTCAACGACCGGCTCGCCAGGCACTACGGCATCCCTGGCGTCGAGGGATTCGCGATCCGTGAAATCCCGCTTCCCACCGACACGCCGTTCGGCGGCATCTGGACTCACGCTTCCACCATGAAAGTGACCGCCAACGGCACCCTGACCTCACCGGTCAAGCGGGGCGTGTGGGTCGCCGAGCGGTTGCTGGGCACACCGATTCCGCCGCCGCCGGCCAACATCGACCCCGTTGATCCCGATACCCGCGGAGCGAAAACGCTGCGGGAGCAACTCGCACTGCATAGCGGCAAGGGATCATGCGCCGCGTGCCACGCGAAGTTCGACCCGTATGGCTTCGCCCTGGAGAGTTTCGACGTGATGGGGAATCACCGGACGAACTATCGTCAGATCGACAGTGCGTCCCCCAAGGGCAACAGTAAGTGGAAGGACGGCCTGCCTGTGGACTCGACCGGCGTCACTCCGGACGGCAAGGCGTTCGCGGGCGTGAAGGAGTTGCGAGCAATGTTGGCGAAGCAGCCCGACCAACTCGCCCGTGGCGTCACGCGGCATCTGCTCACCTACGCCACCGGCCAACCCGCGACACCGCTAGACCAACCCACCATCGAAGCCATCGTGAAGGGAGCCGCCAAAGACGAATACGGTTTGCGATCGCTGGTTCACGGCATCGTGCAGAGCGAAACGTTTCGCTCGAAGTAGAGCTGCCGCCCTGAGTGAGCCGAACGCGCTAGCGTCGGGCTGCGTTACGCGGAGGCCCGAGGCTAGCGCCTACGGCTCACAACCGCCCGCGGCTAGCGCCGTCGGCTCACTTCGATCGCAGGAATTTCCTACAATCCGTATGATTTTTTCAGCCTAATGGATACTCGGAGATACCACTATGGATCGTCGCACGCTGTTGAAGTCGCTGCCTTTGGGAATGGTCGCACCGTCTCTCGTGCCGCTTGTGGCGCGGGCTACGGCCGAGGCGCAGGGTAATCCCGCTCGCGTGGCCGACAACCTTGGCCGATTCACCGAGCCCGCCCGCGACCTGACGCTGACCGTCGATGCCGACGTGATCGTCTGCGGCGCCGGCCCGGCGGGGGTGACCGCCGCCATCTCCGCAGCCCGCGCCGGCGCGAAGGTGCGGCTGTTCGAGGCCCATGGGGCGCTGGGCGGCGTGTGGACCTCGTCGTTGCTGGGCTACCTGCTGGACTTCGACAAGCCCGGCTTCAACCAGGAACTCGTCAAGCGACTTCGCCAGCGCGACGCCGTCAACGGCGAGGGCATGAACGGCCTGGCGTACCAGCCTGAAGAGATGAAACTGCTGCTGGAGGAACTCTGCGTGGCCGCGGGCGTGAAGGTGCAACTTCACACGCGAGTTGCCGCCGCCCACCGCGAGGGGCGCGTGCTCAGCACGATTGTGACCGAATCCAAGAGCGGCCGACAGGCGTGGAAGGCCCCGGTGTTCATTGACGCCACGGGCGACGGCGACCTGGGAGCCCAGGCGGGCTGCGAGTTCGAGATCGGCGAGGCCAAGGAATGCCCTTGCCAGCCCCTGAGCATGTGCGTGCTTCTGGTCGTCAAGGACTCGGCCCCTCTGGCGCGATTCATCCATCACACGGCGCCCGGCGTCAACCTTGATGACACCAAGCGTGCCTTCCGCGCCGAGATCCAGCGAGCGGGCGTCACGCCCTCATATATGATGCCGACGCTGTTTCCCATCCGCGGCAACCTGCTGCTGGCGATGATCAACCACGAGTACGGCGTGCTGGCGTACGACGCCGAGAAGATCACTCAGGCCACGCTCAATGCCCGTCTGGAGATCCATCGCATCGTCCGCGGCCTGCGCAAGCTCGGCGGGCCGTGGGATGGCATGGACATCGTCGCCACGCCCGAGCAGATCGGCATCCGCGACGGACGGCGCATCCGCGGCCGCTATGTGGTACAGAAGGATGACCTGGTGCGCGGCGAGCGACACGAGGACGCGGTCGTTCGCGCCACCTTCCCGGTCGATATCCACGCCCTGGACAAAAAGTACGCCGACGGCGGCTACACCAGCAGCGGCGTCAAAGCTCAGCCCTACGACATTCCGCTGCGTGCCCTGATCGCCAAGGACATTGATGGCCTGATGATGGCCGGGCGGTGCATCAGCGGCGACTTCATCGCTCACGCCAGCTACCGTGTCACCGGCAACGCGGTGGCGATGGGCGAGGCCGCCGGTGTCACCGCGGCGCTGGCCGTGAAGAACAAGACCGCCCCGCATGATGTGCCGTGGGGCGAAGTGAAGCCGGTCATCGAGAAAACTCGCCAACCCGTTTGATTTTATTAGAATGAAATCTCTAACCCCAATTGATACTCGGAGCTATCGCTATGGATCGTCGCACGCTGTTGAAGTCGCTGCCTTTGGGAATGGTCGCACCGTATCTTGCGCCACTCGTGGCGCGGGCTGAGGCCGAGGCGCAGGGCAAGAAGCCGATGCGGTTTGTCTTCGTGATCGAGGGCAACGGCTTCCCGGCAGCGCAGGCGCAGCCGGTTGGCATCGTCCGCCCCGAGATTCCGAACATGCGCAATGCGGGAGTATCGAAGCAG
>Ga0208048_1000865_pt1 | contig 16099 bp, 14 predicted proteins | sample Malawi_45m_30L_FD_184163 | JGI IMG/M metagenome (GOLD analysis project Ga0208048, IMG submission 184163) | Freshwater microbial communities from Lake Malawi, Central Region, Malawi to study Microbial Dark Matter (Phase II) - Malawi_45m_30L... | ecosystem: Environmental > Aquatic > Freshwater >...
GGTTCGCTGGGTTCATCCGCCGTGGCTGCAGGTTCGTCAGCCGCGGGCTCTTCCGCCATCGGCTCATCCATCGCAGGCTCAGCTGCCGGTTCTTGCGCTGGTTCGGGATCGGCAGCCGGTTCCGTCGCTGGTGACGCAGCGGGTTCACTCGCAGGCTCAGAAGCCGGTTCCGACGGCTCGTCGGGCTCGTTGGTGGGCTCCTGGGTCGGTTCACGGGACGGGTCGAACGGGCGAGTCACGGGTGCGGCCGGTGGCTGCGAAGCGGGCTGAGCCGCCGGCGGCGTGGGCTGCGGCGTGGGTGGGACCTGGCGCCCGCCTTGGGCCAGCGTGGTGGTTGCCGTGGGCAGCAGCGTCAGGGTGGCCGCCGAGGCAAGCAGCGTGGTGAGCATGGTGGTGTTCGATCGGTTCACAGGAGCTCCAGGTCTGGTCGTTGGTCGTTCGTGGTTCAGTCGAGCTTGTTGACTCGATCAATAAGCAGTTGGCGTTCGCGCTCGAGGCGCTCCTTGACGGCCGGGTCACCCGAGCGGCCACGCAGGGCACGGCTCACGTCTTCGAGCGCCTTCGAGGCCTGTTCGCGATCCATGGCCGCAATCGCCGCGGCATCGAGCGCTACAGGCACCGCTGGTGCGAGGTCAGTCGATGCAGGCGCCTCGCCGGAGGCAGGGGCACCGGGCACAGCTGGAGCAGGGCTGGCCCCCGGCGTCGAGGGCGTGGGAGCTGGCGCTGTCGCAGGGGCTTCGTTGGGATCTGAAGCGACCGGCGTGATGCCGGGCGGGTTCGTGCGGCCCATCGAACTGCTCGACCCCGACGACAGCACGCTGGTGTCGAACTTCTCGCGCAGCGACACCGTGTACTCGCCGCCCGACCACTTCAGGCGCACTTCATCGGGCGGAAGGATCGCCACCACCGTGATGCCATCGCCGGACTCGCCGACCTTGACGGTGCGACCTCCGGCGAGCACCAGCATGTCAGCAATCACGCCGGTCGGCCGCGGTCCGCCGTAGGTCGCCGGCGGCCCCGCAGGCTTCGGCGGCGCCACGGGCTTGGGCGGTTCGGTCCGCACGACCGGTGCTGGCTTGGGGCGGCCTGGTGGCTTGAGCGGCGTGGTGAACAGGCTGCGGCCTTCGAAGCGCTTGCGATGGATCAGCGCCATCTGCTCGTGTCGCGTGAACTCCGGGCTCACGCGGTCGGCGCGCTCAGGATCGACTCCGGGAGCGAGCAAGGACCCACCAAGGTCGCTCAAGGCCGTCACGCCGACGATGGCGAGCACCGTGACGGCGACCGCGCTGGCGATCACCCGCGGCGATCGCAGCAGGTCGGTCGGGATGGCGTGGCGAAGGTCGATCATGGCTTCGCCTTTCCGGCCGTCACCCAGGCCTCGGCCATCAGCCGCACGCTCAGCTTCTTGGCCTTGTCGTCCCAGTCCATGCGCACGCTGCCCAGGGCGTCGACCGCGGGCGACGACTCGAGCGACTGGATGAATCCGAACGTGTCCTGCGGGCTCGCGACGAAGTTCACTTCGCCGATCAGGCGCTCGACGCGTGAGGTGATGCTCGCCGCATCGGAGGCCGCCTTCGGCAGCTTGCCACCGGCGCGCGTCTGGAAGGTGTAGCTCGAGACCTTGTTCTTCTTCGCAGCATCCTTCACGGCGATCGACAGGGCATTCGCGCCTTCGGCTTCGGAGCCGGGCAGGTCGAGCCGCCCGTAGACCGCGATCGCATCGCGCACCTTGCCTGGCAGGTCCTCCTCGTTGCGCGCGCCCTCGTGCAGCACCTTCTGCACGTGATCGGCCTTGGCAGACCACGAGCGAGCGAGCGCCCACGGGTAGTCGTCGAGGAACGTGTACGCCACCAGCGCCGCGACGATCGAGATGCCGGCACGCACGAGCGGTCGCTGCGCATGAAAGCGCGCGATGGCGTCCTGCACCACGCTCATGGCTTCCTCGTCCTTGCCTTGAGCATGTCGAAGTCCTTCTTCAGTCGGGCGGTGGTCTCTTCGTCGAGGCCGTTGCGCTGACGGATCCCCGCGATCTTGATGAGCATGTCGCGCGCTTCGTCACGGCTCATCGCGTCGACCTGGTCCTGCGTGAGCGCTGGCGGAATCGGTTGCTCCGCAGGCTGCGCGGCGCCGACTGCCGGTCGACCTCGTCGAGAGGCTTCGGTGGGACCGCTGGCACCCGGCAAGCCGCCGCGCCGGCCACCGCGGCCTTCGCGCGCCTCGCCGTCGGCTTCGGTCGACCCTTCGCCGTTGGCGGCGACCGCAGCATCGCCACCGGTCGCTGCACCGCTCGTCTCGCCGGATGCCGCTGCGGGCGCGCGCGCTGCTTCGCTTGCAGCCGCGGCCGCCGCGCCTGCCGGAACGGCACGGCTGCCCGTCGATCCGATGGCCGCTTCACCGTTGGGCACCACTGCGGCGGCGCCTGAACCCGGCGCGCCGCCGGCAACCATGTCTGGCACCACGGGAACCGGCGACGGCTCACCCGTCGCGACCGGCGCGGTCGGCGCGGGAACCTCTGGTACCGCCGGCGCAGAGCCGGCCTCGATCAGGAAGCCATCGCTGTCGATGGGGCCCCAGCGTTGCTCGGCCAGGGATTTCTTGCCGTAGTCCTGCGATTCCGAGTAGCGCACGATGAGCATCGGATCCGCGACTTGCGCGGTGATCGAGAACTCCGTGCTCCCGCCCTTGGGTTCTTCCCAGCTCTTGACGATTCGCGAGAAGACCTTCGAGGCGCGCATGCGCTCTTCCATCATCACGATCGCATCGACGCTCGACAGGTCGCCCACGCCACGCGCGAGACCGCGCACCTGCACGTTCGAGCCGTGGTCGATGTTGATGGACTCAAGTTCGATGCCATCAGGCGTGGTGCAGGCGACGTCGCTCAGGAGCTTGCTCATCGGCCAGCCGAGCTTGTCGACCTGACCGTACAGCGCGATCCGCCGCTCGCTCGACACCATCGCCGCCTCGAACGCCGCTGCATCCGAGAGCCTGAAGTTCAGCCACGCGAGCCGCAGGCCAGCCACGGCCATGGGACCGAAGACCACGGCCAGACCCGCGGCGATCAGCGCCCGCTTCGTGAAGGTCGGGCTGTCCATGCGCGTCAGGGCATCGATGATGAGTCCCTGCGATCGACGGGGCTCGATGGGCATCAGGCCCAGGAGCGGCGCCAGTGGGCTGCGCAGGGCGAGTGCCACGCCGGCCAGATCGCCGAACTGCGCGCGCCAGGCAGCGTCATCGGGTGCACCGGCGAGTGCCGAGCCGAGCGCGTCGGCACCGGCGAGACCCGCGAAACCTTGCGCGAACGCCGCCGGCATCGCGCGCCGTGCGGCGATCAGGTCCTCTTCGGACCAGTGGCCGAGCATCGCCGTGTCGTTGACCGCTTCGCTGATTGCGCCGGCGAACTCGGTGGCGTCGTCGCTGCGCTCGATGAGCGTGCGCGCCACAAGATGCCCTTCGCGCGAGGCCACGACCGCCACGGATCCGGTCGAGGGCTGCACGTCGATGCACATGCGGGCCGCGCGACCCAGGCCATCGGCCGACATCAGGCCGAGCAGGCCTGCGACCGGCGCGGTGTAGGTCACGCGCGGTGCGATGGGGCCCTGGGCAGCCCGTCGTCCATCATCGGCCTTCAGGCCCGGCGGCAATTGCACTGCACCACCTGGCTTCCACTCGAGCACGATGCCCAAGCGTTCCTCGGCGCTCGTCGATCCATCGGGCACGACCGCGCACGCCGATCGGCATCGTGGCGTATCGGGTGAAAGAGCGCCCTCAGCCTGCAGCGACAGCGCTTGCTGCTGCTGGGCCGGCGTGGCGCGGGGCAGGGGGATCGATCGAAGGATGACATCGCTGCCCGGCACGATCACGACCACGCGCTCCGGCATGAGCTCCAGGAGCCACGGGGCCAAGTCCTCAACGCCGCTGCCCTCGCCGCAATCCGGGCCGAACTCCCCGGCCTGCTCGAACTGCACGCCGAGCGGGCCGAATCGCACCAGCAATGCCTTCCAGCGTTCGCCGTCCAGTCGAAGCACCGCGGCAAGGTCGGTGGCGAGGGTGGGCTTGGCGGCGCTCTTCTTCACGGTTCGAGGTACTCCAGGATCGTCACAGGCAAGGTGGAACGATCGACGACGACGATCATTTCAACCTCCGTGCCAGTTCCGGGGGCACGCCCCCGGCTGGTGATGGTGTACACGGAACTCTGGGTATCCATCGTGCGGGCCATCTGGGCGGCGTCCTGCGGGCTCAGGCCGTCGATCCGGGAGAGCTCACCGAGGGTCGTGATGCCGGTCGATGTGTCGCGACGGTCGATGATGCGCTGGGCCACCTTCGGCTCGAGCCCATACACCTGCTCGAGCACGCGCTTGGAGACGGTGTTGATGTTCACGCGACCCGAGTCGCCCGGCTTTGGCGCCTGGGTCACGCACTCCCGAAGCACCGTGTCGAGCTGTTCGGGCTTGAGCGTGGCCGACTGCTGTGCTGTCTGCGCTTGGTTGCGGCCCGCGCTCGAACGACCGCTGCGGCCGCGGGTGTTGGTGGCCGGGGCCTGCTGCGCCTGCTGGCCCAGCGGCGTGCTGATCAACTGCTCCACGTAGAAGTTCGCCTGCTTCGCCGAGTCGACCAGCTGCGTGGCCTGCTGCTGCGACAGCCCGGTGCGTTCCACGATCTCCTCGGCCGTGGCGGTCTTCAGATCCAGTCGATCCTCGCCCCCGAGCGTGCGCGGAAACGGACGGGTCCGCGCGGTGAACATGCCGGCGATCCCGTAGTCGAGCACGCCGTCGGCATTGTCGTCGGGGAAGCTCGCGTCGCCGTCGTTCTCGTTCGGATCGAGCCGATTGTTGAGGTTCCAGTCCTCGCCCCGGACTTCCTTGGGCCAGACGCCCAGCACCATCTCGAGCTCGGGAACCGAGCGGAAGTTGGCGTTGCGCGGCTCGTAGTTGATGTTCGATCGGCCGAGGTAGGAGCGCGACTCCGCGCCCGACATCTCCTCGTCGTCGTTGGTATCGCGCCAGTCGACGATCGCGTCGGCCAACAGGCCAACGTCGTCCATGTTGTAGAGCTGCGCCCGGCTCACGACGTTGATGTTCATCCGCGAGTGCTCGTCGAACGGCCCGGGGTAGATCGCGCCGTCGATCTCGTGGTAGATCTCGAAGGAGCCGGTGGAGAGTTCCTCGACGGCGTTGTCTTCAAGGTCATTCACCATGGCGAACGCGCTGTCGGGGTCGGGATTCTCGCCGTAGTACTCCATGATGGCGATCATGGTCTCGACGCCCGCTCGCGCGGCCCACTTGGCCTGCACCTTCGACATGGCTTCGCGGCCCATCACGGCCTGGCGATAGCAGCCCAGTTGCGTCGCCGAGGTGATGAGCGCGGCCACGGCCACGCACCAGATCACGATCGGCAGCACCATCGCGCGCGAGCGGTTCATCGTCCGCCTCCCGCCGAGGCAGGACCGCCCGCACCCATGCCGCGACCACCGCCACCTTGGCCGCCGCGGCCACCACCTTGACCGCGGCCGCCTTGACCACGGCCGCCTTGTCCACCGTTCTGGCCAAATCCACCGCGGCCGCCACCCATGCCGCCGCGGCCTCCGCGCCCATCGCCGGGGATCGCCACGCCGTCGGGAATCTGCGCTCCCATGCCGCCCACACCGTCCACGCCAAGACCGTCTGCGGCGCCAGCGCCGCCTGCAGCGGCGGCGGCGCCACTCGCCGCTGCTTCTGCGGCTGCGGCCTCGGCGGCCAACTGCTGCTCGTACTGGGCGATCTGCACCAGCGGGGGCGTGGCGCGGTCGATGGGCACCACGGTCTGCAGCGTGACGAGGTCGCGCACGAGCGGGTCGATCTGCGCACCGGGCTCGTTGCCCAGGGCCCGCACGGTCACGCGCAGCGCCCAGGGAAGCCCATCAAGATCGCTGTCCCACGCATCGCGCCAGGTGCTGCCGTCGTAGGCCTCGAAGCGCAGGCTCACCACGCCATCCATCAGCGGCACCGCGGAACCGCCGCCGCGTTCGTACTGATCGGGCTGGCTGTCGGCCCGCATCCAGAGCGCCGAGCCCAGATCGTCGTCCTCGATGCGCAGGTGCGTCTCGAATTCCTGGCCGTCGCCGTTGTACTCCGTCTCGCGCACGGTGCGCAGGCGCGTGTTGTAGACGAGCAGCTCGTCGCGATCGACCTCGAGGCCCGGTGCATCCGCCACGGTCGCGGTGTGGTCGTCCACGATCAGCACCCGGCAGTGGAACAGGTCATCGCTGCGCAGCGTCGACTGGAGCTCCTTGCGCACGGTCTCCAGCGCGCCGAGCGCTCGAACGTGCGCATCCATGCGGAGCTTGCAGACCTCACGTGCGCGACCGAACTGCGAGAGGCTCGACGTGATGACCGCGGCGATCAGCACCGCGATGGTGCCGGCGATCAAGAGTTCGGCCAGCGTGAAGGCTCGGGGGTCACGGCGCAACGGCGGCCTCCTCGTCCTTGTCATAGGCGCTCTGTCGATCAAATGGCTCCGGCGGCCGGCGGTCGGGGTTCGGATCCTCGCCCAGCCGCGGTGCGATGCGGGTCTCGACGGTGTACGCCTGGCCGCGCGCATCGCGCACCATGGCCGTCACCGTGTAGGGATCGCCCAGTCCCTCGGGATCGATCAGGAGCTCGAACTCCCAGTCCTCGAATGGCGCATCGAAGCGACCTGAGGTGGCGTTGAGCTTGGGGAACTCCGTCACGCCGTCGACGAGCACCTGCGAGAGCAGCCCGTCGAGGAGCGACGAGGCGATGACCTCTGACTCGCCGCGTCGCTGCATGTCCATGGCGCGCATCGACACGTTGATGATGCCGGCAAGCCCGACCGCGAGGATCACGCCGGCGATCACCACTTCGATCAGGGCGAAGCCGCGGCGCATCACCAGTCCTCCTGCGTGAGGCCGCCCGCGTCGAGGTCGACGCCCTCGCGTTCGGCGACCAGCGCCACACCGTTGTCGGCGCGGCGCGGGATCAGCTGCGTGGCCGGCAAGCGCAGTTCGGTCTCGCCCGAAGGTCCGACCCACGTCATCACGATCTCGGGTCGGCCGCCAGACGGGATGCTCGCGATCATCCACGTACGCGGGTCGAGCTCCTGCCCGTCGGCGGAGATCGCGACCAGTTCCATGTCGCTCGGCACCCGGAAGGGCTTGACCATCGTGTCGTACTCCCACTGCGCCTCGGCGTCGAGCCCCGGCGGCCGCTTCATCACGACCAGGGCGATGTCGCCGGTCTCGCCGTCGCGCATGAGCGCCACCTGCTGCGTGCCCGATGACTCGCGGTAGGCGAACATCGCCAGCACCTGCTCCATCTGCGTCATCGCCGAGTCGTGGCTGAACCAGCCCAGGCCTGCCACGCGCGGCACGACCGCCGCCGCCAGCACCACGAGGATGATGCTGGCGACGAGGATCTCGATGAGGGTGAATGCGCGGCGATGCATCAGCTGATCACTTGCCCGGCGGTTCGCTCAGGCGGATGTCGGCGTCCTCGCCTTCGCCACCGGGTTGGCCGTCGGCGCCGTAGCAGATGATGTCGAACTCAAGACCGGCGGGCACGTCATCGACCTCGAGGACGTACTCGTTCTTCCACGGATCCTTGAGCGCACTCGCGGGCATGAACGGCGGATCGCCCTCGATCAGCTCGGCCAGCTCGAAGTCGTCGCTGAGCGAGCTCATGCCGTTCTGGGTCATGTAGATCGTGATCTGGTTGCTCAGCGTGGCCATTTCGCTGAAGGCGCGCTTCTGCTTGGAGCTGCCGATCAGGAAGCCCAGGCGCGGCACGAACACCGCGGCCATGATGCCGAGGATCGTGACCGCGATGAGGATCTCGATGAGGCTGAATGCGCGGCGGGCGCGACGGCGGTTGGAGCGGGAGGGGTGCATGGTCATGGTTCCTTTCTTCGGGGTTCGGTCGGCGCAGCGCTAGGCGCCCAGCGCGGTCTGCATGTTCAGGAGCGGCAGCAGCATGCCCACGAGCACGAAGCCGGCCACGACGGACATGACCAGCAGCAGCGCGATGGGCAGGATCTTGGTGAAGAGCTTGAGCGAGTTGTTGACCTGGCGGTCGAATGCGCCGGCGGCGTGCATGAGCATGGGCTCGAGCTTGCCGGACTTCTCGCCGATGTTCACGATCTGGATCAACAGCGGCGGGAAGTGCCCGCTGCGCTCCATCGGGTCGGCCAGCGATGCCCCGGTCGACACGCGATCGCTGACGTCGTCGATGGCGGCCATCATCGCATAGTTGCCCAGTGTGTCGCGTACCGTGCGCAGCGCAGTGAGGATGGGAATGCCCGCGCTCACCAGCGTGCCAAGCGTGCGCGTGAAGCGTGCCACCGCCACGTCGCGCAGCAGCGTGCCGAGCACGGGAACCTTGAGCAGGGCGGCATCGACAATCATGCGGTTGGCAGGCACGCGCAGCCAACCCCGCAGGGCGAACCAGCCGATCGTGGCGCCCAGCAGCATGACCCACCACCACGTGCCCACGAAGCTCGCCAGGCTCATGAGCACCTGCGTCGGCCAGGGGATCGCGATCTTGGTGCCGCTCGTGATCGGCGCCAGCAGCTTCGGCAGCACGAAGGTCACCATCGTGACGATGCTCACCGTCATGATGCCGGCCAGGATCATGGGATAGATCGTCGCTCCGACCACTTCGCGGCGCAGCTCGACGCTGCGATCGAGCAGATCGGCCAGTTGGTGCATGATCTCGCTCATGCGGCCCGTGGCATCGGCGGCGCGGAACATGCCGACCGTCATCTCGTCGAACGGGGGGCCGTAGTCCTTCGCGGCCTGGAAGAGCGGCTGCCCGGCTTCGACGCCTTCGATCAGGTGATCAAGGATCACCGGCAGCGCCTTGCCCGCTGCCTGGCGGCGCGTGGTCTTGAGCGCCTGCATGAGCGGCAAGCCTGCCTCGAGCGCCGTGGCCAGTTCGCGCACCAGGTTGGCGAGCTCCGCGCGGCTGATCGCCGGTCGGCCGCGGACGGCCGTGGCCTGCACCGGCCCCGAGAGCCGTGGCGCACGGGTTCTGGTGGCCTCCATACCCTCCGCCTCGAGCGACAGCGGCAGGATGCCGCGCTCACCGAGCATGCGCACGGCGCTGCCGCGATCTGACGCCGACACGGAGCCGATGCTCATCGTGCCGTCAGGGCCCATGGTCTGGTAGCGGAAGCTGGGCATGGATCACTTCTTGATCGGGACGTCGTCGAGGTCCTGGGTTGCCCGGAGCACTTCACTCACCGTGGTGTCGCCGTCGATCGCCTTGCGCACGCCGTCCTTGCGCATCGTGATGAAGTCATCGCCGAGCAGCGTCTTGAGGACGTGCACCGGCTCGCCTTCGGCCACGGCCTGGCGCAGCCCGGGGTTGACCTTGATGAGTTCGTAGAAGCCCAGTCGCCCGCGGAAGCCTGAGCCGCGGCACTCGTCGCAGCCCAGCCCGGCCCAGGCGTTGGGGCCGAACTGCGTGCGCTCGTCGGGGGCGAGTCGCGCGCGGAGGTCCTCGCTGAGCGGGGCCTGCACGCGGCACGCCTTGCAGATGCGACGGCCCAGGCGCTGCGCCAAGACACCTTCGGCCACGCTGGCGATCAGGTACGGCTCGGCACCCATGTCGCCGAGGCGGCCGAAGCTGCTGACCGAGTCGTTCGTGTGCAGCGTGCTGAAGACCAGGTGCCCGGTGAGCGCGCTGCGGATCACGATGTCCGCCGTCTCGCCGTCGCGGACTTCGCCGACGAAGATCACGTCGGGGTCCTGGCGCAGGATCGCGCGGAGCCCGGTCGCAAAGGACAGGCCGCGCTTGGGATTCACCGGGATCTGGTTGATGCCCGTGAGCTCGTACTCGACGGGATCCTCGATCGTGATGATCTTCTTGCGCGGGTCGTAGAGCTTGCTGAGGGCCGCGTAGAGCGTGGTCGTCTTGCCGCTGCCGGTCGGTCCCGTCACGAGCACCAGGCCGTGTGGCTTCTCGAGCAGGCGGTCCATCGTCATGCGGTGCGTCTCGGACATGCCGAGCGTCTGCAGGTCGAGCCGCAGGTTGCTCTTGTCCAGGATGCGCATGACGATGCTCTCGCCGTAGATCGTGGGCACCGTCGACACGCGGATGTCGACCTTGCGGCCCTCGAACTTCAGCGCGATGTGCCCGTCCTGCGGCACGTAGCGCTCGGCGATGTTCATGTGCCCCATGATCTTGATGCGGCCGGCGATGGCGGCCTGCAGGTGCTTGGGAGGCTGGGGCTGCTCCATCAGCACGCCGTCGATGCGGTACTTGACCTTCAGCTCGCTCTCGAAGGGCTCGATGTGGATGTCGCTCGTGCGGCTCTGGATCGCCTCGAGGATGAGCAGGTTCACGAGGTTCACCAGCGTCGGCGCCTCGGCCATGCGGTGCACGTCGTCGGCCTCGATCGCGTCGAGGTTGTGCTCGCTCTCGGCGGCGGCGTCCTCACTCGACCCGCCGAGGCTCTCGGCCATGCGCGCAGCGGTGGTCCCGTAGCACTTGCGGATCAGCTCGGCGAACGCGGCGGCCTCGACGCCCACGCGCTGCACGCGCCGCTCGACGATGGTGCTCACTTCGTCGGCGGCGCCGATGTCGAAGGGATCGACCATCGCCAGCGCGAGTCGCCCGTTCCGCTCGCGCAGCGGCACCACGCGAAGGCGGACCGCGACGTCGGGCAGCAGCAGCCCGACGACGGCCGTGTCGGCTTCAGGCGCCTTGTCATGCCACTCGATGCCAAGTGCGGCGCAGCGTTCGCGCAGCCGCTCCTGCTCGTCCTTGGCCGACGCGGGCGCCTGCAGCACCGTCTCGGGCGGTGCCTGCTCGGTCTCGGGGGTCGTGGTGTCGAGGGGCTGCTGTTCCATGGGTTCCAGTCGTTCAGCGCGGAGCGTCAGTGCCGTCGCCGCCACCCTTGCCGCCCGGATTCGGGCTCTGCGTGCCCAAGCCGTCGCCGCCGGTGCTGCGCAGGGTGCCACCGTCATCGCTGCGCAGCGACTGGCGCTTCTTCGCGTCCTCGGAGCCGGGCTTCACACGCTCCTCTTCCCTCTCGCGGTACTTGTCGATTCCCGGGATCTTCGCCTTTTGCTCCTCGTTGAGCAGCGCGATCACGCGATTGCGAGCATCCTCGATCAGGCGATCGCGCTCGGTGATCAGGTCGCGGTACGGCTCCTGCTCGCCCTTCGAGGCCTGCACGTTGCGTGCTGCATCCGCGGCCAGCCGCGCGCGTTCGGTCTCGCGCTCGGGCTCGACCTGACGGACCTTGGTCACGAATTCGCCTTGCAGCGTGTTCATCGAGTCGTTGAAGCGTGATCGGATGTCGTTGACCTGCGCAAGCTGCTCGGCCGAAAGGTTCTCGATGGCGAGCACGTTCTCGAAAAACGGATCAAGCGGGGGAGTGCGGCAGGCCAACGGGTATGCATCGCGCATCGCGCGCTCGCGGAACTTCGGTCCCCACTCGGCACCGAATGCCGTGGCGAGCGCATCGATGTGGGCGTCGGTCACGTTGCGCACGGCGATGCGGGCCGCCACGATGCGCTCGAGTTCAGCCAGGCCCGAGCCCGGATCTTTGTCGGCGAGTGCCTTGCGGATGCGTGGCTGGCTCGCCTCCTGTTGCTTCATGCGTTCCATGAGCGCCAGGTCGAGCGCACTCTCGTACGCAGCGATGGCGTCCTTGGCCTCGAGACGGTTGTCCAGGGGAATGTCGATCTGGCGCATCACGATGATCAAGTCGGTCTTCTCGCCGCTCAGATGGCCCTGCGGCAACTGCTTCTCGCGGCGCAGCGCGCGCTCCAGGCGCGGCCAACGCTCGAGCTGGGCGTCGGAGAGTTGGCCCCTCACGTCGTCGAGGAAGCGCTGCTTCATCGCCTCCTTCTCGACTTTCCAGTCTTCGATCGGCTTCATGAGCACGGTCAGCGCGCCGTTCTCGCCGGCACCGGCGATCTGGTCCTTCATGGCGGTGAGCTTGTCGCGCAGGCCTTGCTCGCCCGCGCGATACTCCGACTGGTAGTCGGTCAGAAGGGCCTCGAGCACGGGCCTCTGCCAGTCCTCCAGCTCAAGGAAGTCGACGAAGAGCGACATATCCCTCGGCATGAAGTCGGTGGAGAAGATCTCGCCGAAGCCGGCCTCGCGCGGCAACTGGGCATGCACGCTGGGGGTGATGGCGAGGGAGGCGGCGGCGACAGAGGCGGCGAGCAGGAAGCGCTTCATGGTGATGGTCTCCGTGTGATGTTCGGATCGAGCCGAGGTGAAACGGCGCAGGGGTCGGAATGTTGCATGCATCGACGCAAACGGACTTCGAATTGGCGAGAGTTGATGACTTCCAGCCGCCCTTCGGGGCCGCCCAGAAGGTCCGAGAATCTTATCCTGCGTGCGGCCCTCCGGCGTTCTGCTCGTGGCCACTCAACCCTTGCTTACGGTGCGCTGCTCGATGCGCTTTTCACTCGCGGTGACCACGATGCGCTGCACGAAGATGCCAGGCGTGTGGATCTGGTCGGGATCAAGCGATCCCAGCGGGACCAACTCCTCGACCTCGGCAATCGTCACGGCGCCGCAGGTCGCCGCCATCGGGTTGAAGTTGCGCGCCGTGCGGCGGAAGACGAGGTTCCCTGACGGATCGGCGCGCCACGCCTTGACCAGCGAAACATCCGCTTTGATGGCGCGCTCCATGACGTACGTCTCGCCGTCGAACTCCATGTGCGGCTTGCCATCCGCCACGACCGTGCCCACACCGGTCTTGGTGTAGAAGGCGGGAATCCCCGCGCCGCCCGCGCGCATGCGCTCGGCCAGCGTGCCCTGGGGTGTGAACTCCAGTTCGAGCTCGCCGCTCATGAACTGCCGCTCGAATTCGGCGTTCTCGCCGACATAGCTCGAGACCATCTTGCGGATCTGCCGAGTCTGCAACAGAAGGCCGAGCCCCCAGTCATCCACGCCGGCGTTGTTGCTGACGGCGGTCAGTCCCTTGGCGCCAGAGTCACGAAGGGCCAGGATGAGTTGTTCCGGGATGCCGCAGAGCCCGAAGCCTCCGACCGCCACGGTCATCCCGTCGCGAATCACGCCTTCGAGAGCAGCCTTGGGGGTGGCAAAGACCTTGTCCATGACGCGATGGTAGTGACCGCCCCCGCGCGATTGTGGCGCGTGCGTGTCAACGGCCGGCCGAGCACGCGCACTCCCGGCTACCGTTCCCCGGTGCAGCGACTGGTCTGTCTGCTCATCTTCTTGTCGGCCCTGCCCGACGCGATGGTCGTGCCGGTCCTCAAGGACCTCTGCGTGGACCGCTACGGCGTCAGTCGCACCGAGGCGCAGGCGTTCCTCTTGGTCAATTTGCTTGGTGCCGCCGTGGCCATCGGCGTCGTCGCGCGCCTTCAGCGTTCGATCCATCCAGTTCGCCTGCTCATCGCAGCGTCCTTGCTCGATGCTCTCCTGATCGCCTGCCTCTGGCTGCCGCTGGGATGGCCCGGCACCATGGCCGTTCGCGCACTGGAGGGCGTCCCGGACGCCATCGTCTTCGGTGTCCTCATGCAGTTGCTCGGTCGCTCGGTCGCGGGCTCCGTGTCTGGCCGCCTCGGGTTGGGCTCGATGGTGCTCTTGGGCGGTGTGGGATGCGGCATGGCCATCGGCGGACTGGCAGCGAAGCTCGTGGGCCCGGGGGCGGAGCGAGTCGTCTTCATCCTTGGTGCGGGAAGTTCAGCTCTGGTCGCGGTGTTGGCGGCCGTCTGGCGCGGTGGCCTCGAGGAGAGCCTCGAAGCGCTGTCCGTTCGTTCGACACCAGCGCCCGGCAACGCGGTGGGGCTCGAGCGCACGCGGGCCGTCCCTGCGTGGGTCGTGCTTGCGATGGCGTTCGTTGATCGTGCCACGGGCGGCGTGTTGACCGGAACGCTCAGCCTCTTCCTCGCCGGGTTCTTCACCTACGACGCCAGCGAGCGAGGATGGATGGTCGGCCTGCCGCTCTTGGCAATGGCCGTGGGAGCGTGGCCCGCCGGGCTCGTGGCGCAACGAGTCGGCACGCTGCGGCTGCGTCAGTGGGCTGGTGGGATCTATGCCGTGGCGTTGGCGGCGGTGCCGTTTGTGGGCGATGCGCAGCCGGCCCTGGTGAGTGTGCTCGCCGTGCTGGGGTTGGCCGGTGCGGCACTGCTGCCGACCAGCCTCGCACTCGAGCACGCCGTGGATCGCGGTCCCGTCGGTTTCACCGCCTTTGCCACCAGCGGCGGCGTGGGCTACGCCAGTGGCGCGGTGATCCCGGTGATGGTGCTCGGCGTGGCGGGGGACGCGGCGTCGAGTTACCAAGGCATCATCGTTGGCTTTGCGCTGCTGCACGCTGCGGTCACCTGCTGCGCCGTGGCTACGGCGCGATGGCAGACGTAGGTCACCGGAACGCTGGGCGGAAGCACACGGTCCCGTGCGCACGGCGTGTGACGCCGCTTCACAGGTCGGCGGCACCGGACGATGCTTGTCAGCGAGTGTGACGACGAGATTCGCCGTCAGTTCAGCGCAAGCGCTTCGTCGGCATTGGTGAGTCCGGAGCGACGTTCGGCGCGATCCATGTACGCGTTACGCAGCTTTTCCAGCGCTCGGATCTGGATCTGTCGGACGCGTTCCTTGGTCACGCCGAGGCTCGCACCGATCTGCTCAAGCGTGGGCAGGGCGCTGGCGATGGGCGCGTTGAGCCCGAAGCGGCATTCGATGACTTCGCGCTCGAGCGCCGTGAGATCAGCTTGGTTGGACTCGAGCAGCCAGCCGACTTCCGAGGCGCACTCGCGTTCGTGCTCGGCGCGCACGATGCCTGGGTGATCGCCCCGCTCCATCGCCGGGTCGAACTCGGTGGGGAAGCGCTGGCGGTGCTTGGTCTGCTTGATGCCGTGCCGGCTGAACGCCTTCAGAATGGCGCGGCAGGCATAGGTGCTGAACTTGAAGCCGCGACCGCAGTCGAACTTGTCGACCGCTCGCATGAGCGCCATGTTGCCCTCACTGATCAGGTCTGCGAACTCGATGTCGGCGTTACGCACACGCTTGGCCATGGCGAGCACGAGGCCGAGGTTGATCTCGGCGATCTGGTCACGAAGGCGCGTGGCCGCGTGGGCCCAGTGCAGCACTTCGCGGGCTTCGCGGGTTTCCAGGGGCTGGCCTCGTTGCGACTTCTGGATCCGAGCGACGCGGTAGCGCGCGTAGTTGAACTGCATGAAGAGCACGCGCTCCTGCGCACCCGTCAGGAGCAAGGAGTCGTTGCCGCGGCCCGAGGCGCGCTCCTCGTGCATGAGCGGGCAGTACCAGTCGACCTTTGGGCGACGGATGGACGGGGCGTCGGTGAAGATCTTCCGTTCGGCGTTGGAGCGCGCGAACTCCGGTGCGGGCATGAAGTCCATCGGATCGGCCATCACCGAAGCGACCAGGTCCGCGTCCTGCGGTCCAAGCGCCCGGCGAGCAGCCGCCGACAGCGTGGTGGGCACGAAGGTTGGCTTGCGAACCGCCGATGCTGGTGAGCGCTGTGGCATGGGAGCCTCCGAGGGTCTTCTCAGTGGTTTCAACCGCGACTGAAAGATACTTCGCAGTACGCCAGCCAGCAGTTTCAAGGTTCGTGCAAGGTCTCGGTTTTGTGTGTCCTATAACCACTGTGGCGCCACCAGCCCGACCCGGCAATCATCCTCGATGGGGCGCCGACCCCGCGGCACCGACACCACGGCACCGAGCCCAGAACGACAACGCGGCGCCCCTTGAGGAGCGCCGCGGTCGTTGGCGTGCTGCGTTGGGCCCGCAGGCCGAATCACTCAGGCTTGCCGCCTGAGGCGTCGTAGATCCAGGTCTCGCTGGCGCGCGGGAACTCGATCACCTCGCCAGCCTTGAAGAAGATGCCCAGTTCGCGGGCGGCTGCTTCGGGACCGTCTGAGCCGTGGATCAGGTTGAAACTGTTCGAGACCCCGAAGTCGCCGCGGATCGTGCCGGGGTTGGCCTTCGAGCCGAACGTGGCACCCATCATGTTGCGGCAGATGGTGATCGCACCGATGCCGCGCACGGCCATCACGACGACGGGGCTGCTGGTCATGAACCGCACCAGACCGGGGTAGAACGGCTTGCTCGAGTGGTCCTTGTAGTGGGTTGCTGCAAGGTCCTGAGAAATCTGCATGAGC
>Ga0208048_1000869_pt1 | contig 16070 bp, 9 predicted proteins | sample Malawi_45m_30L_FD_184163 | JGI IMG/M metagenome (GOLD analysis project Ga0208048, IMG submission 184163) | Freshwater microbial communities from Lake Malawi, Central Region, Malawi to study Microbial Dark Matter (Phase II) - Malawi_45m_30L... | ecosystem: Environmental > Aquatic > Freshwater >...
AAGTCTTACGACTCCAAGCGATGGAAGCGCACCATTGGGTGATCGACCCACCGTGTTGCGGGAAGCAATGGAAGAGCTAGACGGCTTAGTCGGCTTGGAGAGTCTGAAGATGGAACTGCACTCATACGCAAACTTCATTGAAGTAATGCAGCAGCGCCGGCAAGCTGGCGCGAAAGCAGCAGACATTACGAGGCACTTCGTCTTCAAGGGTTCACCTGGAACCGGCAAGACTACGGTGGCCCGAATCATTGGTCGAATTCTCTATGGATATGGTCTTCTTGAGAAGGGGCAGCTGGTCGAAGTTGATCGCTCGGGATTAGTCGCCGGATTTCTTGGTCAGACGGCAATCAAGACCACCGAAGCCTTCAACAAAGCTCTTGATGGTGTCTTCTTCATTGATGAGGCCTACGCACTGACCGAGAGCGATCAGGTTGGTCAAGATTACGGAGCAGAAGCCATTGCCACTCTGATGACCCTGATGGAGAACAATCGAAGCAAGGTCTCAGTCATCGTGGCGGGGTACCCAGAAAAAATGGAGCAGTTCTTGCGCTCAAACCCGGGTCTGCGAAGTCGATTTTCGAAGGTGTTTCATTTTGACGACTATTCGCCCAGCGAGCTTGCGGAAGTCTTCAGCCGGATGATCAAGGCTGATGGCTACGAGCTCGACGCCGGTGTGATCGAAGTTGTGACCCGTCACTTCGTGGCTGCAAAGACACAAGAGGGTTTTGGGAATGCACGAGCAGCACGACAGCTGTTGGATGATGCGAAGATCCGTCATGCAAACAGGGTCGCGGCACTCGAACGTCGAACACCAGCCGATCTGAACTTACTGAAAGCCGAAGACGTCGTGCCCAAGAGGCAGCTCGAAGACGGGCTCGAGATTAATGAAGAGGGCCTCGCGAATGTACTGGCGGAGTTGGACTCGCTCGTTGGTCTTGCTGATGTCAAGGCGCAGATTCTGAGCATCGTTAATCTCTGTCGAGTTCAGATTCGTCGCCAGCAGCAGGGGCATCGGGTACAGGCTCAAGCGCTCAATTTCGCCTTTGTCGGAAACCCTGGTACTGGTAAGACGACAGTCGCCCGACTTCTCGGACGCATATTCGCGCACCTAGGGCTGCTGTCGCGAGGACACCTAATCGAAGTATCGCGGTCGCATCTGGTAGCTGGCTACGTCGGACAGACGGCCATCAAGACACGCGGCCAGATAGATAGATCGCTGGACGGGGTTCTCTTCATTGATGAAGCGTATGCGTTGAGTCGAACCCAAGATGCAGAAGGCTCAAATGACTTTGGTGCTGAGGCAATCGAACAGATTCTTCTTGCTCTAGAAAATGAACGTCACCGACTATCAGTTGTGATGGCGGGCTATACCGGCCCGATGAACCGATTCTTGTCATCCAACCCGGGGCTTCGTAGCCGAGTGTCAAACATTATTGAGTTTCCCGACTACTCCGATGAGGATCTCGTAAGGGTATTCGACCGCTTCTTGAAAGACAACGGTTACCGACTGGCAGAAACTGCATATCCGCTGCTCCTTGGATACTTCCGTACATTGCAACGCAATGAGACTTTTGGAAACGCGCGAGCTGCCCGGCAATTCTTCGAAGTTCTTCAACGCACTCACGCAAGCCGCATCGCCTCAAATGCAGACCCGACCGAGGATGAATTGACGCTCTTTACCGACGACGACTTATTGCTTGCGGTTGGCAACACGATGGGCGAGAGTGCTCCTCGGGTTTCCTCTCGCGAGGGCTATCTCTAGCTCGCCGCTGCCAGGCAATCTGGAACGATCAGCGGCGCTCGCATACAACACCGTCACTGTCCCCGTCGATGTACCAGTCGTATTCGGGGTCGACCCCGTCGTAGTAGGGGCCATATCCATTTCGAAGAGCTTCTTTGCATGTCTGAAATCTGGGGTCGTTCGAATCTTCGTCGTCATATCCATCAGACTCGCCAGCAGAAGACCCAATACCCTCTGACTCTGTCGAGCTATCGGCCTCGACACTCGAAGTCTTTGCCTGTGTGAGTAGAGCTTCCGCGCGTGAAGCAGGCGAGAGAAGATTAAGGAATCCACCGATAGGAACACAATCGTCGTATCGGTCGATGGTGCCGTCTCGATTCGTGTCAGTGACAGGACGACAATCGACAATCTCGCCATCTTCGCCAGCACTAGCCATCGTCGGTACTCCGATTAGCTCCCCCTTTCCGTTAACCGCAGCACCTCCACTATTCCCGCCAGAGACCGAAGCGTCGGTCTTGATCCATGAAACACCGCTGTCCTTTGTGAATCCGCTGACGATTCCCTTCGAGATAGTGATCGAGCTCCCGCCAATGTTTGGAAAGCCAATGATGAAAATCTCCTCACCCACATTCGCCGTAGTTCGAACTGGAACTGGGCGAAGTGATCTTCCTGAACCAGAGATAGGAGTCAAACGAAGAATTGCAAGATCGGCTTGCTCGTCGGCAACTACAACTACGGCGCTGTGAGTTGGGGTGGGTCGCTCATCAAGAGCAGAAACGGTCCAAATCTCCAAACGCGGACTTGGGCAGTCGGAGGTTTGTTCAATCACGTGGTAGTTCGTCAGTACGGTCAGTTCGTTCCCAACGACCGTTCCAGAGCCCCACCCACAAGGTCCTCGTGCGTCCACCTGAACAACCTGAACAACTGACCTAATCGTGTCTTCGGTGAGCGAGCCACTGCCAATTGGGAGTGCTGTAGCAATCACCGAAGTTGTGGTCGTTGAACTAGTGGAAGTAGAAGCTTCGGTTGGCGGGGCCTCCTCGACCCCAATTGCAGCATCTGAAACTGGAACGGCAACTTCGTCGTTTTCGGAATCAGCGCCGCCAAGGAACATCGCCCGAAAGACGAGGGCAAGAATGACAATTCCAACTGGAATCAAGGCGAGCTTGAGCAACCTGGACTGCACGCTGGGCCCGCATCCTGGGCAGAGGGGGTCCCCGCAGACCTCACATTCTTCCTCTGGCGTGTCGCTCTCGTAGTCCTCGAAGTCGCTCATTGTGGGGAATCCAAACTCGCTGTCCTCATTGGCGCTTTCATCGTACGGCTACCTATGCTCTTACGGGGCTATTCACGGGACAGCAAAGGGTTGTTAATGAGACAGGGGCTAAAGCGGGTCACTCGAGGACTAGTGCTTGGCGCTCTTGCTTTGCAACTGGTTGTGCCACCAACTCTGACATCGGCTGCTACAGCACGGATATCCGCATCCCAGGTCGACTCACTCGACCTCGTGATACTGGTTGACGAGTCTGCGAGTCTCAAGAGTGCCGACGTGCAAGCCGAGATTCAGGCCGTTGCAGGTCTGGTTGCTCGTCGTGAGCTCTCTGATCAGTCACTCAAAGTTCGCATTGCCATAGCCGGATTCGGGAGCGGTGAAAACGCCGTAGACGAGAAGTGCCCACCGCTCGTTGTGACCACGAAAAATGTGCGAGATCTCATTGACTGCTCTGACCTAGTACGTCGCAGAACCTCATCTGGTCAACATACCGATTTTGCAAAAGCTCTCACTTATGCCTCGCAGACGTTTCAGAGCTTGGGTGCATCAGCATCTGCCCGTGTGGTGATTCTGATGACGGATGGAAAGTATGACCCCATCGGCAAGCGTTCTGGGTCCGGCCTCACCGATGCTGACCGTGATGCATTGGATGAGGCGACATCAGCACTTCGCGCCGATGGGGCGCAGATTTGGCCGCTCGGATTCGGGCAAGTTGAGAGGGATGAGCTTGACGACCTCGCGCGGAAAGGCGCACCGTCCACTTGCCCGACTGGCCGTCAGCCATACGCCATCGTGGCAGCTGGTCGGTCACTAGACGAATACTTGCTGGAGATTCTTGGTGCAACGATTTGTGGCGATATTGGAGGTCGAGAGTTTGTTCCGTACGACTACAAGGTGCACCCCTTCGTCAACGAAGTCACACTCACTGTTCGTGGTGCGTCAGATGAGCCAAATGTCGTAGTGGTCTCGACGAATAAGTCACTCTGTGCAGGGGAGTGGAAGCAGGCAGAAGATGGCTCGCTGGCGTGCAATGTGAAAGTCGGAGGAGCCGACACTGGTGTGTGGAGGATTACTTCAGCAAGTACTGCGTCAGACGAAGCGCCAACTGTGGAAACTTCGCAGTCCGGACGTGTCGATCTTCGGCTCTCTGCGTGCAAGGAGACAAGTGCCGTGGTGTCAGTGTCTCGCATTGACAACACCGAGATTGCCTGGAACGCAGACGGTGGATTCGCATTTCCGCGGGCAGCAATCGTTGACGTGTCCAACCGAGAGGAGATTGCCTCAACGGTGCTAACTGCCAGCGATCGAACTGCCACTTTTTCGCGTAGCGGGGCGGCCTCAAGGGAAATCGAAGTTGCACTAGCAAGCGGGCAAGCTGACTTCGTTTGGCTCACGTCATCCGTAGACACCTGCGAAGTCGCGGCGCCTCTCACCGCGACAACGCTGAGCTCACCGACGACCACCGGAGGTTTAGCGGACGTTGGAGATGGCGACGGGGATGATGATGGGGGCGTGCCCTGGTGGCTCCTCGTTTTGGCCCTCCTACTTCTTGCGGCGTTGTGGTGGTTCGTGCGTCGACACTCGAAACAGGGCAGGTTCCCGGTAGGTACCGAGCTACGGCAACGCAATGTGGCGCAAAACCCAGCGGCCAACTGGAACACTCGTGCAGATCTAAGTGGTCTTCGCGCGATGAGCTTCAGCGTTGATCGAAACGGCTGGCTTGTTGAGGCCGAGGAAGACCAAGCCGACATTATCGTGCGTCGAATACACTCGCGAACTGAAGGTGATTTTGTGGTCGTGCAACCAGCAAGAGGGGGCGACGGCACAGTGGCGCAAGAGGGCACACAAGCATCACATGCGTTCAGCGTGCCCGGAGAATCTGGGGGCGGAATACCGATTCGTAACACGTACATACGAATTGAGGTCCCTGAGGAGCTCGAAGACGATGAAGAGTTCGAAGAAGAATGACCATTAGCACAAGGAGACAACAGCAATGATTCGTCAGCGATTCCTCTACGTCGGCATTGGCGGCTCAGGTTTGGATATCGGTCGTGAACTCACCGAGGCATTGACTCGCGAGGTCTGTGGCCTCGATGGACGCCGACTACAGGCCCGTGGCGGCGCTTTCGCGGGCTTCGGCCGCAATGAACTACCGAAGTTCATTCAATCCGTCTACTTGGACTTCAGTCAGCAAGCACTAGATGAGATTCACACGCACCTTCAAGGCAAGAATGCCACCGCGATTCATACAATCTTGCCGCCTTTTAACTCCTTCATGGAGGCGGCAACATACTTGAAGAACCAGAATGTTCCGGACGTTCAAGAGTGGATTCCAACCGACGGCAGCGTCAACGTCGCTCCACTCTCGGGTGGTGCGGGCCAGTACCCAACGGTTGGTCGAACCGCACTCTTCGCATCGCTGAAGCGCCAAGGTTATGCCCAGAGCATCGGGAACGATCTCGGAGGAGCGCTAGATGAACTCGCTCAATCAATGGGTCAACTCACGGCCTTTGCAGGCAGCGGAGTGCATACCAACAGCATTGCTGTTTACCTTGGCTTCTCTCTTTCTGGCGGAACTGGGTGCGGAATCTTTTACGACGTCATTCACCTGCTTTACAACGAATTGACGACACGTTTTCCTGACGTGCCGTGCACGATTATGCCGATCATCATCATGCCGTCACTCTTCGACAGCGTGCTCGTCGGCGTCAACAAGCGAAACACCCAGTTAAATGCGGCGACAGCCCTACTTGACCTAAGTCGGTTGATGGACCTCTTCAATAATCCCGATCCAGAGCTCGCAGCGATGAGAGTTGTGAAGTATCCCTGGTCATCAGTCGATGGAGCTGGTGGCTACAGGGCCGTCAACTTGGACACGCAATTCGGACAGACTGCAGTGAAGGTCGCGACTCTCGTGGACCGTCGAGGTGGTCTGGATCGTAAAGATGTGTATCGAAGTATTGCTTCGGCAATTGTCTCGCAAGTGAGCACGGTCGCAACAGTGAACCAGATGACGATGGGTTTCGTCGACAAGCTTGTGAACGACAACGAGATTCGCGACATGCACCACACTCTGCTCGGCCGCAAGAACATCATGCCCTCGGTCAGCGCTTCACTCACACTGCCGTCGGAGCGTCTCGTTGAAGTAATTAGTCAGCGACTCTTGGCTGACGGTCTTCGTGCACAGCGAGAAGCTGGACCGAGCCGCAGCGTCACTGAGGAGCACGTTAACTCCTTCCTCAAGGGATCTGGACAGGGTCAGATTGTCGAGCCACAACTCTTTTCAGACAGAGTTGACATGCGCTTTGCAGTTTCCGCCGGGGCACTTGCGGACTCCAAGAAGTACGAACAGTTCCAAACGAACGTACAGCGAAAAGTAGTGCAGTCCTTGGGGGATCTCGCACCTCTCGTGAAGCAATCAATTCCTGAGATGCAAGATGTCCGATCAATCGACGGCATAATTCGAGTTCTAGACGCTCACGAGGATCGGAACATCCATGACGCACTCAACATCGCAGGGCGAGCACTTGGTGCCTTGCGAGGTCAGCGATTCACTGATGACACGGCGCCCGCAAAGGCCAAGAAGAAGTCAACTAAACGTTTCGGAGTCTTCCCAGGCAAGCCTGATCGAGCGCAAGCAGACCGATGGCTAAAGGGACAAGAAGAGCAATACATCAGGGACGTAGAAGCCTTGTGGTGGTCGGAGTGGGACGCTCGGAGAATCCTCTGGCAGTCGAGCGCAGAAGAAGCCGATCGTCTATTTGCTCAAATCCGTCAATGGATGGATGACCAGTTTGCCGCTGCTGATCGCGAACAACAGAAAGAAGTTACGAAGCTCGGCCAAACGACATTAGGTGTGGTGGAGTATCTGCCTTCAACGACGGGGAACATGCAACAAACGCTTACAACTTTGATTAACGGCGTAAGAGACAAGATTCGTGAGCGACTTGACATCAACGAAACAGATGACGGCACTCTTGTGGCCCGAGTCATGAGAGCTGATCAAAGAAATGCGTGGGCTGACGCATTACGGAAATACATGCACGAACGTGAGCCGGAGCTGTTTATCGAGAACTTGCTTGAACCAATTCGTACTGCGGTTCAGGATGTTCTTCAGGACGTATTGACGCCCCTCGGTGACTCGCTTTCAAAGCTCGCACACGCTCCCGCGGGTGCTCTCTCGCCAGATCTTGATCAGCTGCAAGAGAAGTTGGCATCTTTGCTTCCAGACGGCGTGATCCCTCAGAGCCAAGGCGCCAAGCCGCGAGTGCTTGTCACATATCCGGGAAGAGAGGACGCAAAGGTGGTGGAGTACTTGAAGCACATCATCTTTGGGAATCGCTTTGACGGTATGAATCGAAATGAGGTGTTTCAGTTTGCCGCAGCCGGCGATTCCGGAAGCATCACTGCGACAATCAACATAATCGGACAGGGCCTACTTGACAGTGACGAAGTTCGTTCGCTGCTCGCCACATGGGTGGAAGCAAATAAACCGAACAAACAGCATCCCGCAACGGATCGACTGATGTTTAGACAACGAGTGAGCTTTGAGAATCTTCAGGACATTACAGACGTGCCGAATCGTCGTGTGATCTTGCGGAACTTTTTGGCTGCGCTCTACGACGGCCACGTGGCCGTACACAAGGGAACCATTCAGTCACCAGAGGAGATTCGAATCACGAAGAAAGGTACGAATGCCTATTTTGACATTCCATTGACATCCCAGGACGGGGCTTCGCCGTGGGCATCGCTCTACAACGGATTCGAAGAGAAGATTGTTACGGCAAGCTCTTTGACCAACCCGGGGCTGCCCGACGCCATCAAGTGGTTTGGTGAGTACATTCCTTCGTGTCTCACGCTCACAGGAGAGAAGTCGCAAACTCCTGCGCCGCTGTTCGAAGACATCGTTGGCGCAGTAATCCGTCAACGGTCAAACGGCCCTATCGTGCACCCGCCGGGTCTCACCAAGAGGGCGATACTCCGCCGTGAGGCCGTCCACAAGTTCTGGACCAAAGACATCATTGAGAGCCTTACCGCGCCGTATCTCAACGCCTTAAATGCGAGTTTCTGGTGCATCGGAGCCGCATACGTCGGTTCTGGGCAAGTAGAAGTAATGCGTAAAGAGCTTGCCGACATCATCGAGAGGGACGACGCAAAGATTCGGCGCATGATTGATGAGGATCAGCAACGACGCGCTGCGGCTCTCGAAAACTTGGGCTAGCGGATGACTTCCAACATCGAAGAAGAAGTCGTTCGAATCGATGCGAGAACGTCCATCGGTAGCGATGAGACGGTTCTTCAGCTTCTCTCACGCTCTGTTGAGCACACAGAGTCGGGCGTTGTAGATGTCTTTAGGGTGCTAGTTCGCGAAGATCTCTCTATGATCGGCGACCACGCACCTCTATATGAACGGCTACTGCACAGCGCACTTTCTCTCCGAATTCTTCTCTTCTGTACTACGGGTGGCAAACCCGCTACGAGTGCAATGGAAAATGTGGTTGTCCCAGATGCCATCATCAACGCAGGTGATCGCGTCCGCATCATCGTGGTTGAAGACAACATTGGTGTCTACTTCGGTTCAGACCGAGGAACTCCTGAGGCCTTGGCAGTGTGGCCTGATGATCTTGAAGGCACGCGAACGGTAGAGATACTTGAGGATGCGCTGTCGATTCCCGAGGTTTTCTCTGCGATTTTTGAAGGTACGAAGGAGATCCCTCATAGGGCTTTCTCTATTGGGACTCGTCAAGCCTGGTTTGGTCGATTTCCAACCGACGCAATCGCTGATGCATTAAAGGAAGTGGGTCTAACAATCTCTGGAGGCGACAGTTTCTCGGCTCTTGAGAAGCGACCCCCGGAGTGGGCTGCTCCACCACATCTCTGTGGACAGTATGCAGAAGAGGATCTTCTGCGCGAGGGTGAGGGTCTGGCGGACGTGTACTCAAAGACCAAGAAATCAACGACTGATGCGATGCGCTGGTTCGGGCTCAAGAGCGGTTTCCCCGTAACTCGGCGGGTAGCTCGCTTCTCATCTGCGCAGTCACAAGCTGTAAGTGACTTGTCAACCCAGCTTCGATTCGTTGATCAGACAGTCGGGGCACTCATTGCAGGTGTAGAGGCGTCTGATGGCTTTAACGACGATGAAGCCGCAATCATTGAAGGCGCTGGTATTCGCCTGTATCGCGAAGATGATCGTCGACAGATATTGAAAGATGCTCGGACTGCATTACTCGAAGATGTGATTCAAACGATTCTAAGAGCACTTTCAGAAGAGCAATCGATTGCTCCTTACTTTTCAAGGCTCGATCAAACAATTGAGAAAGTCGAGCCGCGTTCAAGCGAGAAGATTCGAGAAGACTTTCAAGCGACGTTGCTTACACCGTTGACTGAGCGACTCGATAGTGCGGGTGCCGCTGCGCCAAAGGGTCTTGGAATGCGCATAGCGAAAAAGTTTGCGATTCTCTTAGCAGAGCGATGGTTCCAGGGCCTATTGGCTCTAATGGGGCTCGTTGGGCTCCTTGGAGTTCTAGATCACATTTTTGATGAGCAAAGCCCTGATCTTCTCAAGAACTCTGCGTTTTTTGGTCCTGCCAGGCAGGAACTGCGAATCCTCTCGGAGGTCACATTCGCAGCTGTTGTGATTGCTATCGCAGTTGCTGCATTTTTGCTCTTCTACGCGGATACAGAGATCAGAAAGTGGGGGCGATCACTTCGTCTTTCCGAAATTCAAGATCATGTGAATGCACATGAGGCATTCATTCGCTCCGTTGCCTTGAATGATTGGATTCTGAGCAAGACAAGGCGTGCAGCTATGGAGCCACTGCAGCTATTACGCGACTCTGTTCTGCGAGAAGTCACTAACACGCTTGGCGACGTGTTGGTGCAAGGTGCCAGTGAACAACCGACGAGCTATGACAGTCATTCGTTTAATCCAGCAGTAAGAAAGACGTTTCAAGCCGGAGCTCACATCGGGATATTCAAGAATCTTCCTCAAGTCAAGAGAGTTCTGAGTAAAGACATTGTGTGGATAATTCGGCGCCCGATTGAATCGCATGGCTATTCACTGCTTGGGTCTAGTGCTGAAGCAGTTGGGACTCGAATCGTTGATGAAATCCGAGGCAGACTTAATCGATATGTCCACAGTGTCTTTAGGTACGGCGTGTACAGCAGAAATCACTTGGTTGACGAGCACGAAGGTGAGCGAGAGCGTCAGAAGCTCATTGACCAGTATTGGAGTGATGCCGATTCCATCAACGATCTCCTCAATGGGATTGTGCTCGCTAAAGAGAAAGACCCAATCGTTCAGTTCATACAAGCGGAAAGTCTTTCGCAACTCGATTCGTCGCTGGAGAGAACCGTATTCGTGCGTTTTGCACCACGAACATCCAAACTTGATGAAGTCGCAAGTTCCTTGGACCAGCGCGAGTTACTGCGCGACGTCGTGTTTACTCGATCAGCAGAAATCGGTGGGGTATTGAGACTTGTGGGATACCGCGAGGGCACCATTTTCTGAAAACTTGGCTGGACAAAGACTGACATACATTCGATCTACTTGCAAGTCCCAGAACTACCTCACTAGTTTGCATATACAAATCGAGCACCATCATGTCAGTCTTGAGTCCGTCAAACGCCCCACACTTATACCTCGGAGTTGTGAGCCACGCTGATCAGGCATCAGTAAGCGCTGCATTTGCTAAGGCGACGCGAAGATTAAAGTCCGATGCCACTGTTGAAATAGCTGTTCAAGACCTCACGAGTGCCTTGAGTGCGGCTGAGCGACGAACGGAGTCGTCTCTCTTGCTTCAGTATCAAGCACCTGCAAATCCTGCAGTCATTCCGGGAGTTACTTCTTGCAAGGTGGGTGGTGGTGAGATTGCGCTTGACACGTCGGCATCAGTCTTCCCGGTTTCAGAAGTTTCGGAAGATGAACGAGAATCCACGGCGAGTTTTCTACTGAAAGCCTCACTGCACTCACTTCATCAATGGAAGTGGTCTGAGGCCGTTGGGCTTGGACAGCTCTGTCTTCGACTATCCCGCGCTGAAGACACACGGGATGAAGCTCTGAATCTCATGGCGGCAGCTTTCGCGATGCAGAACGAACCGCAGAAGTCACTTGATGCACTTAAGCAAGCAGTTACTGGTCGCTGGAATCTGAATCTGCAAGGGAATCTCGTTCTCATTGCGACATCAATATCGCCTGCGGATGCTGTTGAGCATCTATCGCACTTGATTCTTGGTGCCGAGACGGCCAAAGAGAGGCTGGGAGCTAGTCGGATGGCCGTCGACTTATGGGCGCAGATCAATAAAGATCTCACCGGTGATACGGCTCCGCCGTTACCTAGACCAGTCACCGACTCCCTCTATGAACTCTTGAAGCTAGAGGGTCTGAGTGAGGAAGAGTTTTTTGACATTGGTCTGTTCCTCGCTGAGTCTGATGCGACGGAGTTTCAACGAAAGGGCGTGATTCGCGAATCACCATATCGAACGTCGGTGTCAGCCCGAATGATTTCGGCAGCCAGCCAGGGTTTTGGTGATTACGCCCTTGCGTTGGTGGCGGCAGAAAAGAACGGTGAACTGGCAGCGCGACCGTGGCTGCAAAGTCGACTAGAGGGAATGGTTGCATCACTTAACGATCTGTTCACGAGTGAGGAGGTCGCGGAGAAACCAGTTGACTTTGCATTCGGCCTCATCGATAACGGGCTCTCCTGTAAAACCCTCGAACGAATCTCCCTGCTTTCCTTCATGGTTTGGTATTTGCGGGATGTGTTCACGGATGAGAACGCAATGCCCAAAGACGAATTTGTTGTTTGGGTTGTTGATGCACACGCCCGAGTTAATGCGGCAGGAGCATTTCAAGATCGTAACCCCGAACACATTGAGTTGGTTAAGGGCTTCGTACAAAGTGCAACAAATGCACTTGCATTTCTCTTCTATCGCGGCGCATGGAACCAGGGCATCCAAGTCGAGCAGAACGTCAACGCCATTATTCAAGAGAGCCAGAAGTGGTTCCCAAATCGGACCGGCATGAGCCAGGCCTCTCGCGAAGTCATCAATTGGTGTGATGGTGTTACTAGAAACTGTCAACCGCTGCGTCTTCGATGCGATGATCACGAACTCAATCCGCATTTGGATGAATTGCTGGGGTTTGTCTCACAATTCAGGCGTGCGGTGAGCGGTCTCACATGAAAGGAAACAGGTTATGAACCGACAAGATAGAGAACAGCTTGATCGTATGGAGGTATTGCTCCAGCGGTTGGACTCGGCGGTCGTGGTACGAGACCCAGGGTCAGCCAGGGCCGCTGAAGCCTTTGATGGGTTGCGCAAGTCGGTCATTCAGGCTTCCAAGTCGCATCGAGTCCATGTAGCGCACTTAATCGCGCTTGATGAGAGTATTCGTTCAGGTGGGACCTTGGACCTCGTGCGTCTTCGCGTTGCTGAATACCTAAGGGAGTTAGGTATTCAGAGACTTGAAACCGCTGAGCACCTCGAAGCATTTGACGTCGTTGGTGATAGTAATGGAGATGTCGAAGTCCTTGAGGCCGCAATAGTTGAGCATGTTGACGACGGGAGAATTTCAGTTTTAAAGGTGGGAAAGGCGAAACGTACTGCACGTCCGACACCGCCAACAGATGAAATCCAGACATCGACGTCAAGCGAAGTCGCATCCGAGTCCCAAGTTGCGACTCCCAACAGGCGCCTGGACTCCCAGGATCCAGTGCGTAGTCGGTCGCGGTTCCTCTCAATAGCGATTGGCGCAGCTGTCGTCGCAATCTTGATCTTTGCCGCTCGATCATGTTTATCAAGTGACCAGACTCCTCAACCATTAAACGGTGGCAGTACAACAACGACTGTTGCCGGGGACAATTAGAAAGAAGAGGTCGCAGTGACTGCCATCGGAATCGACTTTGGCACGACGAACTCCGTCGTTGCCGTATACAACGGCTCACGAGTTGAAGTCTTGGACATAGATCAACCACCTCCAGTGTGGGAGCCATACGGATTTGGGCGCGTGCTTCCGTCAGTCATGGCACGAGACGAGGCACAAAGACTCTGCTTTGGCTGGGAAGCGAAGCAACGGACTTCGGGAAGATTTGACGCAGTCAAGAGAATGTTCGCTACGCAACTAGATGTTGCCACCGACGATCAGGGCGAGTCACTAGCCGTGGAAGAAGTCGCAACAATGCTGTTCGCCGAGCTTCGCCAGCGAACTCTGGCAAAGGGAATTGACGCAAGTCAAGCTGTTGTAACTGTGCCCGCAAACTCAAAGGGTCGCGCCCGTCACAGAACAAAACTGGCTGCCGGTATGGCTGGATTGGAAGTGTTGGCACTAATAAACGAGCCCACTGCCGCAGCTATGGCGTATGCCCAGAAACATCCTGAAGCACGACAACTCTTGGTCTTTGACTGGGGCGGAGGAACGCTTGATGTGACTCTGCTTCAATCCATTGACGGAGTTTTTATTGAGCAGTCGTCCAGTGGCCTCCCGAGAAGTGGAGGAATCGACTTTGATAATCGCATTCTCGAGTTGATTCGCGAGTTCTATCCGAATCTCGCAGATCTCAGTTCCGAAGAGAGACAACGACTACGTCTTGAAGTCGAACTAGCTAAGGTGAAACTCTCGTCGGCTGATGAAACGGCAATCCAACTGCCGAATGGTCAGCCGTTCACATTGACGCGCTCTCGATTTGAGAAGGCGATTGAGGGGCTAGTCAAAGAATCACTTCAACCATTAGATCACTGCTTGGCCGAGATTAAAGTTGGTCCAGGCACTATCGACGCCTTGGTGCTGGTGGGTGGTACATGCCGAATTCCGGCTATTCGTCGGGCAGTTCAAGAGCATCTTCGTATGGATGCCGATCCGAACATAGATCCGATGACAGCGATTGGAGAAGGGGCGGCGATTGCCGCAGCAATCATGTCGGGCGGGCTCAAGGACTCTGATTTCTTCGTTTGCCTTGAGCACGCGCTCGGCACTTGGACAGTTGACCCGAAGGGCGACGGTCGAATCTTCTCAACGATCATTCCAAGAGGCCACAAGTTGCCCGCGAAGAAGTCCGAGCCGTTCTTCCCAATCCAACCAGAGTTTGGAACCGTATCGATCGAAGTTGTCGAGGGAGATCCTGACGCACACTTTCCGGACTTCACGACTCTAAAGCAATGGGATGTGAAACTTTATGAGCCGTATCAGCCCGGATCGGCGCGTGACTTCATGCTTGAGTACGCCTATGACGTTGATGGAATTCTCCAAGTCAAGGCAGTGGATAACGAATCCGGAGTGACGATTCTGCAGGATGATGTTTCATATGGCGTGGCACGAGATAAACGTGAACTCAAAGCCATGTCCGACCGAGCGAAGGCCGCAGTCGAGAGTGGAACTCTTACGGAAACTTCGATTGTGCAAGTACGCGATGCTGAAGGGGCAAAGCTCATTGAGCAAGCTCGGGTCAAGGTCATTCCATTCTTGGACTCAGGCGAGACGGCGCCTCTCGAAAGTGCAGTCTCGAAGGTAGAAACTGCCTCAACCGACAGCGAGTTGACCGCCGCGAAAGCAGAGCTAAAGCGCCTTCTCGCGCCGTACAGCTACCTCATCTAAGGCGACGGTCCAATAGTTATTCTGTGTGAAGCTGTGCCATAAGTGATACTGTTTTCCAAGGAGGTTAGCTAAATGGAAATTCTGATTCTGTGGATTGCATTTGCAGTTGGGTGTGGATTTCTTGCAAAGAACAAGGGACGAAGTGTTGGCGGCTGGGTTGTCGCCGGATTGTTCTTTGGCGTCTTTGCGCTAATCGCACTTGCAATTATGAAACCGAAGCAGTCTGGATTTGTTCCAAGACCACCGTCAAACTTTCCGGGTTCATATGGAGCTCCAGGCAGCCAGCCCCCAGGGCAATACGGTGCCCCCCGCGAATAGGTCACAAGAGCACCGTTAGGCGCCTGTCCAGCGCATCCGTATCGCGTATCCGTGGATATGGCGTTCTCGTCGCTCAATCAATGCGAGATGATGATTCAGGGCTTGTTCTACCTCTGGAATCGTTTTGCCCTTAGCTAGTTTTCGTGCGACCTTGTTAAGTTCATTGGCTCGACTGATACTGCCCACCACATCGTTAGTGGCGAAAAGTGGACTGTTGCACCAGATTTGTGCGAGACGATCTGGATTACTACGAATGTCGAGAACTTCGGACTTGCTTCGTTGGAGCGCCTGATTCGCTTCGTCGGGTGTTAAGTGAAAGTCGCTAGGAAACCGTCCAAGACGGTTCTGTTCGTTCCAGATGAACGCTAGCCAGTACGCCCTTCGTCCGGCTTCTTGGTCGAACCCGGAGTCGTACGGAAACTCCGAGGCATGAGTCCAGACATACTCGAGCTGCGCGTCAACGACTGCCGCCTCAACAACTGACGTGAAGTGTGTCAGTGCGTCATCGTCGCTCAGAAGATGTTTTCCAAGTTGGTTGGCGGCAACACTGATAGACGTGCCAAGCGGGTTGACCGCAAAGCCAATCAGACCACGGACGAGACCGCGCTTTGGACCCGCCGAAGCACCCTTAAGGAGTCGTATGAGTTGATCGCAGCTGGTTCCACGCATTTGACTCGGGAGGTCGCGTAGAAATGACGCGGCCGCCCCGATCTCAGCCAGAGTTCGAAAGTCAGCCTGGTCAAATCTCGCCTCATCCTCAGCAATTGGCAGCAAGTATCTGACGGCAAGATCCGCAGTATTGATCGCGTCGCGCCAGTTTCCCGAGTCATGCCAAGGTCCTGATCCATTTAGCAGTGGATGCACAGTCCCATTATTGTGATAATCGGAAGATAAGTACAAGTCTGAAGACAGGGCTTATGAGATGCAATTTAGAACTCGGCCTGAGTGTGATCGGAGAGATGCATAGCCAATTGAAGGAATTGAACATACTTGCACTTGCCTCGCGGACAAGACGTCACACATACCCAAAATCGGTAAGCCCAAACTTGGCATCGTCCCAAACTATTGCTATATCAGGAACTCAATAGCACCGGCGGTCTTGGTGCCTTCCACGCTTACGTTTCGGATGAGGCTACGTGAAAAGTCGG